>ERZ888423.2488-NODE-2488-length-13677-cov-5.865438_pt1 | contig 13677 bp, 10 predicted proteins | sample MGYA00520523_ERZ888423 | MGnify/ENA primary metagenome ERZ888423 (study PRJEB32303, sample SAMEA104408611) | aquatic metagenome | biome: Brackish water; feature: Pelagic; material: water | place: Baltic Sea | collected 2014-06-08T10:24:00 | depth 30,27 m ...
CCTAGGAATGGATGCATGGAGAAAGCATGTGATGAGTTTTGGAATGGGTGATTTTCTAAACAACGACCTTCCTACTGGAAGAAGAGGATTTGTACCCAGTGCAGCGTATTTCAATAAAGCATTCGGATACCAACATTGGAAAGCTGTTAGCACCATTTCGCTTGGCATTGGGCAAGGTGAATTGCTGTTGACTCCCATACAAATGGCCAATATGGCGGCTACCATTGCCAATAGAGGCCATTATTACACTCCACATATTGTTCGAGATGTAGGAGGCACTGTGAATGAAAACTACATAAAACCACATAAAACTACTATAGACCCAGCTCATTTTGAGCCTGTTATTGAAGGAATGCACAAAGTATTTGAAGAGGGAACGGGAAGAGCCTCGCGCATTGAGTCTATTCCTATGTGCGGCAAAACGGGCACCGCGGAGAATCCACACGGACAAGACCATTCTATATTTATTGCCTTTGCGCCAAAAGAAAATCCAACCATCGCTATTTCCATCATTGTAGAAAATGGCTACTGGGGTTCCAGATGGGCAGCTCCTATTGCGAGTCTTATGATGGAAAGCTACATCAATGATAGCATTTCTAGACCGGATCTTGTAAAACGTATGATGGAAGGCAACCTAGACGATCAATACGCCAAACAAGCGGAGGAACTAGCGGCTAAAAAACTCAAACTCTTAGCCAAATGAGAGAAAGTAGAACCATATTCACCCATCTCGATTGGTTTACTGTTGGCATCTACCTTGTTCTTGTCTTTTTAGGTTGGATTAATATCTATGCGGCGGCATTCAACGAAAACCATCCGTCTATTACAGATATGTCTCAAGAATATGGAAAACAACTTTTCTGGATCTTAAGCTCGATTGGCCTCTTTGTCGTTATCCTTTTTCTAGATGGAAGGCTCTATGAAAGGCTAGCCACTCCTATATACCTTAGCGCACTGCTCTTATTAGCAGGGGTTTTAATCTTTGGAACCACAATTAGTGGAGCGCGCTCTTGGTACACATTCGGTGGTTTTAGCCTACAACCCTCGGAGTTCATGAAGTTCGCTACCGCCTTAGCCGTTGCCAAAGTGCTCTCCGCCAAAGAAGGACGCATCACTCGAAAAGAACGCTGGCTTACCGCTCTTGTCATTGCCATTCCTATCCTTCTTATTCTACCTCAACCCGATCTGGGCTCTGCCATTGTCTATTTTGCATTTCTTTTACCGCTCTACCGAGAAGGCATGCCTGCTTGGATTTTAACGGCTTTGCTGGTTATGAGTATACTGTTTATCCTCAGTCTCCTCTTCCCTCTTTCTACTATGGTTCTAGGTATACTCGCACTCCTAGCTTTGGCAATATTCATCCTTCGCAAACAGAAAAAAGCTTGGTTGTGGTTGGCCCTCGCAGCCATTGCTTCTATTCTAGTCGTTCTGTCTGTAGACTACGCCTTTAATGAGTTGTTAGAAGACAGACACAGAAATAGAATTAATATCCTACTCGGTAAAGCTGAAGATCCAAAAGGCATAGGATACAATACCAATCAAAGTATGATTGCCATTGGCTCAGGTGGATTAATTGGCAAGGGCTTTATGAAGGGTACTCAAACCAAATTTAACTTTGTGCCTGAACAAACAACCGACTTTATTTTTTGCACTGTGGGCGAGGAATGGGGCTTTTTAGGAAGTGCCACGGTAATAATCCTATTCACTGTGCTCTTCTTCAGGCTTATTTATTTATCCGAACGGCAACGCTCTTCATTTAGTAGAATTTACGGCTATTCAGTCACCGCCATTCTCTTTCTGCACGTCTGTGTAAATATTGCCATGACCATTGGCTTGGCCCCAGTTATTGGTATTCCCCTGCCTTTCTTTAGCTATGGAGGCTCTTCCTTATGGGGATTTACCATCTTGCTTTTCATCTTTCTCAGACTCGATGCCTACCGATTGCAAATCCTTTGATTAAAGGTTCTTCATACACAATCAATTAAAGAGTATATTTCGTTTCTATTTTTACATTAAAACCACCTACTATGGAAATTGATAAGGTAAATCAGTATTTAATGGCCAATGCCAAGTACTTTAACTCACGAGATGTCATGCTTATTCGCGATGGTTTATTGGAGGCAGATGATTCAAAACTATTGCCTTTAATGAGCACAGAGTTTAAAGATCCTACCATTATGCTTATCATTTCTATACTCGCTGGACAACTGGGTGTAGATCGTTTTCTCCTGGGCGAAGTGGGGTTGGGTGTTTTAAAACTAATTACCTGCGGTGGATTAGGTATCTGGGCCATTGTAGACTGGTTTCTAATTATGGATAAAACAAAAGACTACAATAACCAAAGAATACAACAAGCTCTTATGCGATGAAGTGCAGCCGCTTAGTATGGTTTTTAAGAGTATTTACCTTTGGTAGCTGGCTTTGGCTACTGTTCAACACCCATGAACATGCTGGCTTTAGTCTATGCATTTTTAAAAACCTCAGCGGCTATCCTTGTCCTGCTTGTGGTACTACTCGATCTGTTTTGCTGATTCTCGATGGCCATTTTTGGCAAGCAAGCCTGCTCAATCCTTTGGGTTGGCTGGCATTCTTTGGCTTAATTCTGACCAGTATTCTATTGCTCTTCGATTTTATTCGATCTACTTCTTATACCGAAAAGCTATTTTTCACTCTCGAAAAAAGCCTCAAGGTCAAACCCAGTATTCAAGTATTTATTCTAACTCTTATTATTCTCAATTGGATATGGAACATTCAGAAGCAACTGTAATAGATTTAAGCGATGTGCACGACTTTGAATTTGGTAAGGCTTCTAATGCTTACTTAATGTCTATTGTTGCTTTTATGGTTGGATTGCCCCTCCCTATTATCAACTTGGCTGCCACCGGCATTATCTTCCTCGAAAGCAGGAAATCAACCTTCTTTGTTCGATGGCATAGCACTCAAGCTTTGCTCTCGCAATTGTTAACGGTATTGCTCAACTCGGGTTCTTTCTACTGGACTTTCGCTATTATTTTCGGAAACATTCCTTTAACCGATGCATACATTGCCTATCTCATTGTGGTGATCTTATTCAATCTTTGGGAGTGGATTAGCACCCTTCTGGCCGCCTCCGCTTTGCGCAAGGGAAAACATTATGAACTCTACTTTTTTGGTGCCATTACCCATCTTATTATCAAAAAATGAATAATTCCAACAAAGCATTTAATCAAGCCATTGCTCTTTTAGGTGGATTGGCCTTTGCATGGTATCTTTTGTCGCTTGTTCCCTTTACAAAAAATGCGGAGTGGACAAAGTTGCACAGAGAACAAGAAGAAAAAATTGGTGACTGGATGCTAAAATCCATGACTTTAGGCCATGACTCTCTCATCTCTGCCCAGTTAGATTCTATTACAAAGGTGTTGCTAGATGATTTGTTGATTCAGAATAACGATTTACGCTCAAAGGTGAAGGTGCATTTGATTCAGTCAGATGAAATCAATGCCTTTGCCTTGCCCGGCGACCATATTGTTGTATTTAGTGGAATTTTAAAGGAAATGGAATCGGTTAATCAATATGCTGGAGTTCTCGCTCATGAGCTTGCCCATCTTCAAGAAAGCCACATTCTCAAGCGGGTAACCCGCGAAATAGGTTTTTCTATTCTCATAAGCATGATCACTGGCTCAGGAGGTGGGGGAATTCAAAAAGTAGCAGGTGAACTCAGTGGCTTGGCTTTTTCCCGCAACGAAGAAAAGGAAGCCGACTTAGTTGGTGCTGAAATGATGGTTCAGGCTGGCATCAATCCGCGTGAACTAGGTGCTCTTATGGCTAAGATAGAGGCTCTTACTGAATCAAATGCACAATTTGAGTGGCTATCTTCTCATCCTGCAGGAAAGAACCGCGAAGAGTATCTCATGCAGTATGAGCTTCCTGCGCACTTTAGGGAGGATATTAAAATGGAAAGGGCGTCTTGGCTAAAATGCCTAGACGCCCTTTCAGAATCTACTGAGGAAGAATATCAATAAAACTTCGCTCTATTGTCTTTAATTTTTGCTTCTTTCTCTAAAGCATCAAACAAACCATTCGTTACTCTCGTTCTCATTGGATCTTGGTTGCGCTTTATGGCTTCGTCATAAAATCCAGGATCAGGCAACTCAATATGTTCGGTAACCATAGCAACATAGGCTGCTCTTTCTCCACCAAATGGCTTTGCAACGGTATTCAGTTTTAGTCCACTTAAAAAGCCTACAAAGGCTGGCTCACCGCCAATGCCATTTATGTTTGCCTGACTGAAGCCCAACTGCTGCTGACGAATTTGGTCGTTGGGTATTCCCAGAGCGCTCGCTATTTCTTCTAAGCTATTGCCGCTCTTTGCAGCCTCCTCTAGCTTCTTAACCATCGTTTCTTTCTTCTTTTCAACCAAAAGCTTTGGCTTTACAATAGCCTCAATTTCTTCTGCGGTAGGAACCCCTTTCTTATACACTTTGTCTAATTGAACAATGATGTACTTCTCTGTTCCTACAGGGAATAAATGAACATCGTCTACCTTGGTTTCTTCTTTGTAAGCCCAACGTACAATATCTCTGTTGTTACCCAGACCCGAAAGGTTCTCATCAAAGGCTTTCAAGCTATTCAAGGGTTTCGCACTCATGCCCTGTGCCTCAGCAGTTGCACCCAAGCGCAAGTCGCCAATACTTGAAGCGAAGTTCGATGCAAGTGTATAGGTATTGTCTAAGGTTGCTTCAGAAGGTGTAAGTTTTCTGCCAATTCTTGCAACACGAATGGATTCTGTATCGCCTTTCTGGGCAGTAATTTCTACAATGTGGAATCCGAATTCAGTTATTACAAAACCCAACTTACCTGTTTTATTGTAAAAACAGAAATCGGCAAACGGCTTGGCCATACTTCTTTGCTCAAACCAATCTAAGTCTCCTCCTTTGGTTTTGGCTACCGCATCATCGTTGTACTGATTGCTGATGGCTTCAAACTGAGATCTATCCTTTTCTAAAAGGGCAAATAGGCTATCGGCCAACTGCTTTCCTTCTTGTGGACTGCGGGTTACTGTTTCAGCTGCACGCGTTGCTCCTTGAACGGATATTAAGATATGCTTGGCGCGAACGCTATCTGGAATAACGGTTTTATTTACCACCTTAATCAGCTGCCACATTCCATCTTCTTCGTAGGGTCCGTAGACAAATCCGGCAGGAGCATTCCATATATTAGAATCAAGTAAAGGAGACAAACTCTCTCTCTTATAATATGCACCGTCATAAGGCAACTCAGAGTTCGCCATCACAAATAGAGAATCATTCTCCGTTTTGTCAAAACCAAAAATGGTGTCGTTCTTGCCCGTCGGACTGCTTAACACTTTGCCATTCTTAAGTTCATTCAGCTCGGCTAAAAGTTGGTTCTTATCTTCTTCAGAAGGATTTATCGGGAAGGTCACATAGGTGATGGCTCTCTCCTCTTGCTTTCTCTCATATACATTTATATTCTTTTTGATATACGCATTCATCTCTGCAACACTCACCTCTATGGTAGAGTCTGCAATAACATCGTAGCGCAAGGCAATGTATTTGGCTTGGTAAGAGTCATTCTGATCAAAATAGTCTTGTCTAGCCAAGGCCGTTGGATAGTAAATACCCATTTGTACTGCCTTGTTGAATTTATCTGTTAGACTTTGCTTTCCGATGGCCGTTTCGAAAAGAAGCCAGTTTTTCCAAATATCTGCTGCCTGAGGCTCAACCCCAATATTGTCGCGGATATTAGCCAAAGCTGCTTTAAATTGATCTCTGCTAAACTGACCCGTTTGTGGATCTAAAAACGACTGATTGGTAGCTATGCTCTGATGTGCAATCACTCTTTCAAAAAGCTCTTTGTCGGTTAAAGTAAATCCATTTGCTTCTTGAATATCACCTAAAATCTTATCGCGTACAGCAGCATTCCAAACCTGATCTGCAAATTGCTTTTCGGTTACATTGTTGAATGCCTGATCTCCTGTGTTTGAAATGTACGAAGCTCTTGCTTCCTCCATCTTCTTGCTGAATTCTTGAATGTCGATTTTATCTCCATTCACACTTCCAACCACATTTACCCCTCCGAGTAACATTGAGTTTCCGGAAGAAAACAAATCAGTTAGTATGAAGGCTAGCATTGCTAAACCTATTACGAGTATCAGAAGGCGCGAACGCTGACGAATCTTTTCTAAAGTTGCCATTAAAATTACCTTGTTTTAGACAGGGGGCGAATATACAACATCAATTCAGAGAGTGGATGCCAATTTTGCGGTCAATTTTATTGCTTTTTACAAAAAGAAAAAATGACTCAATGCGCTCATTATCGAATCATTAAATGTTGAAAGACCAATTCGTATTGATCGGCCACTACATCCCAATTATACTTATCTCGCACTAGATTGAGATTGGCTTTCTTCCAAAGTGCCGCTTCTTGAGATGGAATGGGATCTTCAACCTGACTGCGAAGCTCTTCTGCCGAACTAAAAAAGCGCGCATTGTCATTTAATACACTTCTATTGAAGATATTATCGTGCGCATAAATAAGGCAACCACAAGCCATGGCCTCGAGCAGTGACGGATTGGTTCCGCCTACGCTATGCCCGTGGAAATACCTGTGTGAATAAAATCGAAGGGCATCGGTTTCTTCTTTTGCATAAATACCGTTGAGAAAACGAATTCTAGAGTCTCTAAACTTCTCCTCCATCCTTTTTGAAAAAGCATTGGTTCTGTTTCCCACCACTAAGGTTGGATGAGGATATTGGCTTCCAACAACTCCATCCAAAATCATTTCAATATTGTTCTCTGGCTCCAAGCGGGCCAAAATCAACTGATACTTTCCAGATTCAACGGAGTATTTATCCAATAATTTCATATCTGGATTCTCCGGAACTTCTGCTCCATACGGAATGTACACGGCACCGGCTCCATAGCGCTTGGCCAAGTAATCTTGTATGCCCAAAGAGTCTGCAATAAGCTGGTCTGCCTTTCGTGCCGACCATCTTTCGCTCCATTTTAGAAACTGTTGAACGGTTCGGCTGTACTTAGATCGCTTCCACTCTAAGCCATCCATATTGCTCACAATCTTGCTTTTCCTCGGCAGTAAGTTTTGCCAAATACCGCTGCTGGTATAACCCAATTGTAGAATGATGTCGTAGCTCCTCTTGTGAGAATCGAGTATACTGAGGAAATCATAGATAAATTGACCAGCGGTACCCAAGGATTTTTCTGGATCCCAAATGCGCGCAATACGCACTCCTTTCCAGCTCTTCATTTTTATTGGATGTGTATGACTCGTATATACCGTTACGGCATGGCCTCTTTGCACCATACGCACCGCTAGTTGCTCTGCACATTCCTCGAACCCTCCGTATTGATTAGGAATGCCTCTTGAGCCAAGAATTCCAATTTTCATTGACCCCGTATTTGTTTATACATCGTATGCAATTGTTCGCCCAACTTCTTCGGATCTGCCATCGATTTTGCCCACTCTCTGCTTTTGTCATTTTCCCGTATGGCCATTTCAATGCCTTTTCGGATGGAAGCTACCTCCAATGGATCTACCGACACCGCCCTTCCTTCAAAAATCTCTAATACTTCCGCGTTCCTTCCAACCACCGCCCCGCAACCGCACGCCAAGGCCTCTAAAGTACTTAAGCCTGTAGTCTCAAAGAAACTAGGCAATATATGGGCAGCCGATTGCTCATAGAGCGGCTTTAACTCTTTGGAATCTAAATGGTCTATAAAAACAATCTTTTCCCCAGCTTGTCGCCGGCACTCTATGTAATAGGCTTTGTGATTGGGCGCCGCTCGTCCAACCAAGGTTAAGCTATAGTCCGTATTTCTTACCGCTTGTATGAGGCGGAGCTGATTCTTCAAGGGTTCAAACCGGCCTACACAAAGAAGTTCTTTATTCTCTCTTACCGCTTCTATCTTATCGAAATAATGGGTTTGGATGGGAGGAAGTAAAACGACACGCTTCTCTTCCGACAGAGAATAATAGCGTGCGATTCGATTTAATTCTGAGCGGCTCGCTCCAATTACCATGCTCGAATAATCCAATAGCTTTTGAACCGATTTCGCATGTCCCAGAAATAAATAACGCCAACTAGACAGGGGACGTTGGGCCTTTAAAGTACGTAGAATTTCTTTCAACCACTCTATTGTGGAAGGAGAGAAAGAACGTGAAAGGAATCGTCGCATGCCCGACTCAGACTGAGACTCTACAGAAGAATAGTCTACGAAAATGGCTTGAATAACAAGGGGAACGTCTGGATATAGGCGGATGAGCTCTATGCCCAGTTCTGGCCTATTGAGATTGAAATGATGAAGGAGATCGGGCTTGCATTCAGCTGGCCAATTCTCTTGGGTATAGCCCATTACACCCTGTGTTTTCAGGGCCTCAATGGTTTGCAACAAATGATGCGTATCTCCACCTGGCCTTTTGAAGGCATCTATGCGAGAACTGAATAACACATTCATTGGGTGAAAATACTTCTTCTTTATTTCACTAGCCACTGCAATTTGCAGCACAAGGCGTTTATGGCCTAAGAACTAAATGGTTCAAGAAGATGCATACAAATTGGAAGAATACGAAAAACCACCTGACACACCTTACCATAGGATTTTACGACAATTCGCTTGCAAAAGGTTGAATCGTATGCTTGTTCTTTTTGCAAACTTATGAATTATAAAGAATAAAGCAAGGTTAAAACATTATGCGATGATTAGCTTCTCTCATCCCCATCTCAACTTCTATTTCAATTTGCCGGCTTCTATGCTTTACTTATATCACTTTATTACGCAATCAAAGAGCAGTGCAGGAGACTGAATCGCAGAAACCATTCATTTGAAACTTTTAAATAATTACAATGGCAATTGCATGGACATCCGTGGCAACATAAAGTTTGCAACCGCTTTCTTTCAATACAAAACAATTTCTTGAATAAAACAAGCCAGTGCTGCGGGCTATTCAGCCCAATCGGCTTTGTCTAAACTTCGATATTGTATGGCTTCTGCCAAATGGTGCAAGCCTATCGAATCCGATCCATCTAAATCAGCAATGGTTCTTGAAACCCTCAAAATGCGATCATAGGCTCTTGCCGAAAGCTTCATTCGCTCCATTGCCACTGCAATGGTTTTTCTTGATTCTTCATCTAGCACGCAATAATGCTCCACTTGTTTCCGGCTCATCATGGCATTTGAAAAAACCGAATTCTGACCTTTGAATCGCTGGTTTTGAATTGTGCGGGCTTTGATTATCCTTTCTCTAAAATCCGTGCTCGATTCTAAGACTGCCTTTGCTTGCAAGGCCGATGTTTCAACGGGTGTAACCTCAATATGCAAATCAATTCGATCCATCAACGGACCGCTAATCCTATTGAGGTATTTCCGCACAGCGCCAGGTGGACAAGTACATTCTTTCTCAGGGTGATTGTGAAATCCGCAGGGACAAGGGTTCATAGAGGCGACAAGCATAAATCCTGCGGGATAGTCTACCACTGACTTTGCCCGAGAGATGGTTACTTTTCTTTCCTCCATGGGTTGTCGCAGCACTTCCAAAACCTGCCGCTTAAACTCGGGTAATTCATCAAGAAAGAGCACCCCATTGTGCGCTAAAGAAATCTCACCAGGTTGAGGATGGCTTCCTCCCCCCACCAAGGCCACATCTGAAATACTGTGATGTGGGGAGCGAAAAGGTCGGGTTCCAACCAATCCTTTTACACCACCGCTTTTAGTAGCAACCGAATAAATACGGGTGGTTTCCAACGCTTCTTCAAATTCCATAGGTGGAAGGATTCCGGGCAAACGTTTTGCAATCATGGTTTTCCCTGCCCCCGGAGGGCCAATGAGCAATAGATTATGTCCTCCCGCTGCCGCCACTTCAAGTGCCCTCTTCACAGCTTGTTGTCCTTTTACCTCATTCAGATCAAGGAAACTAGGGCTCACAGACTCTGTTTTGTAACCAGACTGAACAGGCGCATGCTTCGTTGGATTGGCAAGAAAATCAAGTACATCGCGAATGTTCTCCATTCCGTAAACGGGCAATCCCTCAACTAGCGCTGCTTCAAGGGCATTGGCTGCGGGCAAAATCATTCCCTTAAAGCCTGCATCTCGAGCGTATATAGCCATAGAAAGAGCTCCACGAATAGGATTAATACTTCCATCCAACGAAAGCTCACCCATGATTAAATAGTCTGAAAACAAGTGGCTTTCACACTGAGCGGTGCATCCTAAAATGCCCAAAGCCATGGGCAAATCGTAGGCTGATCCCTCTTTGCGGATATCGGCTGGTGCCATATTGATGGTTACAGTCTTACCTGGATAATGATAGCCCGTATTCTTTAAGGCCGCTCGAATTCGAAAATAAGCCTCCTTCATGGCGTTATCAGGAAGACCCACTAAGAAAAATTTACTGCCATTTGAGATATGAACCTCAATCTCTACCGGCAAGGCTTCAATGCCACTCACGGCGCAGCCAAATAGTCTCACAATCATGTAGGCAATATATTACTGATTTTTATTCTATACTAATGTCAAAGTATACGGATTTAGCAATCAAATTTACAGATTACTAGAATTCAGAGTGTTGATATACAATGTGTTAAACAAATTAGCTGAGGCAGATGTAAGTAGGTGTTCCGACTAATCCTAGTCTTGAAAATCAAGAAGCATGGCCGTCAGTATACAGCATAAAACAAAGGCGATCTATTTGAAATAGAGATGAGAAAGGTAGAATGCGAATGAACGAGAAAGCCGGATTCATTCCTAGTATAAAGAATAGAATGTCAGTGAAACACCATCAAAAGCAAAACAGACTTATTTGAAGGTCTAGAAAGCAAAAAGCCCTGCGAATGCAGAGCTTTCAGGCAAAAAAAGAAAAAAATATAATACACATTTTTGTGCTCGAGACGGGAATCGAACCCGTACGGGCCTTACAGCCCACGGGATTTTAAGTCCCGCGTGTCTACCTATTCCACCACCCGAGCGGCCATCAAAGTCAGATTGACTTCGAATAAAAAAAGCCATCGGTAGAGATGGCTTCTCTTGAGCGAAAGACGGGATTCGAACCCGCGACCCCGACCTTGGCAAGGTCGTGCTCTACCAGCTGAGCTACTTTCGCGATTCCTCAAATGAGGGCGACAAATGTATAACAAAAGAGGCATTTTGCAAATGGATTTTTTAATGCTGAAGCTTCTTTTGAAGATCATTTAGAAATATCAATGCCTCCACCGGAGTTAGACTATTGACATCCAGTCCAATAATCATGCTTTTAACCTCTTGTAATAGAGGATCATCCATTTGAATTAAACTCAATTGAAACGCCTCTTTTGGCTTTGATTTTCCTGAATCTGGCCTTTTATCTTCAAAGAATTTTAGCATTTGCTCTGCCTTTTTTACAACAAATTGTGGCATTCCAGCCATTTTTGCCACATGAATTCCAAAGCTATGAGCACTTCCACCCCTTTGTAGTTTTCTTAAAAAGACAATTTCCTTTCCGACCTCTTTCACACTCACATTGTAATTTACTATTCGCTCATGCGATTCTGTCATCTCATTCAACTCATGGTAATGGGTGGCAAACAACGTTAAAGGCTTGGTTGGATGTTCGTGTAAAAAAGAAGTAATAGACCAAGCGATAGAAACGCCATCGTAGGTGCTTGTACCTCTTCCAATCTCATCCAATAGCACCAGACAATTTCCTTGTAAATTATTGAGAATGCTCGCCGACTCGTTCATCTCTACCATAAAAGTAGACTCTCCCTTCGAAATATTATCAGACGCACCCACCCTCACAAAAAGCCGATCTAACAAAGGCAATTCTGCCTTTTCTGCCGCCACAAAACATCCACTTTGAGCCAATAAGCAATTCAATCCTACCTGCCTTAGCAGGGCCGATTTTCCTGCCATATTTGGACCTGTGATCACTGCAATTTGCTCTTTATCTGAATCCAATAAAATTCCATTGGAGATATACGGCGTGCCGGTTGGAAGGGTAGTTTCTATAACAGGATGTCTTGCCTCTACCAGATTCAAAGACTTACCATCTTCAATCCAACTGGGTCTGCAATACTTCTTTTCAAGGGATAGAGAAGCAAAAGAAGACAAAGCGTCTAGCTTGCCGATATATCTGGCATTTTCTATAAAAGACTGCACCTTGTATTCCAGAGAGTGCACCAATTCAGAATAGAGCTTATTTTCAATGGCCGATATCTTCTCTTCTGCATTCAATATTCTCTCTTCGTATTCTTTTAATTCATCGGTTATATAGCGTTCTGCAGACACAAGTGTTTGCTTCCGAATCCAAGTCTCTGGAACCTGATCTCTATAAATATTACGAACCTCCAGAAAGTAGCCAAAAACATTATTAAAACTGATCTTAAGGCTGTTAATACCCGTGTTTTTAATCTCTCTATCCAGCAAATTCTTGAGGTGTTGCTTTCCGTTTAGGAGCAGATCACGCAGAGAGTCTAACTCCTCATTCATACCCGATCGAATGGCTCCCGATTTCTGGATTAAAACTGGTGGGTCATCAGATAAAGTTTTTAGGATGGAGCTTAATTCGCTGTTGACATCCTTCCAAGCGCCCAAAAAATGATTGAGTTCTTTAGTCTGAAGATGCTCATAAAATAATTTCAACGATCTCGCAAGATAGAAAAGCTCACGCGGACCAATTCGCTGTGCTGCTAGACGAGAAACACTGCGCTCTAAATCTGGAATGCGCTCCAAAACACCCCTTAATTTTGAACATAGAAAATCATCCTCCACAAAAAATTGAACGGTATTCAAGCGCTCTTCAATTTCATCTTTTCTTCTCAAGGGAGCCGAAAGCCACCTCCTTACCACTCTTTTTCCCATAGACGTTATAGACTTATCTACTACATCAATTAGGGAAACACCGTCAAGGCTATTGGATTGAAGAACTTCTAAATTTCGCAGAGTAAACCGATCGAGCCACATATACGAGTCATCGGTAAGAAGTTGGATGGTAGAAATATGTGCCATTTTTTGATGGCCGTTTTGAATGAGATATTGAAGTGCCATACCCGCTGCCACCACTCCTATACTACTGGCATCCAACCCAAATCCTTTGACACCATAGGTTTGAAAGTGGGATGTAATGGTATTCACTGCATGGGCAGGCTTACACGCCCAATCGGGCAGTGTACTCAAGTAAAACGAACTGCCATAGCGTTCTTCAAAAGTGCTTTTGAGGCTGAGTGGGATTACTACTTCCTTGGGCTCTAAAGAAGTGAGTAATCGGTCGAGGTCAGGCACTCCATCTTCCACAACCAGAAATTCACCAGTAGAAATATCAATGAATGCCAGCCCTTCTTGGTTTCCATTTATACACCAGGAAGCCAGAAAATTGTTCTTTCCATCTTTTAAAATCCCTTCTCTAAAGTGGGCTCCAGGCGTGACTAATTCGGTAACGCCTCTTTTTACAATACTCTTAGTTGTTTTAGGATCCTCTAACTGTTCGCAAATGGCCACACGTTGGCCTGCTTGAATTAAGCGTGGCATATAGGTTTCCAGAGAGTGGTACGGAAATCCAGCTAATTCTATTTCAGATGCAGATCCATTGGCTCGTTTGGTTAGAACTATTCCTAGAATTTTTGAAGCCGTTACCGCATCTTCGCCAAAGGTTTCATAGAAGTCACCCACGCGAAAAAGCAATAATGCACCC
>ERZ888423.2489-NODE-2489-length-13669-cov-4.641766_pt1 | contig 13669 bp, 14 predicted proteins | sample MGYA00520523_ERZ888423 | MGnify/ENA primary metagenome ERZ888423 (study PRJEB32303, sample SAMEA104408611) | aquatic metagenome | biome: Brackish water; feature: Pelagic; material: water | place: Baltic Sea | collected 2014-06-08T10:24:00 | depth 30,27 m ...
AGAGATTTTTAGGATGTGCTGGCGTCGCGATAGTTGACCGATTTCACATCCGCATTCGGGGCCGAACGCAGGCGGCGGAAAATCAGTTTATTGAGCGCATTCACATAGGCCCGCGCTGAGGCCACGACCGTATCGGTATCGGCCGACTGGCCGGTGACGATCTTGCCGTCTTCCTCCATCCGGACCGACACTGTGGCTTGGGCATCTGTGCCCTCGGTCACGGCATGCACCTGATAAAGCTGCAGCCGTGCGGTGTGGGGAAACACCATCTGAACCGCCTTAAAGCAGGCATCAACCGGGCCATCGCCGGTCGCGCTGACCTGATGCACGCTGCCATCAACCGTCATCGTCAGATCGGCTGTCTGTGGGCCCTCGGTGCCGCACACAACGCGCAGATGTGTGATTTGCAGCGTATCATTTTGCGCATTGGTTGCGCTGTCTTGCATCAAGGCGATCAGATCGTCGTCATAGATTTCCTTTTTGCGATCAGCGAGCGCTTTGAACCGCACAAAGACATCATTGAGCTGATTATCGGCCAGATCAAAGCCCAGATCTGACAATTTCGACCGCAGCGCCGCCCGGCCAGAATGTTTGCCCATGACCAGATTGGTTTCCGTCAGGCCAATATCGGCGGGGCGCATGATTTCAAAGGTTTCAGCGTTTTTCAGCACGCCATCTTGATGGATGCCGCTTTCATGCAGAAACGCGTTCTTGCCAACGATGGCTTTGTTGAACTGCACGGGAAAGCCTGACACGGTAGCAACCAAGCGGCTGGCTTTCATGATTTTGGTTGTATCAATGCCCGTTTGATAGGGCATGATGTCATTGCGCACGCGCAGGGCCATAACGACCTCTTCGAGGGCCGTATTGCCGGCGCGTTCGCCCAATCCGTTGATCGTACATTCAATTTGGCGCGCACCCGCGCCAACGGCGGCCAATGCGTTCGCTGTCGCCATGCCAAGATCATTGTGGCAATGGGTGGCAAAAATAATGCTGTCGGCCCCCGGCACGCGCTCAAGCAGCATGCTGATCAGTGCTGCACTTTCGGCAGGTGCGGTATAGCCTACGGTGTCGGGAATATTAATCGTGCTGGCGCCGGCCTTGATGGCGGTTTCCACCACGCGGCAGAGGTAATCGTGTTCGGTGCGCGTGGCATCCATGGGCGACCATTGCACGTTGTCGCACAAATTGCGGGCATAGCTGACCGTGTCATGGATGCGGGCGATCATGTCGTCTTGCGACAGTTTGGTGATATCGCGGTGCAGGGGGGAAGTACCGATAAAGGTATGAATGCGCGGGTGGTGGGCGTGTTTGATGGCCTCCCAGCAGCGATCAATATCTTTGAAGTTTGCGCGGGCCAAACCGCAAATGACCGAAGATTTCGCCAGCCCCGCAATTGCGCTGACCGCTTCAAAATCACCGTCTGAGGCGATGGGAAATCCGGCCTCAATGATATCAACGCCCATCTCGTCCAACAGAGCTGCAATTTCCAGCTTTTCAGCATGGCTCATTGTCGCACCGGGGCTTTGTTCGCCATCGCGCAATGTGGTGTCAAAAATCAACACGCGATCCTGGGCGGATTTTTCAATTTTTGTCTGTGTCATTGGAAATCTCTTTTTGCTTGGCTTGCTGTATCTGGGCGCTGATCACTCTGAGCGGTCGCGCCCAGGGGCACGCTCAGAGCAGGCTAAGAAGCAGCAGCCCACGGACGGGCAGGGGCGCAAGGGCGCAATAATTTAACATTGTGGGGCCAATCCGTTGCATACCGACAACTTTATACGCAGCCGACAGGGAAAGAAAAGTGCCAATTGCATTACGGCGGCAGTGTCCTTTCATCGCGCGAGTGCTAATTTGTCATCAAGATGGGCGTTAAGTTGGGGGTAGGGCGATGGCTGGACGTGCTTTGGTGATTGGTGCCTCGGGTGGGATTGGTGCGGCCATTTTGGCGGCATTGCAGGCCGATGGTTGGCAAGCACAGGGTCTGTCACGGCGCGAAAATGGGTTTGATCTGACGGATGAGGCCAGTATTGCTGCAGCATTGGAACCGCTCAGTGCGCCCTATCAGTTGATCATCGTTGCCACTGGCGCGCTGACCATCGCAGGCCAAGGCCCAGAAAAGACACTGCGTGCACTGGATCCGGTTATTATGGCAAACCAATTCGCAGTGAACGCAATTGGCCCGGCATTGGTGCTGAAACATGTCCGCCGCCTGATGCCGCGTGATGGGGGGGCGATGTTTGTCGCGCTGTCAGCGCGTGTTGGCTCGATCGGGGATAATGCGCTGGGCGGCTGGTATGCCCACCGGGCGGCCAAGGCGGCCCTGAACCAATTGATCCATACGGCCGCCATCGAAATGACCCGCAGCCACCCAAAATCAATTTGCGTCACCCTGCATCCCGGCACGGTGGCCACCGAATTTGGTCCAGATTTTGGCCATGAAAAGCAAAGCCCAAGCGTTGCAGCACGCAATATTTTGGGCGTTCTGGCCGGTCTTACCCCGGCGCAGACAGGCGGATTTTATGATTGGACCGGCGCGCGCGTGCCATGGTAGCAGATTAGCGGTGTTTTGACGAAATGGCCGGATCGGCCAGTGGCAGATTGGGAAAGGCTTTGGGAAATTGCCGCGCCAGCGCCAGATCAAGATCATACATGCTGACTGGCAGCCCCAGATCTACCAGGCTGGTCACGCCATGGTCGCGAATGCCGCAGGGCACGATGCCGCTGAAATGCTCCAGATCAGGATCGTGATTGATTGAAATGCCGTGAAAGCTGACCCAGCGTCGCAGTTTGACACCAATTGCAGCAATCTTATCTTCGCGCGGTGCGCCATTGGCCGTGTTTGGTTTATCTGGCCGCGTGACCCAGACCCCAACGCGTCCATCCCGCCGCTCACCACGAATGTTGAATTCTGCCAATGTTGCAATCACCCATTCCTCAAGCGCGCACACAAATTTTCGGACATCGCGGCCACGACGGTTGAGATCAAGCATCACATAAACCACCCGCTGTCCCGGCCCGTGATAGGTGTATTGCCCGCCGCGCCCAACATCATGCACCGCAAAACGTTCGGGCTCTGTCAGATCTGCCGGATTGGCCGAGGTGCCCGCCGTATAAAGTGGGGGGTGTTCCAACAACCAGACGGCCTCAGGCGCGTGACCTGCGGCAATCTCGGCCACACGCGCCTCCATCGCAGCCAGTGTTTCGGCATAGGGTTGCAGGCCGGGCAAAATGGTCCACTCGGGCGACAAGGCGGCGGGGGCTGTGGGGCAAGTCATCAAACGCGTTCCTTGGCAGGGCCAGTTTTTAAGATTTGGCCTGCGCCACACCAGATTGCAAGCGGCGGTGTTTGGTATGGCGGTTGCAATTTCTGCAGACACCCCAAAAAACCGCTTCACAAGCCGGGAACGCTCCGCTATCAGACGCGGCAGTGCGGTCGTGGCGGAATTGGTAGACGCGCAGCGTTGAGGTCGCTGTGGGGTAACTCCCGTGAAGGTTCGAGTCCTTTCGACCGCACCATTTTATCTTGAAAATTTAGATTATATCTTTTTGTCTTGTTGTCATTACAAGGTATCGACGTTTGTCGTCGAATTTTCGTGTGCCAGCTTTGTGGGTCTTTTGAGCACGGAGTTCGAGCCAGTGAAATCTGGGTAAACCTATTGCCAAGGACGTAGGGCCGGTTGAGGCGCCTTGGGGTTCATTCGGGGACAGTCTGTTTTGTGTCGCACTTTGGTTTACCAAAGCAAAAAAGTCTGAACATTCGCTGTGATTTGGTGGCCAAATCAGGGCGTCGGCTTTTATCCCATGATCTTTACAAAATCATTGACGACAGACACGATGCGCCCTCAACGGGTTTGCTGCGTGCAGGGGGAAGGGTGAACATGGACTATGTTGCCTTGATGGGAACGAAGGGGGGGCCTGCTATTCGACCAGGCTCTTCGATGCCGACCTCAAACCTGATTGGTCTGAATGGCCAATGGATCGTTTTGGATTGTGGCTTGGGCGTGACGCGGGGGCTGGTTGATCAGGGCGTGGCGTTGAAAGACCTGTCTTTGATCATCATCAGTCACCTGCATTCGGATCATTATCTGGAGCTGGGGCCACTCTTGCACACGGCTTGGACTGCAGGTCTCAAGACCCCAGTTCAAATCTATGGCCCCAAAGGTATCGCGGCCTATTGCACCCATTTCATGGCTTCTGTGCGGGCTGATATCGACCTGCGGATTGAGGATGAGGGCCGGCCTGATCTGCGCGATTTAGTGACAACGCACGATCTCGACGTGGGGGCGGTGGTTAATTGGAATGGCGTTCAGGTGTCAGCCTTGCGCACGGATCATCCGCCTTTGGTCGATTGTTTTGCTATTTCGTTCAAAACGTCCCAAACGCATGTTGTCTTTTCGGGCGATACCGCCCCGATTGCTGCGTTGCAGGATTTTGCACAAGGGGCTGATTTGTTGGTGCATGAGGCAATGTTACAATCAGCCTTACCGGCTTTGGTGGCTCGGGTTGGCAATGGATCGGATAAATTGATGGCGCATTTGCTGCGCTCACACAGCACTGCGCAGGCTGCGGCCGATATAGCGACCAAGGCAGGCGTTAAACGTCTGGCCCTGTCGCATTTGATCCCATCAGATGACCCAAGCTATGGGCTGCAAGATTGGCAACAGGCCGTGGCTGGTCATTGGACCGGTCCGCTTATTGTGGGCCATGACGGCATTCGGATTCACCTGTGACGGCGTGCCACTGAACCAGTGACGCTCAACGGTGGGGCGCAACCGGTTCTGTTTAACAGGTATTTAGCGCTTTCCCTTATGCGGAACGCATCTGCATTTACGAAAATGCAGAGTGGGTGCATCCTTTTGGTATATTGTCCCAAAGGAAATCACATGCTGATCATCAACAATGACATGGTCTTCCGGCTGTTGAAAATGAATGACTGTATCGCCGCGCAGGAACATGCGTTTCGGCAAATTCCTTCTGGCGGTGCCATTCACCGGCCCCGGATTGATATGTATGTGCCCAGCAAACGTGATGATGGGTATTATCGGTGGGGCACGATGGAGGGGGCCAATGATGGGTTCTTTGCCATTCGCATGAAATCTGATGTCATCCATTGGCCGCGCGATGCCAATGGCAATTGGACCGAAGAGAAATATTGTGTTGAGCCGGGCACCTATTGCGGGTTGATCATGTTGATGTCGACCGAAACGGGTGAGCCTTTGGCCTTTATCAACGATGGGGCGCTGCAGCATATGCGGGTGGGGGGTGGGGCGGCCCTTGGCGCAAAATATCTGGCCCGTGCTGACAGTGAAACGGTTGGAATGATTGGCTCTGGTGGCATGGCCCGCACGTTTCTTGAAGGGTTCACCTGTGTGCGTAACATCAAACGTTGCAAAGTTTTTTCACCCACCAAAGAAAACCGTGAAACCTATGCCGCCGAAATGTCTGAAAAACTTGGGATTGAGGTTATTGCGGTGGATAGCGCTTATGATGCGGTGCACGGCTGTGATATTCTGAGCACCTGCACCGACAGTATGCAGCCCGTCTATGATGCTGATTGGATCAAGCCGGGCATGCATGTGACCAACCTGGGCCGCCGCGAGATGCCAGAGGCGGCGATTGAAAAATTTGACGTGGTTATCCGTCAGGGCACGGCTGGCTTGCAGATGAAACAGACCGAACGGTTTCAGGCCGAACGTGGCCATTCCCCTGCAGCCTTCATCGCGGGCACAGCTGAGGAAATGCAGCGTATCCCACAGCGCAATCCACAGCCGGGCTTTGGTGGCGATGATCCGCAATTCACCGATCGCGGCAAAGGTGCTGATAAACCTGATTTTGCGGCATTGGTGAGTGGCGCGGTTGAGGGGCGGACCCGTGACGACCAAATCACGTTTTACCGCAATGTTGGCAATCAGGGGCTGCAATTTTCATCCGTTGGGCAGGTTGTCTATAAGCTGGCACTGGCGGATGGGGGGGCACGCTCGTTTCCAACGGAATGGCTTTTGCAAGATATTCGCGACTAGGCGTGCATTCCTAGGCGTGGATTGCGCCGCGCTTTTGTGCGATCCAGTGATGGCAATGTGGCAGATAGGCAGCCATTTCAGCCGCAACGGGTGGGTGCGCCAGCAAACGGCTGCGATAGATGGCCACCGCGGGTGGCCAAGATAAATTTTGGTCCAACACTGCGGCCAGCAGTTCAATCCACAAAAACGTCGCAGGATAGCCGCAATCCCCCAGATCAAACGGATGCGGCGCTGCGACCAGCACTGCTAACTGATCCAGCCGCATTGCGACGGCAGCCATGGCCTGTGCAACAGCGGCGGCATCTGGGTTTGCGACCAATGGAAACAATCCACGCAGGGCGGGCTCTAACCGGGTATCATGAAACCGGCTGCGTTCGCGGATTTTTGCGCGCGCTTGCAGGCCTTGGGGCAGCATGGCTGGTGTTGGAAAGGTTTCTTCAAGATATTCGGCGATGGCCTCGCTGTCGCTGAGTGCGAAACCATCATGCAATAGGCCCGGCAGGTTGCCAAAGGGAAAGAGCGCGCGGTATTGGGCAGAGCCCGCCCCCCCGGGGGGGACAAGTTCTTGCCAAACCAACCCTTTGGCCCGCAGCAAAAGCCGCGTTTTGCTGCAATAAAGACTGTGATCAACCGCATACAGTGTCAGCATGATGATGTAAAAAGGGGCGCCGCAGCGCCCCAATCCCTTAGTTTGACAAACGCCATTTTGTGGCAAGCGTATCAAACAGCCCTGCCTCTTTTTTCAAAGCAATCCATGTGTTGACATAGTTGATCCAGACCTGATCGCCTTGGGGCATCAGCATGGCGATCGGTGTTTTGGCGCGCGGTGCGCTGACCGGAACGATCGACAGCTCAGAATATTTCTCGATCAGTTTGAACGCCTCAACGTTTGAGGTGATATGTGCGGTTGCGCGGCCTGCCAGCACCTCTTGGAAATCGCGGGCAGGGGCCTCAACGATTTTGTGTTGTGCGTTGGGGAAAAAGGCTTTGACCTGCTGTTCTTGGGTTGTGCCCAAGGTTGCAGCCACGATCACATCAGCCTTATCCAGATCGGCCCAATCAAGATATTTGCCGGCATCTTTGGTGTTGATCAGTGGCACGGTTGCCAGGCTGAAATAGCTGTCAGAGTAGCCAGCCGCCTTGGCGCGTGCCGGGCTGATCGATGCTGATCCGGTGATGTGATAAGTGCCGGCGGTAACGCCTGCCACCAGTGTTTTCCAATCTGTCGGCACAAATTCAACCTGAACGCCCAGATCCGCTGCCAGCGCGTTCATCACGTCGATATCATAGCCCGTGTAGCTGTTGGTGGCGATGTCTTTCATCGTCATCGGGTTCCAATCGCCGGTTGTCCCAACTTTTAGAACACCGCTGTTCAGTACATCATTTAAAATGGACTGGCTGTGGGCCATTGGGGCCACCAGCAAAGCGGCTGCGGTGACAATAGATTTTAGAAAGGTCATAAAAGCGTCCCTCGTTCTGAGATTTTTACGGGCTCGGGGCATGTTACCCTCGAAAGCCGATGACTTACAAGGTAAGGTGACGGTTGCGGTCGACAAGTGAGTTGACGAAATTTAGGGCCAATCTTCATGCAAAAAGGCGAAAGCCCGATTATTCGTTTCGACGGTGTTTCGAAATATTTTGACGACTTTCAGGTTCTGAAGGGCATCACCCTTGCGGTTGGGCCGAGTGAACGGATTGTGATCTGTGGCCCCTCTGGGTCGGGCAAGTCCACATTGATCCGTTGCATTAATGGGCTTGAGGGGTATGGCGCGGGTGATATTTTTGTAAATGATGTGCGAGTGGGGTCTGATGCAGCCGGGCTGCGTGCTGTGCGGGCGCGTGTTGGCATGGTCTTTCAACAATTTAATCTGTTTCCGCATTTGACGGTGCGCGAAAACCTGATGCTTGGCCCGATGCGGGGCAGGGGGATGTCTGCGGCCGATGCCACGCGCTTGGCTGATCGTTATCTGGCCCGCGTGCGCATTCCTGAACAGGCCGATAAATATCCCCGGCATTTGTCGGGTGGCCAACAGCAGCGCGTGGCCATTGCACGCAGCCTGTGCATGGAGCCACAGATCATGTTGTTTGATGAGCCGACCTCGGCGCTTGACCCAGAAATGATATCCGAGGTGTTAGAGGTGATGGCTGAACTGGCGCAAACTGGGATGACCATGATTGTTGTCACCCACGAAATGGGGTTTGCGCGCCGCGTTGCGGATCGGATGATCTTCATGGATCATGGCGAAATAGTCGAGGTGGCCCCGCCTGAGACATTTTTCACAGCGCCCAAAAGCCGGCGGGCGCAGGACTTTTTGCAAAAAATATTGAATCATTGAGGGCCTGAATGCGCATTTTAACGGCATTGGCCGCAATTCTAACCCTGTCGGGGTGTTCATCAAATTGGGGCTGGTATGTGGTGAACCCCAGCACAGCTTCGGGCGCCGCGAACCTGAAGTTCATGCTTTCGGGGCTAAGCTATAGCGTGCAGCTTTCGGCCACAGCGATCGCAATTTCGGTTGTGATTGGCCTGTTAGTGGCGCTGCCCGGTCTTTCATCCAACGTTTGGGCGCGCAGGGCCAGCCGCACCTATGTTGAGCTTGTGCGTGCGGTGCCGATTTTGGTTTTGATCCTTTGGGTCTATTACGGACTGCCGCAGGTCACTGGGCTTAGCATCGGGGTATTCTGGGCCGGGGTCATCGCGCTTGCGCTTTCAGACAGTGCGTTTCAGGCTGAAATCTTTCGCGCAGGCATTCAGTCAATCGCGCGTGGCCAGTATGAAGCAGCCTATTCGGTGTCTTTGGGCTACCGCGACACAATGCGTTACGTCATTTTGCCACAAGCCATTCGTCGGATCTTGCCTGCGCTTGGCAATCAGTTGGTTTATATGCTGAAAATGTCTTCGCTCGTGTCAGTTATTGGCATGCAGGAACTGACACGCAAAGCGAATGAGCTGGTTGTGGTGGAATACAGGCCGCTTGAAATTTACACGGTGTTGGTGCTGGAATATCTGGTTTTGATCCTGATTGTCTCTGCTGCGGTCCGCTGGTTTGAACGGCGGTTGCAAACCGATGAACGCAGCTAAGCCACGTGTTTCGCGCAGTTCGGTGGGTAAACCCTGCCTTGCAAGAGCTTGGTCCACACCAAGCACGCGCCGTAACGTTTAGGTTGCGGACGCATGACATTTGGCGTACGCTAATAGAACGTTAATGTCGTGTAATTGACGCAGATCAATTCAGGAAAACGCAGATGTCATGGGCCGTCAGTCCCTCTGGGCAAGTCTCGTGTGAGAGCTGCCCAATACGCCACCGAGCGGTTTGCGCTCGTTGTGAAGCGGATGAGTTTGCACAACTGGAAAGTATGAAATTTTACCGCACGTATGAGGCGGGGCAGACCATTCTGTTTGGCGGGGATCCGCTGGAATTTGTGGCGTCAGTTGTTTCAGGGGTGGCGATGGCCACGCGCACTTTGGAAGATGGCCGAACACAGATGGTGGGGTTGTTGTTGCCATCTGATTTTATTGGTCGGCCGGGGCGCAAGTTCGCGCCCTTTACTGTCAGTGCTGCCACAGATGTGCGGCTGTGCTGCTTTCGCAGCAAGCCATTTGCCAATTTAATTGAGGCCACGCCGCATATTGCGCAGCGTCTGCTGGAAATGACACTAGACGAATTGGATGCCGCGCGGGAGTGGATGCTGCTGTTGGGGCGCAAGACTGCGCGTGAAAAGATTGCAAGCTTTTTGGCCATCATCGCGCGGCGCTATGCGGCATTGGCCCAGAGCGCTGAGGTGGGTGTTAATGGTGTGCATTTGCCCGCCCCGCAAAAACTATCGTTTGATTTGCCACTGACCCGAGAGTCGATGTCAGATTATCTGGGGCTGACGATTGAAACGGTCAGTCGGCAAATTTCGGCCCTTAAACGCGATGGCGTGATTGCTCTAGAGGGCAATCGCCATGTCAGCGTGCCTAATCTTGATCGGTTGTTGGCCGAGGCTGGCGACGACAGCGAAGACGTCTTGCACGACAGCGCAGCAGAATAGCCCGTACTGCCAGGTTTTGCCTGTTTGCCATAAAAAAGGCGCCCAGATTGGGCGCCTTTGGCTATTTGTGTTCATGGGCAAACACCATGTTTCGCCCCTCAGTCTGCGGGCGGAACCCAGACATCTTCAAACCCTTCGGCTGGTTCCAGTTGGTCAAACCAATCCAGTCCAATTGCCTTCATCACACGGCTGTTGCACACGATCACGCGCGCTTCGACATCAGAAGTGTTGAACCGTTTGTGCGCAACATAGGGCGGCACATAAATGAAATCGCCCGGTCCCCATTCATATTTCTTGGGCGTGGTGTCCCAAGTCCATTCAAACTCAACATTGCATTCAAACTGAACGTCATAGTGGTGATCATAGCCGCTGCCCTCAATCACAAAGGCGATTTCTTCTGTCAGATGGCGGCTGGTGCCCGTGGCGCCTCCTGCGGCAATGAACTGCATGTAAATATCAATGCAGCATTCCTTAGTATCCATTCGCTCATTGATGATGTGTTTGATCAAACCATCGGCGGAGCGTTCCATCGGCATCTGATTGGCTTTCACCACATTCAGCCGCTGTTCGTATTCTTTGCGGAAATCCTGGCTGGCGCGCAGGGCATCTTTGTAAAAGCTGACCTCGGGCCCGGCCTGCTTGGCGCGCTGGCGTTCGATTGCGTCAACAAAAGTTTGCGAATCCATGAATTTTCTCCCTGAAATTTGCTGACTTAGAGGCTGCTGGGGGGCACATAGGCATCTTGCCCAGGCACTGGTTCTGTCGGTGGGTAATGCACCATTTTTTGAAAGATCATGTGCATGAACAAGAACAGTGGCTTGGCTTTCAACACCAACACAAAGGCTTCTTCGTCGCCATCGTTCAGATGCTGGTGCACACACGCATTTTCAACAATCAATGCATCGCCCGCTTCCCAATCCAGCCGGCGGCCATCATGGATGTCATAGCCTTTGCCTTTCAGCACGAAAAACACAGCCGAGTTCATATGGCCATGCGTTTGGCCATAGCCCTGTGGGGCATAGACATCGACATGGGCTTCAATCGACTGGGCAATGCGGTTGGCCTGCGGGTTGATGACCTTTTTGCCAAAGCTTTGTGGGCCACCTTTCCACTTCATATCACTGGTTTTGTAGATGCGGGGTTGCTTATACAGCTCTTCCTTCATCTCGCTGTAGGTGCCTTCCAGCGCCCGCACAAAGGTGCGTTTTTTGCTCCAGCGTTCCCAGACCACCTTTTCTTGGCCGGCCTCGCTGTTGTGGCCCGTGCTTGGGCTTGAACCTGTTTCGTCAGACATGGCTATCCTCCCGTCAAATCCGTTGTGGCGATGATAGGCGGGCAGGGTCATTCCCGTCAACGGTACGCCGTTCCATATGGCGGAACTTCTAGGTTCCGCTGTCGGCCAATTGTTCCAAATCACCCGCACGGATCTCGGTGCCCAGATAATGCGCTGTATCGCCATATAAAAGCGCACGCACGTCGGCGGGTTTTAACCGTTTGACCAACTGATCAACCATGCCAAACAGCGGCAGTGGCACGCCCATGCCTTGGGCCACATCCAGCGCCACATCCATGTCTTTTTCTTGCCACGTGAAACTGGTTGTATCCCACCGTTCTAACGTTGTGTTGCGCGCAGGGCATTTCAGCAGCGTCTGGCGCATGGCCTGAGCATCGATACCGCAGGCCTTTGCCAGTGCCAGCGTTTCAAAATTGGCAACGCAGGCGGCCCAATGCATCATATTGTTACACGTCTTGGCAATTTGACCGCAGCCGACCGGGCCAATATGTTCCACTGCACGGCTATAGCTGAGCAGAATTGGGCGCAGTCGATCAATCGTGGTTGCGTCCCCCCCGCAAAGTGAGATCAGATCGCCATCTTGCGCCCCTTTTAAGCCGTAGCAAACAGGCGCATCAACAAACCCCACGCCTTTGGCCGCGCAATCCGCCGCGAGGGCGATCATCGTGCTGGGATGATTTGTGGCGGCCACCACAATTACCGCATCTTGCGGCAGATCCAGTGCCAAAAGGTCTGCCACCACGCTGCGGGTCTGTTGATCTTTCGCCACCATAATCACGAAAAGATCACACATGCCGGCAAGCTCAGCCAAATCTTTGGCTGCGGTGGCTCCAGCGTCTTTGGCGTTTTGCAGGGCCTGTGCGTCGTGATCAAAGGCCGCCACGTCAAAGCCTGCCCGCACAGCATGGCCGGCCATCGCCACACCCATTGCCCCAACCCCGATAAATCCTGTGCGCATATGCTGCCCCCCGCTTTGCTCTGACTGATGAGCACACAGGCTGTGCCATATTCGCCCCGTGGATCAATCAAGATGGCAGGTGATTTCTGATATGTGGAACGATCGGGGGGGCTGGACAGGCCTTGGGTTCAGCCAGACGCTTTGGGTGGTTGCGTTTTGTGCGAGTGTTCACGCCATGAAATGTAAATCGCGCTGGCAATCAGGATCCCCACGCCCGTGAATGTCCAGCCATCGGGGAAATCCCCAAAAAACCACCAGCCCACAACGGTTGCCATGATAATTTCCGTATAGGCCATCGGTGCCAGCAGTGATGCCTGTGCCTGATCATAGGCGCGCACGATCAGATAGTGGCCAAAGACGGCAAAGAACGCCAACAATCCAAACAGCCCCCATTGTGACAGGCTGGGTGTCTGCCAGACCAATGGCACCAACGCTGTGGTCAAAATACCGCCCGCCAAATTGGTGTGAAAGGTTGTGACCAAAGCGTGAAAACGCCCCGACATTTTGCGGGTCATCAGCATATAAATTGCCAAACAGCCCCCGGCCCCCAACGCCAGCAGGCTGCCGGGATTCACCACACCAAACCCGGGTCGTAAGATGATCAGTGTGCCGCACAGCCCCACCGCCACGGCCGCCCACCGGCGCGGCCCAACGTATTCGCCCAAGATAAAAGGCGACAGGGCTGTTACAATCAAGGGCTGCACAAAAAAGATGGCCAGCGCATCAGCAATGGCCAAAAACTTAAGTGCCCAGAAAAACAGCCCCGTCGCCCCGATCAAAAAGCCCGCGCGCAGGGCGTGAAACATCGGCCGGTCTGGGATCAGCCCGCGTGGCCCAGCCAAGCGCAGCGCCAGCGGCAGCGTCAGGGCGCAGCCCAAAGCCATGCGTGCCCAGACAATCTGCAAAATTGGCACCCCTTGTTGGCCCAAAATCTTGGCCACCACATCCAAGAACGGCAGCACCGCCATGGCAACAGCCATCAGGGCAATCCCTTTCAGGGGCGCGGTGCTTTGGGGGGCGGTGGGGCGCATGAGGGGCCTTTGATTGCGGTTGGGGGCTTGGGCAATAGGGCTGGGGGCACCCCGCACATCAAATCCATAGGCTGGCAAGAATTGCCAAGCAAGCCACGATTGATCCGGCTTGGCTGATTGCATTTTGTGCGAAACTGGCCTTAACTCTGTCTATGTGCGAAACGCTCAGCGATCGGGAAGACCACCATGCGATATGAACGACCCCAAACCGCCACTCAAGCTGCACAGCTTTTGGCAAATGAGCCAGGTCTGGCCCGGATTTTGGCTGGCGGTACCGATGTCTTGGTGCAAATGAAAGCGGGGATGGTGACGCCTGATCTGGTGGTTGATA
>ERZ888423.2490-NODE-2490-length-13668-cov-6.797473_pt1 | contig 13668 bp, 14 predicted proteins | sample MGYA00520523_ERZ888423 | MGnify/ENA primary metagenome ERZ888423 (study PRJEB32303, sample SAMEA104408611) | aquatic metagenome | biome: Brackish water; feature: Pelagic; material: water | place: Baltic Sea | collected 2014-06-08T10:24:00 | depth 30,27 m ...
GTTTGAAAATTCCATTCTATTTTTACACCTAAAAAAGATAATCATGAAACTTGTTTTTGCCACACAAAACCAACACAAAGCCGCCGAAATTCAAGCTTTATTGCCCTCAGAATTTGAGGTATTGACATTGAACGATATCAATATCTCTGAAGATATTCCAGAAACTGCTGACACATTAGAGGGGAATGCTAGTCAAAAATCGCATTATATTTTGCGTCATTATTCATTGGATTGTTTTTCTGACGATACAGGTCTAGAGATTAAAGCTATAAACAGCGAACCTGGCGTTTATTCTGCTCGATATGCAGGTCCTTCAAAAAATGCTGACGAGAACATGAACAAAGTGTTAGAAAAGCTTGCGGGTAAAAGTGATCGAACCGCTCAATTCAGAACAGTAATTTCATTAATTCTTGAAGGGAAAGAACATATTTTTGAAGGAGTTGTAAAAGGCTCAATTATTTCTGAAAAGCGAGGAACAGATGGGTTTGGGTATGACCCAATTTTTGTTCCAGAAGGACAAAACAAGACTTTTGCAGAATTGTCCTTGGATGAGAAAAACAAAATGAGTCATCGTGCACGTGCTTTTGAAAAAATGATACACTTCTTAAAAAATGACCATTTGAAACACACCATGTAAACTTAATTTTTAAGCAAAAATCCATTTGAAATAAGTAGTTCTTTATCACTTAAAAAAGTAACTTTGTCTATTGACAAATCATCAATTCAAAACATTTCATTATGAGTTCAAATTCTTCTAAAATATTCTATACATTAACGGATGAAGCACCAATGCTTGCAACCTATTCTTTCTTGCCAATTGTTCAAACATTCACAGAAACTGCTGGTATTGAAATTGAAACGAAAAATATTTCGTTAGGAGGAAGAATATTGGCGGTATTCCCAGAATATTTAACGGAAGATCAAAAAATCAATGATGATTTGGCAGTTTTGGGTGAATTAGCGAAATCTCCTGACGCAAATATTATTAAATTACCAAATATTAGTGCTTCAATTCCTCAATTGAAAGAAGCAATAAAAGAATTACAGAGTCAAGGTTTCAATATACCATCATATACGGATGAACCGAAAACAGATGAAGAAAAATCAGCGAAAGCGAAATACGATAAGATTAAAGGTAGTGCTGTAAATCCAGTTTTACGTGAAGGAAATTCTGACCGTAGAGCCCCTCTTTCTGTGAAAAATTATGCGCGTAAACACCCACATTCTATGGGTAAATGGTCAGCAGATTCAAAATCGCACGTTTCACACATGGATGAAGGTGATTTCTTCCATAATGAGCAATCAATTACACTCAAAGAAGCAGGGACATATACCATTCAATTTACTGACAAAAGTGGACACACAAAAACATTAAAAGGTGAAGCACCACTTAAAGCTGGTGAAATCATTGATGGAACTTTTATGTCAAAGCGCAAATTGATTTCTTTCTTGGAAAATCAAGTGGCTGATGCAAAAAAACAAAATGTGCTTTTCTCTCTTCACATGAAAGCTACCATGATGAAGGTTTCAGATCCAATCATATTCGGTCATGCTGTGGAAGTTTTCTTCAAACCAGTTTTTGAAAAATACGCAAGTGAACTAGCTCAAGTAAACGTTGATGTTCGCAATGGATTTGGCGATTTACTATCAAAAATTCAACACCTACCCGCAGAAGCTGCAATTGAGGCTGATATTGCCGCTTGCTATGCAAATGGTCCGGCAGTAGCAATGGTAAATTCAGACAAAGGTATTACTAACCTGCATGTTCCAAGCGATGTGATTGTAGATGCATCAATGCCAGCTATGATCCGTAATTCCGGACAAATGTGGGACGCAGAAGGTAAATCTCGTGATACAAAAGCAATTTTACCTGATAGTAGTTATGCTACTATTTATCAAGTTGCCATAGATTTTTGCAAGAAAAATGGTGCATTTGATCCGATTACAATGGGAACCGTTCCAAACGTTGGTTTAATGGCACAAGCCGCTGAAGAATATGGCTCACATGACAAAACATTTGAAATTGCTGCCGACGGTACTGTAAAAGTGATTGACAACAATGGTGTTGTTCTGTTACAAAATGAAGTAGAACAAGGTGATATTTGGAGAATGTGTCAAGTAAAAGACGCTCCAGTTCGTGATTGGGTAAAATTAGCTGTTACTAGAGCTAGATTATCTGAAACTCCTGCTGTTTTCTGGTTAGATAAAAATAGAGCTCATGATGCTCAATTGATTTTAAAAGTGAATGAATATTTAACAGACCACGATACTGCTGGATTAGATATTCGTATTCTTTGTCCAGATGAAGCCATAGAATTTACAATGGAGCGATTGAAGGATGGCAAGGATACTATTTCAGTGACGGGCAATGTACTTCGTGATTATTTGACAGACTTATTCCCAATACTTGAAGTAGGAACAAGTGCAAAAATGCTTTCAATTGTTCCTTTAATGAATGGTGGAGGTTTATTTGAAACGGGAGCTGGTGGTTCTGCACCGAAACATGTAGAGCAATTCGTTGAAGAAGGTCATTTGCGTTGGGATTCACTGGGTGAGTTTTTAGCATTAGCGGCTTCCCTTGAACATTTAAGCATCGTTACCGGAAATAAAAAGGCAAAAGTATTAGCTGATACCTTAGATGAAGCAACAGGAAAATTCTTGGATAATGATAAGTCTCCTCAACGAGATGCCGGACAACTAGACAACCGAGGAAGCCATTTCTACATTGCGCTATACTGGGCACAAGCATTGGCTAGTCAATCTGAAGATAAAGAATTAGAGCATTTGTTTTCCAAGTTAGCACAAGATTTGTCTCAAAACGAAGAACAAATTGTAATGGAATTAAATACTTCACAAGGACATAAAATTGACTTGGGTGGATATTATCATCCTAATCAAGCAAAAACTTCACATGCCATGCGTCCAAGTGAGACATTCAATTCTATACTTTCTCAACTGAAGGTAAGTCTTTAAGAAACGATTAAATAATGCGGGCTCAAATTGTTGACGCCCGCTTTATTATGTTCAATTTTTCCTTTTATGAAACTCATTATTATTGTTTTCTTTTTCTTGTCTATTGAATTAACCCATGCTCAATTTCCAGAAACGTGGATTGGAAAATACAGTGGAACTATGTATTTAAATAGTTTAGATACTCCGAAAGATTCTGTTATAGTTACACTTGAAATTGTTGAACTAATCAAAGACTCATCATGGACTTACACCATGGGCTATAAAAGCGAAAAATTCGGAAATATTCTAAAGGATTATGAAATTCTAAAATCATCAAAAGATAATAAGACCGATTATTTGATGGATGAAAAAAATGGAATTATAATTGAAATGACTTTTTTTGACGATACATTCTATGAATTCTTTGAAGTTGCAAACATGATTTACTCTACACGCTTATCAAAACGACAAAATAACATTGAATTCGAAATTATAGGTTCCCAAAATGAAGCGACTAAAACTAGCTTATCTGCTCCTCAAGATGAGGAGGAGTTTACTCAATTCGAAGTAAAAAGTTATAAGCCAATTTTCGCACAAAAAGTACTTCTTAAACCCATTCAATGATATTAAAAATCAATTTCGTCACATTCATATTGCTTTTACTGATTTCATGTAAAACAATTGAACCGATTGCTCCAGAAAATGAAGTTGTAGCAGCTCCAACTATAATGCAACGTAGTTCAAATCTAGCCTTACCCATTGAATTAAATTTAGAACCATATTTTAAGGATATAGAAAAATCCATCCCAAAACAATTCAAAGGAAAAGAAGATAATTGTTCTGGTGTGAGCTATTCGTATCGTTTTGAACGTGATCCTATTCGATTCAATGGAAAAGGTAACTCTCTTGAATACGAAGTCAATGGAAAATATGCCTTAAACTTAAATTACTGCGCTGAATGCACCTATCTGATAAACTCGAGTGGGAATTGTGTTATTCCAAGAATCTATGCAAGTTGTGGTGTTGGTGAATCTATGCGTCGTGCAAATGTTGCCTATACTACAAAAATTCAAGTTGCTTCAAATCTACAATTGAAATCAGACACCAAATTAAGCAGTTTTGAAACGATTGATCCTTGCGAAATCACTGTTTTTAATTATGACGCCACAGACAAATTAAAAAAAGAAGTTTCGGCTGAATTAAAAAAATTAGAAGAGGAAATTGACAAAACGATTTCAGAAGTAGACATCCGTTCAGAAATAAAAGAAGTATGGAAAACACTTGCTTCACCTCAGCAAATTGGGAATTATGGATATTTAAGTTTACAACCTAAAGAAATTTCTGTAAGTGATATCAATTTTGTTCAAAAGAAGGCTTACTTGAATGTAAACATGCTTTTTCAACCACAAATTACATCACAAAAACCCACAACTAAAGTGAGTGAATTGCCAAAGTTGAGCGATTATAAAGCAGCTAATGGTTTTAATATTTCATTGGATATTCAAGCGAACTACGATTCGCTGTCGTCCATACTAAATAAAGAATTAAAAGGAAAACAAGTCATGATAAAAAAGAACTTGGTCATTTTTGATAGTATGGAAGTTCAAGGTGCACTAAACAATAAATTGAACTTAAAAGTCGCATTTTCAGGAAAACGTAAAGGAATCTTGTTCTTAGTTGGAACACCCGTTTTTGATAGCGTTCAACAAATTATTACGTTTCCAGATTTAACATTTGATTTAAATACAAAAAATGCCTTGTTAAAATCAGCAAAATGGTTGTTCAATTCTAAAATCACTGATAAACTGCAAGAATTTGCCGTTTTTGACTTGAAGCCGCATTTAATCGAGGTGAAAAAATCCATTGAGAAAGAATTGAATCGAGAAATATCAATGGGTATTCATTTGAAAGGCTCAATAAAAGATGTTTCTGTTGGGAAAATTTATCCGAATAACTCTCAATTGCTTATCCGTGTGCATGCAGATGGTAAAATGTCAGTTAAAATGTGAAGATATTCTAAGGTAATCTACCTCATTTTTTAAAAAGTGGCTCGGTTATTTCATTGCTGCGAATATTCGACTATTCTCCTTGGTTATCTGTTAAGTTAAGATTAAGAAGAAGAATAGAATATTTTTTGTAAGTTTGATAATACCGTATTAATGAAATTAACACTTTCTATATTCTCTTTTCTACTCACTTTTAGTTTATTTGCTCAGGCAAAGAAAATTGAAATGTCATCTATAGCTGATTGTGAAGGTGCAATGAATATTTTCAAATCTGGTAAGTACTCAATTCAATTTACAGGCACTGCAGGTGCGAAAAATGAATTTAGCAATTATCCTTCTTTAATTTCAGTTTCCGATTTAAATACTGCTTGGGTATCTTTCATACCTGAATATGATGGAATTTTATCATTTGACGCAAGTGTGAGTCAAAACTTCCTAAAGATGGTCGTTTTTATTGAGGATAAAAATGACATTTGTCTAGACTTAGGTAAAGGAATTGCGGAAATTAAGCGTTTACAAAAAGATGAAAATCTTGAACGGATTGGTTTACAAGAAGAAATCAAATCAGGTTATTTGTACCCTCTAAAAATAATTGCAGGACAAAAAATATTGATAGGTTTTTCTACACTTGAAAAAACAAAATCAATTTTACAGCTCGATTTAACATTTACAGTTGATAATGAAAATCTGAAAGCAGAAAATGAAACAAAAATAATAGATTTAAGAAAAGATGAATTTGCTCCAAGCCTATCTATACACATTCGTGATGCAGAAACAAAAGAACCAATTATTGCCAATTTATCGATCGAAGGACTAAAAGACTTGGCAGCACTTTATAAAGGAAGTGAATTCTATTTTAATCCTATAAGATCGGGCAAAGCCTTTTTAAAATGTGATGCTGAAGGATATTTTTTTATTGATCAAGAAGAGGTGATTTCCGCGACGAGCAATCAAGAAATAAATTTATATCTCGAGCCGCTTTCGAAAGGGAAAAGCATGCAGATTGAAGAAATAGAATTTAAGGCCGGAACGAGTGAATTCCTGGAAGGGTCAGAGCCAAAACTGCGTCGTCTAAGGGACTTTATGGCATTAAATTCAGATGTTTCCGTTGAAATACAAGGGCACGTATTTGCGACTGGTGACAATAGCATTGCCGCACAAAAAATTTCGGAGGCAAGAGCTAAAAGAGTGATGAAGTATTTAATTGCCCAGGGAATTGATAAATCACGAATGACAGCTATTGGTTATGGAAACACAAAGCCAGTATATGCAAATCCAAAATTCGCTTATGAAGAACAGGCGAACAGGCGAGTGGAAATTCAGGTAAAATAAAAAAGGCGTTTATTTCTAAACGCCTTTACATGCTTTAACAAAACTTAAATTGTCATTATATCTTTCTCCTTCACTTCGAGTTGATCATCGACTTTCTTAATAAAACCATTGGTGATTTGTTGAATAGATTCTTCCGCATCTTTTTGCAGATCTTCTGATAATCCATCACTTTTGAGACTTTTCACCATGTCAATCGCATCTTTGCGGTTATTACGAATTCCAACTTTTGCGTGCTCTCCTTCTGCCTTCGCTTTTTTAACTAAATCACGTCTGCGCTCTTCTGTTAAAGGCGGCACAGAAATAATTATTTGTTCACCATTATTTTGAGGATTCAATCCCAAATTTGAATTCATTATTCCTTTTGAAATCTCATTGATCATTGACTTTTCCCATGGTTGAACTGTAATAGTTCGCGCATCAGGCGTTGCGATATTCGCTACTTGCTGAATAGGCGTTGGTGTACCATAATATTCAACCATTACACCGTTCAACATTGATGGCGCTGCTTTTCCAGCTCTAATTTTTAATAACTCATTATCTAAATGCGTTATTGATTTGTTATTAGACGATTTCAAATCGTCGTAAATCATTTGCAATTCTTCCGTCATAACTTGAGTTTTATAGCGTCAAAAAAGTTAATTTCTTACAATTGTTCCTACTTGTTCACCTAACAACAAACGTTGTAAATTTCCAGGTGTATCCATATCGAATACGATAATTGGTAAATCATTTTCTTTACAAAGTGTAAATGCCGTCATATCCATTACTTTCAAACCTCTGCTGTAAGCATCGTCGAAGGTAATTACGTCATATTTTGTCGCTGAAGGATCTTTCTCTGGGTCTGCCGTATAAATACCATCTACACGCGTACCTTTTAAAATCACATCTGCATTTATTTCAATTGCTCTTAAAGATGCCGCCGAATCTGTTGTGAAAAATGGATTTCCTGTTCCTGCACCAAAAATAACCACTCGACCTTTTTCAAGGTGACGCACAGCTCTTCTTCTCACATAAGGTTCTGCAATTTCCTTCATTTCAATTGCCGATTGCAGTCGTGTTTTTAATCCTACAGATTCCAACGAAGCTTGCAAAGCCATTGAATTAATCATCGTCGCTAGCATTCCCATATAATCGCCATGTGTTCGATCCATTCCTCCCTCCTCTGCCTGAACACCTCTAAAGATATTTCCACCACCAATGACAATTGCAATTTCAATTCCCATTGCATGAATTTCTTTAATTTGATTGGCATATTGAGTTAGTCGGTCATTATCGATTCCGAACTGTTTGTTTCCCATGAGTGATTCACCACTCAATTTTAAAAGGATACGTTTGAATTTCATAAAGGCGTTAATAAAGTCGGACAAATATACAAAATTGATTTTTTCTAAAGTAATCCTTACCTAAATGGTAAATCAGACTTAAAAAAAAGGCTATCGATACCGATAGCCTTTCATATTTTTTACTTTCTCTTAGCTAAGAGAGAAGCGCTTAAATTCTGTTACAGTCAAACCTTTCTCAGTTGTTACTAAGAATTGCTCAACAGTCAATTTATTATCACGAACGAATGCTTGAGACAACAAAGTGTTTTCTTGGAAGAATTTATTTAAACGTCCTTGAGCGATTTTCTCTGCCATATCAGCAGGTTTTCCTTCTTGGATAGCTAATTCCTTACCAACTTCGATTTCACGTTCGATAGTACGTGCATCAACACCATTTTTGTCCAGTGCGATAGGATTCATAGCAGCAACTTGCATTGCAACTTGTTTCCCTGCATCTTCAGCAACATCTGAACCGCTGTTCAAACCAACCAAAGTAGCCAATTGGTTCCCAGGGTGATTGTAAGCAACAACTTTATCAGCTTTGATTGTAGAATAAGATGAAAGATCTAATTTCTCACCTAATACACCAATTTGCTCAGTGATTTTGTCAGCAACTGACAATTTTTCATCATAAGCTAATGATTTCAAGTCTTCAATTGAAGCAGGATCATTTTTCAACGCGATATCAACTAATGAATCTACTAATTTATAGTAACCATCATTTTTCGCAACGAAGTCAGTCTCACAATTCAATGCTAGAACAACACCAGATTTACCATCTGAAGAAGCTTTAGCAATTACTAAACCTTCACTTGCATCATTCTCACCACGCTTTGCAGCAACTTTTTGACCTTTTTTACGCAAAATATCGATTGCATTCTCGAAATCTCCATTTGCTTCAACCAACGCATTTTTGCAGTCCATCATTCCTGCACCAGTTTGTTGGCGTAATTTATTTACCTCTGCAGCTGTAATTGCCATCGGAATAAAAATTATAATGTTAATTAATCGTTTGTTTCTTCTGTTGAAGCTTCAACAGCTGGTGCTTCCACTACAGGAGCTTCCGCAACTGGTGCCTCAACTGCTTTAGATGCTCTTCTTTCCTTCTTTTCAGCAGGAGTTTCAGCAACTACCTCATCAGCATCTTTGTCAGTACCTTTCGAGTTTTTACGCTCTTCTAGTCCTTCCTTGATTGCTCCGCAAATTGCGTCAAGAATAAGTGTAATTGATTTTGTAGCATCATCGTTCGCTGGAATTGGGAAATCAACCGTCTTAGGGTTTGAATTCGTATCTACCATTGCAAAAGTCGGGATATTCAAACGACGTGCTTCGTTCAAAGCAATGTGTTCTTTTAAAATATCTACCAAGAAAATTGCAGCTGGTTGACGAGTCATTTCAGCAATTGATCCAAAGTTCTTTTCTAATTTCTCACGTTGACGTGTTTTGAAAAGACGCTCTCTTTTATTTAATGTTTCCCAAGTACCATCAGTTCTCATTTTGTCAATAGTTGACATTTTACGAATTGACTTACGTGTAGTTTGGAAATTTGTTAACATACCACCAGTCCAACGCTCTGTTACGAATGGCATATTGATTTCAGTAACTCGTTGAGCTACGATTTCTTTAGCTTGTTTCTTAGTTGCTACGAAAAGAACTTTTTTACCCGATTTAGCAATTTGCTTCATCGCCGCACATGCTTGGTCAAGATGTGCTATTGTCTTATTAAGGTCGATTATGTGGATACCTTTCTTCTCTTCGAAGATGTACGGTGCCATTGCCGGGTTCCATTTTCTTTTCAAGTGTCCGAAATGAACACCAGCTTCTAATAAGCTTTCAAAATTTACTTTTGACATTTTTTTAGTTTTTTAATTGTTTACGTTCCTTAGTAATTTCAGCAGAAGAGGGATCTCGAATTAAATTTGAGACAAGTGCTCTTGAGCTTGGATACTAAACAACCGCCAAAATAATTGAATATTAACGTTTTGAGAATTGGAATTTCTTACGAGCCTTCGGTTGACCTGGCTTCTTACGCTCCACCATTCTAGGGTCACGTGTCATAAGTCCTTCTGCTTTCAATAACGGTTTGTTTTCTTCAGCGATTACTACAAGTGCGCGAGAAATTCCTAAACGGATAGCTTCAGCTTGACCATTGATACCTCCACCAACAACATTCACTTTAACGTCGTATTGACCTACAGTGTTTGTTAAAGCGAAAGGTTGTTCAATTTTAGACTGAAGAACCGAAATTGGAAATGCTACCTTGTAATCTCTATTGTTAACAGTCACTTTACCCGAACCTTTAGAAAGGTATACTCGAGCAACTGATGTTTTTCTTCTTCCAAGTGTGTTAATTACTTCCATGCTAATTATTTGAATGTATCAAGATTAAATACCTCTGGTTTCTGAGCCTCATGCTTGTGGTCAGTACCAGTGTATACCTTAAGGTTTGTAAACAAATTTCTACCTAAGGTGTTTTTTGGCAACATTCCTTTGATCGCCTTTTCAATAAGACGCTCTGGGTGTTTTCTCAACATCTCAGAAGCAGAAGTAAAACGTTGTCCACCCGGATAACCAGTGTAACGCACATACTCTTTGTTCTCTAATTTGGCACCTGAAAAAGATACCTTCTCTGCATTGATGACAATAACGTTGTCACCGCAGTCAGCATGGGGCGTGAAGTTCGGCTTATGCTTGCCGCGGATGATCTTCGCCACCTTGCTTGCTAAACGACCAACAGTTTGGCCTTCAGCATCCACAACTAACCACTTTTTATTAGCGGTCTCCTTGTTGCCGGAAACGGTTTTGTAACTTAATGTATCCACAATTTATACTTTAATAAAATAAGACAATATCCCTAATTTGGGGGTGCAAAGATATGACTTCTAAATTTATTAACAAACGAATTTTCAAAAAAGAATTAGATGACACGTTGAAAATGATAAGAAGTATTACGAAATAGCTGTATTAGTAAACCAGAAAAGAACAAAATCTCTCTGGAATGATGATGTTGCTATCTAATTTATTTCTTTTTAAATGCATTAATTGCATTCACTGTAAATTCACTCAAGACGAGATGTCCACTCATTCCTGCGCGCTCAACCAATAATTCGTCCCAATTTTCAGTTCCTTGCCAAAAAATTGATTTTAACATAGCCATGGCTTCCGGATTCGATTTTGCTAATTGCAAGGCTAAACGCTCAATTTCTGCATCCAACTCCTCCAAAGAATCAAAAGTATCGACATATAAGCCTTTTTTCTTTGCCCACTCAGCACCGCGCCACTCGGTAGCATTAATGGCTAACTCACTCATTGCTGACAATCCAATTTTACGCTCAACTGCTGGACCAACCACAAAAGGACCGATACCAACAGCCAATTCAGATAGTTTTACATCAGCATATCTCGATGCTAAACAATAATCAACGGCAGATGCGAGCCCTACTCCTCCTCCAACTGCTTTTCCTTGCACTCTTCCAATAATAAATTTGGGCGCTTTTCGACAAGCATTAATAACATTGGCAAAACCTGAGAAAAATTTCTGACCTACTTCGAGATTGTTAATAGAGATTAATTCATCGAAGCTTGCTCCGGCACAAAAAGCCTTTTCACCAGACGAACGAAGTACAATTACCTTTACTTGATCATTCTTCCCTAGTTCAGTTACCGTGTCAGCTAATTTTTGAAGAATTTTGCCTGGAAGTGAATTACTCATTGGGTGACTAAACTCAATCGTTCCAATACCTTTGTCTGTGATTGTAAAAGTTACATTCCCTTGATCAATTGCCTCTGACATCTTACTTATTCTCTTTATTGTCGTTTGAATTTCTTGGATTGCTTCTGGACGAAAAACTACCCGGCTTTTTGTCGAATGTCTTTTTCACATATGGCTTCTCAACTACCTCTTTTCTTGGTGGTCGATTCTCCTTTGGCGATGCAATTTTGACATCTAAATTACGCCCATTCACTTCCAAACCGTTTAAAGCTTGAATCGCCGCTATTGCTCCATCAGCTGTTTCCATTTCGATGTAACCAAAACCCTTTGAACGCTTTGTGTCCTTTTCATAAACTACATGTGCGTAAAGTACTGTTCCAAAAGCTGAAAACGTTGTTTTTAGGTCCTCTGAAGTGATTTCCCAATCTAAATTTGCTATAAATATATTTGTCATTTACCTAAACTATTAATCGCTTTGGCTTTTAATTATTTCAATGTGAAGCTATCAGAACCAATTAAGTTCCCATCACAGTATATTTTCACTTTATAATTCCCCTTAACAGCCGATTCTCCTTTCAAATCATAATAAATTGTAACATCTACGCGCTGATTGTTATAATTGATATCCTTTGAATCTGAGAAAGGAACACTTCCTGTTTCTGTTTGAATAACGTTACTTGACTTTTGTTGCAATGTTTTGCCATCTGGATTCACAATTTGCATATAAACCGTTTTGTTTCCTGATTTTGCAATTGGATTTTCAGAAACCGTGAAGGTAGATTTAAACTGCACAATTCCTTTCGCTCTGTTGCTCTCTTCAGTCGTATTGTTGATTTTCATTCTTAAACCAACTGAACTAATATTGAAAGCGGATAATTTAGACCCTTTTCTTACTTCCTCAGCACTTTTCTCAGCTTCATCCTTAAATTGGTCTCTTTCGGTTTTTGTATCGGTTAATTCAGTTGTTGTTTTATCTAAATCTGAAGTCAATTGTAAATTTTTTGTATTCAACTCATCGATTTGTTTCACATATCCAATCATGATGTTTCGAAGTGTTTCATTCTCACGGTTTAGTTTCGCAATTAAAGATGCACTTACTCGACCACTTTTCTTTGCTGTTTCTAACTCAGTAATCAAACCTTTGATTTTCTCTTGTTGCTCAGCCATGCCTTCCTGATCTTCGGGACGACCTTCTTTTCTGATTTTGTCATAATCAGAAAGCATATTGTTGAAATCTTTCAATAATTTATTTGAAACATTGTTCCCTAAAAACGGAGCCATCATTTCGTTCATTCCCTCCATGTCAGCCAACAACAATTTATTTTCATTCATAGCAGCATTTAATTCGCCATTCTTTTTCGCATACATTACAGCTAGGGCAGCCATTCCAATCAATAATACAAGTATGATTACGATAAACGGAGTGTTCGATTTTTTGGGTGCTTCTACAAATTCTGACATAATTCGATAAGTTTAAGAATGAAACACAAAAGTAGAAATAGATTTGGAGTTAATAAAACACAAGTGTGGATTTTAGTCTTTTTTATGAACATCTTTTCTTGTCCACTCGCCATTGATGCGTCTCGGAATACTTAAACTATTTATATTCTTCAGTTCTGCTGGCAACATTTCCTGCGGACAGTTCTGAAAAGTTACAGGTCTCAAAAAACGTTGCATAGCATCTATTCCGACAGCTGTGAAACGTGCATCTGTTGTGGCTGGAAAAGGTCCACCATGAGTCATTGAAGGGCTAACCGTTACGCCCGTTGGGACTCCATTAAAAATAACTCTCCCTGCTTTTTCTGTTGCTTGTTGAATCAGATGTTGATTTGCAAAAATCTCTGAATCAGTGCCAAAGAAGGACATCGTTAATTGTCCGTCAAATGAATTAAGAACACTGTTCAATTGCCCTAAATCATCACAAAGCACTACAATGGATAAGGGGCCAAACGCTTCATCATGGAGTTTTTGTTGCGACAAAAATTGTTTTGCATCAACCACAACGATTGTTTGGCGACCAATATTATTCCCACTTAACTTCTCTGTTTCGAAGAAATTTAGATTATCGCACGAAAGAATTTGTTTTTTCCTTTCTTCAAAACGCTCCAATATAGAAGGATTCAACATAGAAAATGAAACCTGTTCATTAACTTTTAGTTTGAGTTCATTTACAAATTGATTCGCAAACCCACTGTTTGTTGTTATAACAATTCCAGGTTTTGTGCAAAATTGACCGGCATCGTTAGTGATGGATGTTGCAAGTTGAGAAGCGATTTTAGCTAATTTTTCTGAAAGAATTTGAGGAAAGATTACAATTGGATTAACACTTCCCATTTCAGCGAAA
>ERZ888423.2491-NODE-2491-length-13667-cov-6.491478_pt1 | contig 13667 bp, 11 predicted proteins | sample MGYA00520523_ERZ888423 | MGnify/ENA primary metagenome ERZ888423 (study PRJEB32303, sample SAMEA104408611) | aquatic metagenome | biome: Brackish water; feature: Pelagic; material: water | place: Baltic Sea | collected 2014-06-08T10:24:00 | depth 30,27 m ...
AGGTTGCCCACCCCGGCGCGATCGGAAGCCAGAAGGTGGCAAGTCGGAACGTCAACACGGAGGAGCAGCGATCCCAGGCCTGGCAGCGAGAGGCCCCCGACGTCGGCGCCGCCGGCCCACGCGAGGAATCCGGCCAGGGCCATTTTGCCTGCGCTCGCCGGGCCTGCCAGTTGGGCAAATAAGCCAGCGACCTGGCTGCGCACCCACGGAGCGATCGGCATTGGCTGTGCGACGGACCCGAGGAATGAGATCGTGCCAGACGCTCCAGCGGCACGTCGTCGGCACCGGTGCAATTGTGCATCTCGTGACGAAGCAGGTCGAGCAGGTCACGCTGGTCTTTGATCGACTCGCCGAGCGAACGGCTCAGCGCGAGTGGCTGCACCAGCGGCGACGCGCCGGCAACCTCGTCGGTACCGAGTTCTTCGACGCCGAGTGCCACGCTGCGTTCCGGCCCGGCAATCAGCCCCTTCGCCACGAGCACCTCGGCGATGTCGTCGGTGATCTCGCTGCACCGAGGACCACCTGCTTGACTTGGCCGGGGACACGGCCAATGGCAGCCAAGACGTCACTCTCGACGCCCGAGATCGTCGACTCAGCAAGAGCCGCCACCACGATCCCGACGACAACGGCGCCGAGCCCGTCGTCAACTCGCGTCATTGCAGATCGACGATAGGCCGATCTCCGTGACGTCGGCCAGACAACTGACCCCGTCCGAACAGCGGGGTCGCATCGAGCTGGCACTGTGGGCCTGCGACACGCGCCGTTTGAACGCTGGTCGAGAACGCCAACGGTCCGAGCGGCTACGGCCGAGTGAAGTCGAGTTGAACACTCGCCGCTTCCCCGACACACAACGCACAGCGCTTCTACCTTGGCCACCATGGAGATATCTGAGATTCAGCACGATTCGTGGAAGCAAGACGGATGGCTCGCGCTTCGTGGATCGATCGACGAACAAGCGCTCGGCGTTCTTCACGAGGCCATTGACAAGATTGAGAGCTGGGCACACACTGGCGGCCCGGGAATGCACCACTTCGAGATGACTGACAACGGCCCAGCTCTCGCAAGGTCCGAGCGGTTCGCCGACGATCACACAGCGCTCGGATCGTTTCTCCGGTCCGGGTTGGTGACCGACGTCCTCGCCCAACTGTTCGGCGAACCTGCTGCGCTGTTCAAAGAAAAAGTCAACTACAAACAGCCTGGCGGGGCCGGCTTCGCACCACACCAAGACGCTGCTGCGTACCGCTTTGTCGACCATCACATTTCGGTGATGGTCCCGCTCGACGACGCAACCATCGAGAGCGGATGCCTGTGGTTCGCGCCCGGACACAATGCCGGGAAACTCGACACTGACGAACGTGGTCGCCTGACCGAGCGTGTCGTCGATGACCTCAAATGGCAACCGATCGAAGTTCAGCCCGGCGACCTCGTCGCCTTCGACTCCTACGCACCGCACCACAGCGAAACCAACAAGTCGCCGCACCCACGACGAGCGCTCTACCTGACCTACAACGCAGCAAGCCTCGGCGACTTCCGGGATCGTTACTACGCAGACAAGGACGCTGAGTTTGCAGCCGGAGGCAACGAATTCGAAAGCGGCTCGCCACGCATCAGCATCAGCGACGACTTTCTCGGTCGACCTGTTTCCTGACGGGCGAACCCGACAACGACGGGATCAAGCTGGCAAATACGGCGCCGAATGCGGAGCTGACGCTTTGATCGCCTCGGGCGCAAGCCGGACACGTGCCCAGCTCACGTGATCTGGCGATTGACCCAGTTCGAGATCACTTCGATGGAGCCAACAATGACGAAGATGCATAGGACGATGCCGCCAGTGACCTCGAAGTTCAGCGTTCGCATCGAGTTGCTCAACATGAAGCCGATACCGCCGGCGCCGACGATACCGAGGACGGTAGAAGCACGCAGGCTGACATCGAAGATGTAGAGCCCCTGACTCACAAGCGCTGGCCAGACCTGCGGAGCGACGCCCGCAGCGGTGTCTTGGAGGCGTGTGGCCCCGGTGGAGATGACGCCTTCGCGGGGACCCGAGCGGGCCTCCTCGATTGTGTCAGCAAACAGCCTTGTGGAGAACCCGAAGATGCCAACGGCCAGCGCAAGTGTTCCCGTCCTCGGACCCAAGCCGAGGGCTGCGACAAAGAGGACGGCGAGGACCAGCTCGGGTGTGGCTCGGACGATGATCATCATGAACCGCGTCACTCGAAAGACCACTCGGTTGGGAGCAACGTTGGACGCAGCAAGAAACGAGAGCGGAAGCGCGAAGAGCATTGCCATGAACGTGGCACCGAGCCCCATTGCAATGGTTTCGACCAGGCCGCTTCGAATCTGGCTGGTCCAGAAGTCGAGGTTGCTCGGGACGAGCCGTAACAACGTTGACGGAAGATCGACCAGTGACGTGACGAATCGGCCAACGTCGATATCGGGCAGGATGAACGACAGGACCGTGCAGACTGCTACTCCGCCCGACAGAGCCGCCAGCTTGACTCGCTCACGATTCCACGGCGGCGACAGCGGCACATCTGCTGCCATGCTCAGTTGCGACGCCACCGTCGCAGGTGCCTCGTCGGGTTTCCCCGCCGCATCGCGAGTGCGCCTCGAAAATCCGAACGCTCGGACAAGTAGCCCGGTCAGCGAGAAACGCGTGTTGGTACCTCCAGCATGCTTTCTGAATGGGTCGCTGTCGCCGAGGATCGTTCGGCGTGCCGCTTGTGAAAGCAGCTCCATTGCGATCACCGCCACGATCACGACCAACGTGACCCCGAGGAGTTCCTGATATCGCAGACTGCCCTGATAGCCACGAATCGCGAGGCCAATGCCTCCGCCACCGACCAACCCAATCAAGGTTCCCTCGCGGAAGTTAATCTCGGCGCGATACAGCGACGTGGCGATGACCGACGGGATCATCTGCGGCCAAACGCCCGCCAGGAGTTCCTGTAAGCGTGACGCACCCGTGCTGGCAACGCCATCGCGCGGACCAAGTTCAATGTTGTCAGCAGCTGCAGAAAACAGCTTGCCGCAAAAGCCGATCGAGTGGAGCCCGATTGCGAGGATCCCTGCAATCGGTCCGATCCCGAAGACCCGCACGAAAATCAAGGCAAACACGAGCGACGGGACTGCCCGAGCAAAGGCGATGATCCCTCGGCTCACGCCGCGCACGATGGGATTGCGGGCAACGTGTCTCGAAGACAGCAGCCCGAGAGGAACCGACATAACAACGCCGATGAATGTTCCGAGGAAAGCCATGAAGAAGGTGTCGAGCAGCAAACTCAACACCTGACTGCGGTCATCGGCCGGAATGAACGGTGGCCACATCCTCTGAATCAGATTCAACGTTTCGGGCCATCCTTCGACAAGCGCGAACAACGACATCTCAACCCGACGCAGCCCCCAGAACGAACCGAAGATAAACGCCACCGCGATGACGGCAAGTACCACACGCCGCTGCGTCCACGGAGCCCCGAGCGGGACATCGCGAACCGAGCGGGTTGGGTCTGCATGCATCACGTCGGCAGCGATCGACATCAGGCAGACATCCGCACAGAAGGACGGTCGATGACGTATTCGTCGACCTTTGCACCGGTTGGATCGAGGCGTTGGTAGACCTCCATGATTCGGGCGTGATCGATCGAGCCGTCCACCGGACTGTCGAGCACGACCTTGCCGTCACGCAAGCCGAGGAGCCGGTGGGCCCAGTCGACTGCAAGATCCACCTGGTGCAGGCTGCACAAGACGGTGATGTTGTCCTCGACGCAGCATCGGAAAAGCACGTCCATGACCTGTCCTGAGATCTCGGGATCGAGCGATGCCACGGGTTCGTCGGCAAGCACGATCCGCGGGCGCTGCATCAACGTTCGGGCAATCGCAACTCGCTGCTGTTGCCCACCGGACAGTGTGTCTGTGCGTTGCCAAGCACGGTCGGCCAGCCCCACTCGCGCAAGCTGTTCGATCGCTCGACGGCGCAACTCCTTTGGATACATTCGAGCACCGAAGCGAGGGCCGTTGAGCGCACCAAGAGCACCGGTCAACACGTTCTCAATGCAGCTGAGACGTCCCACGATGTTGAACTGTTGGAAGACGAAACCAACGTCACGCCGAAGATGTCGCAATTCCTTACCGGACGCTGCGACCACATTGGTTCCCATCACTTCAACCGAGCCAGCAGTCGGCTGATGGAGACCGTTGAGATGTCGGAGCAACGTCGATTTTCCGGATCCGGAGAGGCCAATGATGACCAGTAGTTGGCCTTCGGGAACAGAGAACGAGACGTCATCGAGTGCGACAACGCGGCCTCCGTCAAACTCTTTGCGGAGCCCACGGACGTGGACGACGTCAGGTCGGTCGGTCTGGATCATGAAGTGCTCCTTGTTGTATTCACGGTGTGATCAAAATGGTTGGTCGATCGAGGCCGACCAACGGCGCCTGCGACGACAGGGGGAGGGAGTCGTCACAGGCGCCGGGTCATGAACCGAGTGGCATCACTCGGTTGAACGTTGGAGCGTCAGCTGACGCACTTCGATGCGCCGGTGATCTTGCAGACCTGGCGGATGCCGTCGTAGAACGAGTCGTCCTTGGAGACAAAGCCCCAAGTACCGTCCTCGTCAGAGAACGAGCAGTCGTTCTCTTCGACGGTGCCGGAGCAGTAACCGTTAGCAATCGCCCAATTAGCGTTGACCTTGGTGGACACGACTTCCTGGAAGGCTGCGATGAAGTCGGCCGGCAACGCGTTACTGATCGCCATCGGTGCGCCAGCAATCGTCTGGCTCTTCCACACGATCTTCAAGTTGGCGTCCGCTTCGTTGACGGTCTCGTCCTCGACGGTGTCGATCACGCCAGAGATATCGCCGCTTTCGATGAGTTGAGAAGTCACCATCGAGTCATAAGCGAAGCCTGCGTCGCAGTCACCGTTGGCGACAGAGATGGCCGATGCGTCATGTCCGCCAGCGAAGGTTGGGTTGATCTCAGTTGACGTCTCGGACGGGTCAATGCCAGCAGCCAAGAGCCCTTCAGAGGGGAACAGGAAGCCAGAGGTGGAGCCCGGATCGACGAAGCAGATGTTTTTGCCTGCGAAGTCATCAATCGAGTTGATCTCGGCGTTGCCAGCCTGGGTAATCCCATAGCTGCGGTAGCCCGGCTCAACGTCGGGTCCGTCGGTCATGACGCCGGCGACGCTGATGTCTGCGCCGTTGCTCGTCGCAATGACATACGAGAAACCTCCGAATTGGGCGACGTCGATGCGGTTGGCGATGATGCCTTCAATGACGCCGGCGTAGTCGGTGGCCTGGAAGAACTCAATCTGGTCAAGGCCGAGTTCAGCTTCGAGGATCGCCTTGGTCGTTGCGAAGTCGGCTTCAAGGCTGGACGCATTCTCAGCGGGCACTGCGCCGAAGGACAGCGTGGTGGGCCAATCGGCGGGGCGACTGCTGTCGCCAGCCGGGGCCGCGGTGGTTGCACTCGATTCGGCTGCCTGCGATGCTGGCTGGTCGTCACTGCCGCAGGCAGCAAGAAGAGCAATGGTTGCGAGGCCGGCAGTGGCGCGAGCCAGCCGACGACGGTGGGTTGGGGACACGAAGTTGTTCACGGATCATTGTCTAGACAACCAGATTGAACGCAAGGTTGCCGCCGGGCAGACCGGGGAAGGCAATATCGCGAACAGTGTCCGTGCGATCGCGACGCCGGAGAAAACCTCGCGTTTCAGTCGTTTTGATCGGGTGGGAAGTCGAGTGTGATCCCAACATCGAACACATCGCTGCGCATCCACGTATCGGACCGATGTAGCTCATGATCGGTCGCGGCGTCCACGGTCTCGCTGCAGACATTCCAGGTCGGCGGCGGCGCCGATGCATAGCCGAGTTGTTCTGCAACAGAACGGTCAGGCTGTCCAAGTGACACAGCGACTCGTCTCCGCCACGGCACAACGCCGAGCGACTGCAATGTGTCGAAGATGGAGGCCCCCGAGCGGACTGCATCGACCACTTGCTCTCCGATTGACTCAACGAAGACATCAGTGGCGAACGCTGCAACCAAACCGTCGACGGCAACGAGCCGCTCAGACAGCAGGGCTCTCGGACGTGACGCTGTCTGTCTGCGCCATCTCACCGAGGCCGACACAATATTGTGGCGGTGGCCAGCGCCAGTGACGACGCGACGAAAGCTCGGCGGCCTACCGCGCCCAATTGGGTAGCCAAGTTTGAGTGCAGTGAACGTGCCACGTCCAACGATCCTTCGAACCGTGTTGCGTCGTTCGAGTTCTTTGAGCACCTCGCGTGCCGTCTGGCGGTTGACGACGAAACGTGTCGCAATCTGCGTCTCGCTCTCGACAAGCGAGTTCGGAGCGAGCCCCGCCCAACGAGTCTCTAATTCATCAGCAATCGCGACATACCGCGGAACCGATGATGCCGTACGCGACTGAGACGTCTCCACGAAACACACCATAGGACTCCACAGCGGTGCCGCAATTGCAAGGATGGCTCCGAGAGGGCGTGCAATCTGAGGACCGGATCAGTTCGAGGGCGCCTGAATCGTGACGACTGATTCAATCAGCGCGCGGAAAGAATCAAGTGACGACATCGACGCATCGGCCACCTTTGCCAAGTCGTCACACCGCCGCAGTTCGACAGCAGTCGCGGATCCCTCAGCGGCCAGGAACTCTGCCACTTCATCGTTGCTCATCGGACCGCCCTGCACATCGAGGCTCCGGACCGACGCGAGCGACAGTCCATCGTGGTAACCAGGATCCACCGCGCAGAGATAGCGCTTGGCTGGGACATGCAACCGAATGGGTTCGGTAATCGACGGACCAAACCAGTTCGCCAAGAATCTCGCGCCAACGTCTTCGTGATGCAGGTCGCGAGCCAAGAAGTCGCCGTGCCCGTCGTGTTCGTCGACGAGGAGGTGCCCGATGTCGTGGAGAAAGGCTGCGACGACCTCTTCGGTTGTCGCCCCTCGATCCAGCGCACGGTCACCGCACTGCAGGGCATGAGAAAGTTGAGTAACCGCCTCGTCGTAGTTGCTGGCACCCTTGCGTTCGTACAGGTCGATAATCGCATCGGCCACGTCGGCGGCCGTCTGCAGGCGCATCCAGGGCACCGACCCTGCACCGATATCGGGCAGGTCGCTGCGGCCCTCGTCGGGGACCGCTCGGCCGAGAAAATGGCCAATGGTGCTGACCCGGGCCCGTTTGCCACCAGCTCGATTGTGGAGCTGTTCGATCTTGTCTGCGTAGTAGGCACTGCGCAGGTCGCCCTCGGCAGCAGCGTTGTAGGTGAGGAACAGCGCGCGCCGCGCACGGTGCGACCCGTTCGCGCTACTGCGGTGCGGTGTGCGGCTATGGAACCACAGCACATCACCTGCGCGCATCTCGATTGGCCTCCAATCGAGCGCCCGTTCTGTTGATGGGGGCAGGCAACCGTCGCCGTCGTCGGTGAACAGTTCGTGATGTTGTCCAGCAACAACCTCGAGGCACCCGTTCTCGATTGTCGAGTCGTCGATCGCAACCATGCAGGTGAGGTGCATGCCGACAAATCGGTAGGCAGTCGCGTCCTGGTGTGGTGCAAAACCAGCGCCGCCGGGAAGCTTGTGGTTGATCTTCTCTTTATAGAGCACGATCGGTTCGCCGAGTAGTTCTCGCCCAGCGCGCACGATTTGACCGTCCCGAACAAGCGGTCCGAGTTCTGGGTGAACGGTCGCGAAGTGCTCGCTGCGTGCGAGTACCGGTCCGTTGTCGGTCATCTCATGGTGCTGGAGCACACGATCATCATCGGACGCGGCAATCTCGTCAGCCCACCGGCTGAGGCAATCGCGGATATCGGGACCAAGCAGGGCGGGCAGATGCACGAACCCGTCACGTTGCCAAGCTTCAATGGATGTGGCGTTGAGGGTGCCTTCGGCGGTCATTGGTTTCCCGTTTCGGGTCGGATTGGTCGGAAGGGCGGGCGTAATCCAATCGGGGTAGGAGCGATGCGATCGTTCGCCGCAACGACGAGATGCACTGTTGGTAGCCGCTCATCAAATGCAACGAGGACGAGATCACCGCGCTTGCCAACCTGCAAACGCCCCCGGTCCGTCAGCCCGACCGTGTCGGCAGGGCCGGATGTGACGAGGCCGACAGCAGTTGGCAGGTCGCACACGCCGTCTGCGACAAGGACCCCTACGGCGCCCAGCAGCGTGGTCGGCATGTAGTCAGACGAGAGTCCGTCACAGAGTCTCATCGCAACGAGCTCCGAGGCGCTCACGTTCCCCGAGTGGCTCCCGCCGCGCACCACGTTCGGTGCGCCCGACACGGTCCGCATCCCTCGCTCGCGAGCACGGCGCGCAGCTTCGACCGTGGTGGGGAATTCCGCGATCGACACCGACCGATCCACGGCGGCATCGATTTCCACGGACGATGTCGGGTCATGGCCCATCAACCGAATCGTTCCGGCATGCGCATGTTGCGCCAGCCAAGAAAACGCACGATCGGCGTTATCGAGCTTGTCGTCGCGGTCGACGACTATTTGGTCGATATACGCCTTTGCCTCGTCAGGATCGAGGCCCTTGGTTCCAGCGACATAGCGCTCGTAGTACGAGCGGTCGGTGTACTGACCGACGCCCGGCGTGTGATCTTCGGCAGACACGAGTGGTACGTCATCGATCAGGAGGTCGCCGTGTCGTTCGCGTAGCCGTGCATCGAGCGCATCGAGCCCATCGGCGTCGCGGACATCGAGGCGGTAGAGGATGTGGTGGTCGACTCGTGCGTCGGACTCGGAGCGCCGCTTGGTAATCGCATCGCACAGCTCATGTGCGAGCGCAACTGATCGGTCGTACTTCGAGCCGTTCTCGAAAGCCACCCCATGGAACACCGTCGTGACTCCGGCACCGCGCACCCGGGACTCGAACGAACGCAACGCAAAGTCGACGGGCAGCACCACGTTCGGGCGGGGACGAAGCTCCTTTTCAAATCCATCGGAGTGCGTATCAACCAGGCCCGCGAGGCAGAACAACCCGTGCCCGTCGATTGCATCTGGCGGGGCATGAGCAACCCAACCTGCTGCTTCGACGATGCCGTCGCGAACAACAATCGTCGCGTCGTCGACGACGCGGTCGTCAAGAACGAGACGCACGTTGGTCAGCGTGACGTCGACGCCGCGACCAACGCTCTGCGCCGTTCGCTGGGCATGGGGTACGGTCAAAATGGTCATCGGGCGACTCCTTCGAGGTGGTGAAGAACTTGGTCGGGCGGACCCGATTCGATGATGCGACCTGAACGCATCACCACGACCCGCGAGGCCAGGCGATCCATGGCATCGAGATCGTGGAAGACGGCGAGCACTGCAACGCCTGTCGCAGTCAAATCAGCAATCAAGGCAAGGGCCGCTTCCCGGTTGGCGGGATCAAGGGCCGAAACAGGCTCGTCGAGCAGCAACAGCTGAGGAGGTGAGATCGTGCCGGCAGCGAGGTTGACGCGCTGTTTTTCGCCGCCGGACAAGACCGAGGCAAACACGTCCCAGAGCGACTCGTCGAGATGTAAGCGGCGGAGCGCAACGGCAGCAGCTTCGATTGCCGTCTCTCGGTCCATCCCGCGAGCGATTCCTGCTCGGGCAACGATGTCAAGCGCTCCACGGCGGGGTTCGGCGCGAAGGAACTGGGAGACGTATCCGAACTCCCGCCCGCGTATTGCGGCGAGCTTGGCGTCGGCAAGTCCAGTCAACTCGACAGGGCCATTCGGCGACCGCAGTGTCACTGTTCCGGCCGACGGCAGATAGGTCCGGTAAATACATTTGAGCAGTGTTGATTTTCCTGCTCCGCTCGATCCTGCGAGAGCAATGTGCTCACCGGCGCGTACATCGAGATCGATCCCATTGAGACCTTCGACCCGTCGGCCATCGACGTTGTGCAGCACGAAATGCTTGTGCAACCCTCGGACCGACAGCACTGGAACGTTCTCGTCACGTTCGGAGTGCTCGGTTATCGCCGTCGCGACGGTCGCCTGCGTCGGGGTCTCGACGTCGGTTAGCGGTGGGGTCATGGTTGTCTCCCTCATGCTCGGGCCGCAGCCACGAGGCGTTGGGTGTACGGAGCCTGGGGGTCTTCAAAGAGCTGATCGGTGAGGCCTTGTTCAACGACGCGGCCGTGTTGCATCACCATGCAGCGGGTTGTCAGCATCTCGATCACCGCAAAGTCGTGTGACACCACCACAGCAGCGATGCCGAGTTCTTCAAGCAGGCTGCGAATCAGGTCGAGGACCCCGGCCGCGACCGAGGCATCAAGCCCTGTCGTTGGCTCATCGAGCAGCACGATTGGCGGCCGGTTTGCGAGGGCTCGCGCGAGCTGCACACGCTGGCGCATGCCACCCGAAAACGTTCGTACAAGGTCGTCCATGCGTTCGAGCGGCACCTCCGTTCGTCCAAGCAGCTCGGCAGCCCGTTCGCGGATCTGGCCAAAATTGCGCCAACCGGCTGCAGTGAGCCGGTCAGCGACGTTGCCGCCGGCAGTCACGCCGAGGTCGAGCCCCTCTGCCGCGTCCTGGTACACGACGGAAAGTTCGTCGACTCGCAACGCCCTGCGCTCTGAAGCAGTCATTGTCAGCAGGTCGACGGTCGAACCATCGCGACGCTGCATCCAGACCGATCCGGCGGTCGACGAGTGATCGCCGGCAATGGCGCGCATCACGGTCGACTTGCCCGATCCGGACTCCCCTATCACGCCGAACGCCTCGCCCGCAGCGACGTTGAAGCTCACGTCCCAGGCAGCAACGACAGAGTTTCCATCGGGGCTCTTCTCCGTGCCGGCGTTGGGCCCGGTGTGTGCAACGGCGGCCAGATTCTGGTCACCAAAGATTTTTCCCAGTCGCTCAACTCGAAGCACCGGCTGGCCGGCACTCGGTGCCTTTGAATATGCAATCGTTGCGTCCTCGAGCCTGGTGTCACTGCTGGTGTCACCGGCGGTGTCTCTGGCGGTGTCATAAACAGTCATGAGAGGTTGTCCTCGGATCGGCGACGACGACACCAGGCCGTGTCGCTGCAAATCCATCGACCGTCGGCAGCCCCAAAGCTCGACGGGGGAATCTCCACGAGATACGCCTCGCTGGCTCGACAGAGCGAGCAGCTCGCGCCGGGGGTCCGTTCGACTTCGAAAGGCACATCGTCGAACGTCAGCGGTTCGACGTCAGTGTCTGGCGGGATGGCATAGATCTTTCGCTCACGGCCTGCGCCGAACAGCGACAAAAAGGGCGCCTGGTGGAGTCGTGGGATATCCCAGCGCGGAATCGGTGTGGTGGCAATGACGTAGCGGCCGCCGACGAGGCACGGATACCCGGTGCTCTTGGTGATGACGCCGTTGCGGACCTTGTCCTCATAGAGGCTGACCCACATTCGGGCATAGTCGGCTTCGGCATGCATCTGGGCCAACGTGGCCATGTTTCGCTCAACACCGCGCAACGGTTCAGGCACCGGCACCTGCAGCACGAGCGTCTGATCAGGGCTCAGAGGATCTTCGGGAATCCGGTGGCGGGTCTGAATCACTGTGGCTTCGTCGACTTCGGTTGTCTCGACAGCGCCCGTTGTATTGATGACGAGCCGGCGGAGATTGACAGCATTGACGCCTTCGTCATCACCCTGGTCGATCACCTTGACGACGTCGTCCACGCCGACAATGGCAAGCGTGATTTGGAGACCACCTGAGCCCCATCCGCGCGCCACCGGCATCTCACGCGATCCGAACGGGACCTGGTAGCCAGGGACACAGACTGCGGTGAGGATGGCCCGACGAACCTCACGTTTGGCGTGTTCATCAAGGATCCCCGGATCGACTGGTTCCGTGACGAGGTCCGCCAACGTCGCTGCCCCGCCGGGCTCCGCGCCCACTACCGCGTCGAGTGTTTCGGCCAGTGTGGCGCTCATGCGCAATCTCCTTCTCGTGGATCAACCGACACGGGAGCGTCAGTCCCGCGCTTGCCCGGATCGCTCGCGCCGGCGGCGCGCATAGCCATCTTCCGATCAATCATCGACCGGAACGTCACGTAGTGGGGCAGCTTCAGGTGCTCGAGAAACCCCGACGCATCGAGCCCGTCGGTGGTCATCAGAATCGACTGTTCGAGTTCGCAAGCTCCAGCTCCGTCTCCGGTTTCGCTACGATCGCGGTGACAAGCGATGTCGAGGTTCGCCATCGCAATCGCTTTCTTTTCGTTATGGCCAAAGCACAGGCCATAGCCCACGTCGAAACGTGTGCGCTCTTCATCCGCTCCGTCGAGGTCTTCGATTGCCTCGACCTCGGTCACTCGCACGACTCCGATATCGATTGGACCGCCGGTGTGCGGATGAGTCACCGTGACCGGAACTTCGGCGTGGCGCACTTCGCCAAGCGTCACTTCGTGGATATAGCCATCTGGGCCAAGGATGTTGCGGTACCAAAGGTTCACGAGGGCACCGGTCTCGGCCCGTGCCATCGTCGCCAGCACGGCCGATCGTGGGGCAGGCGGCCGCGTGGCGGACCGCGTGATATCAACAGGATCGGGGTCATCGCTCCGACGACGATCCACCATCAGATCCATGTCGCGCAGCACATCGAGGAGACGCCGATGACGCCGATTCCCCAGGCTGCCCAGCGCTGAAACCGCACCGGACGTCACAACCGCGGTGCGTTGCTCGAGTTCATCGGTATCGAGTTCATCGGTATCGAGTTGATCGGTATCGAGTTGATCGGTGCCAAGTTCACCACTGTCGAGGACGACCAATTCAGACGCACGCTGCTCCGCGCGTTCGCGTGCAACAGTGTCGTCTGTGCGGTCGAGCAGCCGTCCCGTGTAGTCGGTGGTCCGACCGAGTAACTGCGGGCCAGGCGGGTTGCGGAATGCCGGCACGATGCGACGTAGGACCCGCGCGTCGTCCATATCAACGGCGTGTGAATACGCAAACCTCGGCATCGTTGCTCGATATGACCTGAGCAAATGGGATGCCTCGATCGTGTCGCCCTCGGCTTGCTGCAGTGCCCTGGCCGCCAGGCGCGGATCCCACAGCCCACCCTCGCCCATGACACGATCCACAGCCAGCCGCTGTCGGTCAATCAGTTGATCAAGTCCGAGCCACGGACTGTCGGCCAGGTCGCGTGCATCACGGACCAGGTCTTCTGCGGCAGCAATTGCCTCCAGGCCACCTCGTGCAGCTGCGTAACCCACGTCAGTTGCCACCCTTGGTCGACGCGTGCCAAGTCGTTCGGCCAGCGGAAATGCGCGGAATCTGGGTGTCGATCGACGAGCTCCGGGGCACTCCCACGACGGTGCCGGCATCATCGATGAACCACACGTCGATCCCCCTTGGAAACGCACTGTTGGCGTCTGCGATGGCTGCTGGAACGTCACTGGAGATACCGGTGATCTCGACGACTCGTGGTCTCGACGCACCTGGCCCCGATACACGAAATTGGATCGATTCGGATTCGGATTGTTGAGTGTCGGGTCCGGGCGTCGTCACGGCCCGACAGGCAATAAACAAGCGAGCACCCGCTTCAGGAAATAATGCAGAGCCCCTTCGGAGCGCCCCAATTTCCTCTGCGGTTGGAGAGCGGCGGGCAATCACCACGTCAGCGTCGCCGAGCACATTGGTAGGTCGGGCGGCCGCGGCTGCGGCAATCAACGACACCCAGCCGACGTCGGCGTTGTCAGCGCAGTCGTTGTCAGC
>ERZ888423.2492-NODE-2492-length-13664-cov-23.580939_pt1 | contig 13664 bp, 2 predicted proteins | sample MGYA00520523_ERZ888423 | MGnify/ENA primary metagenome ERZ888423 (study PRJEB32303, sample SAMEA104408611) | aquatic metagenome | biome: Brackish water; feature: Pelagic; material: water | place: Baltic Sea | collected 2014-06-08T10:24:00 | depth 30,27 m ...
CTCGTTCGTTATTTGGGAGTAAAACTATGTGATCGAACTCAGCGCTCACTTCTTTTGTGAGTGCGTTGATGTTCTGAATCAATGTTGTTATGGTGTCGTAACACCTCTGAAAATCAATCGACTGCTCACTGTCATTCAACAGTTCCAGCATGTCTGCATTGATATGATGACGTTCATTTATATATCTCGAGCACTATTTGGCCCATGAGAAATCCAAAGATACCTACCCCCACTAATGTTGGGGTCGCGGATCGACTGGCGAGCTCAGATGAGCGCCTGCTCTGACAGATCGCGAGGTTTTGATTCTCTGGTAACGTCTGTTAAGAATGAGATTCTCATTTATTCAATGTGTGCACTTATGCATCACACTCTCACACTATGAATTGCATAGTGGTTACCTGGCTGTGAGGACTGTGCTGTGTGCATCAGTGTCTCCTTCTTTGGGAGCACCTGCATCGCAGTCATCTTGTCTCAAGCTAGGCTTGCCTCCGCATTCCGCTCTCACTTTCCGCGCTTGCGCGTGGTGTGAGGCGGATTGCGTGAAGCACTTTGCCTCTCATGTACCCTCATGGCTCGGAGAGCCTATGAGGTCATGGAGGAGTTGAACCCCCAATCCTCAAGGAGCCCATAACTGTTGAGAGGACTGAGTTCACACGATCCCGTGACTTGGTCACGGCATCAGTGTGAGTCACGAGATGTGACCTCAGGAGCCTCAGCATCGCCGGTATCGCATGGATACCGTGCGTGCCATCGTCAACCTCCGCTGGCCCGTAGGCCTGGCGGGGTTGGAGTTGATCATCGTCAATCGTGATTGACATGGAAGGATTGGAAGGAACGTTTACTGTGTAACACGTAACGATGCAAGCAGACTGACTAATGACGTCGACTAGTATTGACTGGTCTTGACCAGTCAAACAGTCATGACATGTCAGACTGCCACTAACGGACGTGTAATGACTGTAGGTCGGTAGGGTCTACAAGCATGGAGAAAAGTCCTCCCAACAGACCCCCCCAACCAAGAACATCGAAGTTGATATGGAATGCATGTGTCCTCGTGCTCTAGTACTGATAAGAGTCACGATGGTACACTCAGCACTGGTGGAATCTCAACCACCGTGGAGTTTCAACCACCCACTCACTGTCGTTGTTTGAGGGTTGGATCCATGGATAGGATCTTTGCTCTCAGCGCAGGTATCCCCCCGCCGTAGCCCAGTAAATCTGGCATCAGTGCTTCGCACTGTGGCCTTGTTAAAGGTTTTGTGTAAATGTCGGCAATGTTCAAGGTTGTATCAACCCAGATAACTGTCATTAGACCCTCACTTACCTTCTCCTTGTTGAAGTGGTAGTACTGTGCAATGTATTGATTGCCAGGGGTTATGATGTTTTCTGTGCACAGCCTGTTGGCTTGTACATTGTCTCCGTACATTTCGATTGGAAGTTTGCAGTGCACACCAATCTCCTCTAGGAGTTGTGTGAGCCATACAAGCTTTTTGACTGCTGCTGTGATAGCCATGTACTCATTTTGTTCACTGCTGAGCCCTACGTGCTTCAGTCTGTAACTACTTGTAATGAGCGGACCGTCCATCCACATGATGACGTATCCTGCCATGGCTTTGCCATTGCACAGCAAGGCTTTCTCACTAGCATCAGAAAATGCAACGATGTCATGGTTTCCGTCTTTATTAAAACGTATACCACGCTCGGCATTCACATCGATCCATGACAGCATGTACATAGCATTACGCCAAGCATGCTTGCCAGGTCTGCTGGCGACTGAGCACAGGATTGACATGCCATATTTGCATTCATCGAATCCGTGTCTCACTGCCCACAGCAGCATGCCTATGAGTCTTGGGTAACCTTTTTCGAGGTACTCCTTGATCTCAAGGTCAGTTACTGCTGAGTCCTTGGTAAGGTCGTCCTTTGGAGGGTAAGGTGATGTGCTTGCTTTGGATGGTAGGTGTTCTTTGAACGCCTCCACAGCACCCCTCACAAATGCGGACATTTTGAGTGTGATGGACATTAAGGTCCCATCGTTAGAATACAATGGTACTTTTTCAATCCCAAGCATAAAATTTGGATTGGCCTGTTTAAGGGTCCATATCGCATTTGCTTTGGTGAAGAATTTGTCCAGGATGAGGTCGTCCGACCCGATTGCATCCAAGTCATCCGTGTGGATGCTAGTGAGCATCTGGTATGTCGTAACATGACCTGTGATTTTCAGTGTGATGTAGAACAGGCAGGGGTCCATAATGGTCCTCTTGCATGTCCACACTTCTGTTTCATCACCAGTGGTGTTGAAATCAGTAAGCAGTGTGTCATCTCTGTGGATAGACCACCTTCTCCCAGCAGCAGGATCACCGTACAGATTCTTTAAAAGAATAATATACAATGGTTCCCCTGTCTCAGGGTGAGTTCTCTCGCATCCCTTGGGGTATGCTAGAGCAAGTCTTTCATTGACTGGTAAGTCAGCCCACGCGTATGCCAGTTCGACATCCCACGCTCTGCGCTTCCAGTTGTGTCTCAGTGCTATGCACACGAGAATACGTGCTGTTTCAGGCTGGGGTGTTGCAGCATAGGTTTCAAAGTAATGAATACCTTTTTGCATGTTGCCCTTGTGGCCTTTGATTGCAGCTCTGGCTTTCTCTCGTAAGAGTTCACCATTTTCATCGTATTTCTCTGTGAGATAGAGCCCCAGAGGGACGATTTTGGTTGTGATGCCATGCGCCAGAATATCAGAGACTGTCTGATCATGGAGGAATACTCCTCTGTCAGTCAGCTTGTCTATTTCTGTTGCTATGGCCTTTTTCCACGCTTCAGGTTTTTCGCTGTTCAGCGCTTGTTTGACAGAGTTAGGCCAATTTTCAGCCTGAGGAGGTCCACGCCTCTTCTTCCTCTGTTTGAATTTCTTTGTTGTGCTGGCCCTTGATTGACGTTGCGCAAGTGTGGTGTATGCATTTGCAACTTCACACGAGCTTGACTGGGCTGTGAGAATCATGGGTTGGTGATAAGCCTGGCCCTTGATATCTCTACATACCTCAGCGTACAACGCTTCAATGTACTCAACACGCTCATACTCCAGATCAATGTCTGGGTCATCGATAAGTTTTCTCCATTTAGCCCCTGTGGGGTATGGGAAGAACCAGTTCGGTGCGAGCTTGGGAACGTATCCCCTGGCATTTTTCTCAATTGGTAGGTCCTCACGTATGAGTTTACCACCGTATGGATTTGAGTGTGTTTGGATACACCACTGTCTGTACAGTGTGTGATGTTCCATTGGTAATTTCAGGGACTTGCATACACGTACGAAAGTATCTGTCATTGATGTTGTGTAACCATGTTGTAATGCTGCTTGTGCATCAATCTTGTCCATTTCGGTATCCGAAATTGGCTCGATGTGCACATAACAGTCACCATCCAGTGGTTCACCATCATGGAATGCAGTCGTGTTGCTTCTGGAATGCTTGTGTCCTCGTGCTCTCGACTGATAAGAGTCACGGTGTGCATCAGGATGTACGTGTACTTGTGCTCCAATCTCATGAGTCACAAGTTCCGCTCCACCCCTAGCCAAGGGTACATCAGCATTTCTGGGTTTGTATACCCATCCCGTTTCAGTGTCAGTGTCCAGGGTATTCCCGTCAGCGTCACGTATGACTACTGACCCCCCGTTGTCCTGTGGTGGTGTTTGTTCCACACTAGGAGCAGGAGTGTTGGACTTGTGAATGACTTTCTGGACTGGATCACCGTTGATATTCGGTGCCATAGGGTCCATCTGTCGAATATCTGGGAGTTGAATAATCACTCTCTCCGTCAAGTCGCCAGGCAATGGCCTGGATTTTGCAGTTGCATTTGGCATTTTACAGCCTAGCATTTGGGCGAAGTTCATACCCTTTCTCAGTTTGAAAGCGGTGTATGACTTTGATCTGCATGTGTCGTTTGTCCTCGGATCCCAGAAGACAACTTGGTCTCTGTACATTCCGTAGGCGACCATCCATCTGGATTTGCAGTCAGCTACCAGTCCTGCATCCACATCTTGTGTGGGCAGTCTGCTCCCAGCAATGGTTGCATCATGCACCAGAGCAGGAGTTCCTATATTCAGGAAGTAATACAGTTGATTGTATATCATTCGCCTCGAGACTTTCCCTCTAGTAATCATCTCAAGCGGCAGTTGTCTATCACCATCTGGTGGACAGTTCGCTGAGTGTGACTGAGGTGGGAATCTGGCCAGCAGCCAGTTCGCCTGTCTTGATACTCTGATCACCCATTCAGGTGGCAGGTTTGTTTGCAGAAGGCAGGCTTTGACCTTGGGTTCTTTAACTCCAATGGCTCGCTCTGCTCTTGCATTTGACTCTTTACGGTCTTTTGATGTGTACACAAATTCAACGCTGTGCCTAGTGCCCATCTCTTGGAAAGCAGTATGATCCAAGTCCCACTCCCCAGCGTTGTCCATTACTATCCTTTGTACAGGAACGTAAGGCATACCAGTAAAGTTGGGATCCAGTCTCATCTGAATTATCCAAGCCTCTATTGCACCCAGGCTTTCAGCCTTGGTATACAAGTAGAGTGAATCAGGCCATCTTGAGGCTTCACACGTGATGTGTATTTCATACTTTGATCCACAGAATCCTCTGTGTGACCAAGTGATTGTGTCCATGTGAAAGGTGTGGCAGACCCGAGTCTCCTTGTGGGGATCTACTTTTCGCATAATGCGACGTAGTGTGCCATTCACCAGGGTACATATTTCGCATCCAGGACAGTCGCCCATGTGCATGTGTTCCTCATGGAAATCACGTAAACTCATTTTGTTTTTACGCTTCCTGAGTCCGGCCTTTACGCCTTTGATCTCACGCTCCTCTGCATGCCGGGTATGAAATACCTCAGTCACGTCGGTTTTATCCGCCATCTCTTTTGCCTGTCTGATCGCGTCAGCGACATTGAGATATTCGGCTGGAGGCCCCGAATCAGTAGGATTCATGTCATGCAAGTGTTTGTGAATCAGAATATTATGTTGATTCTGTTCTGACACTGCTTCTGCATTGAAAGCGTTGTGGTAGTAAACTGGAATGTAATCAATCCAGAAACCACTGTTTTGGTAATCATACCTGAACGGTATTCTCACTTCAGGTGAGTCATGTGTTGCAGGCCTGTACATTTGGGGAATTCCATCCTCATAGTCAGGTTGTTTAAACAGTATATTGAATTTACCATTCACGTAATGCTCATCAATTGATATGAGTTCACGATGCAGGTTTTTCACTGTTGTTGCAGACACAGTCAGTTTTGCTTTGGGTTCCAGAATGATGTTACTGCCATCCTTGTGTGAGTTTGTCACTACAAGTAATGATAGTTTTCCATCCATGGACCCAGCCATTGATGTTGATGCGTCAGCAACTTGAATCTGCAGATTTGAACGTTTTGGATTTTGCATCCATTGTTCTACTGAGCAGTACAAGAATGTTTTATTTGCTGCTGTATCAACCAGAGCAGATCGAATCGGTGGATAAGTATCTGTCCTGTCTGTGTTGTGTTCAGGATTTAATGCCCAGCACTTGTGTGCTTGGTACATTGTTGATTTGTCATCTGCACTCAGTAAGTGTAGTATGTTGATATCACTTTTGGGGTCGCATAAATTTGTAATGGCCCTTTCCAGTGTTTTGTGATTGGATATGTAATCCAGTTGTTTTGGAATCTGATTGATGTTATTTTTCATCCACGCTTTAACGTGATTCAACACGCTTGTGTCGATCGCCGTTGCCAGCATGACCGATATGGCATTGCCGATATTCCTTTTGAGGAACTCGTCCGAATCATCGAATTTGGCATAGAACTCGACGGTGTCACAAGGAGCACTCATCGATCTAACCAACTCGTTGTTCGTCGCCAGTCTCGATGGCCCAATCTGGTTATAGCCCGTATCAATCCACTCCAATTTTGGGTGTCTGATCGCGCCACCAGTCTTGGTTGGTCTGGGTGTAGCCCCTTCCCACGATGAAATCAGATTTGGGTTGTCAGATGGCCCCATTCCAGAGCCAGCCCTTGCTAAGGGATGTACATGCCCTGGTAAGGGTTCACGGTGTTTTCGCAGTCTTTGAGTGTTGTCCACCCGCCAAAGCGATTTGGGTACTTCACTGTCTGGATCTGCAATGTCTCTTGCACAGTAGGGAGGTTCAGTCACTTTCAGTTTGTCTGGAAACTTGAAAGTTTTAGAGTACTCACCCATACACTCATGAATTGCGATGCACACCCAGCGTTCGCTGTGGACATTGTCACCGTAATCATAAGATGCCATGCAGTCATTTATGTGTAATGTGTATTTTGCAGACAATCTCTGTTTGAGAGTCATTACATCATCACCATTGTTCACTTTTGGTGCGTTGCTTGAATTTTCAATTTGAGCAATCAAGGGTTCAACCTCTAGAATGACTAAAGCTACATCTGGTAACTGCCATCCTGACAAGCTGTTGCTGCCAGTTTGATCTCCACCGATGCAATAATATGTGCATTCGGGTGATACCTTTAGGTACATTGGATGATCAATCTTAGAGTATTGAGTCACGTTTGTGAAGGTATTCCCATAACAGGTCGTGCCCGTCAGGTATTCCCACATACGTTGTTGTGTATTGTCAACGCATTTTTGTGTTCGTTCAATCGATTGGCACATAATTGGTGCATTTGAATGTGTAGGACATATCTCAGTACCCCAAATAGGAGTCCAGCCTGACCTGATGGCCCCCAGAGTGCACAGAAGGCCACCACTTTGTAGTGTGACTACTGTAAACTTACTGTGAGTACTATGACATTGGTCGTATGCTTGCTGGAAAGTGAAACTGTCTCTCCACAACTGACGTTGTTTCGATACTTCAGTCTGTTCTATTCCGCCTGTCATTCGTGATGACAGGCAAATGACCTATTGGTCAGCGCGAGACTTGATGAATCTATCGATTGTCAGTTTTATTGGTTCATTTACGATTGAATTATTATTTAAGAAATTCTCAACTTGTGACTGCTTATAAGAAGCTGGTCCAGTGATGAACTCTTTCAGCGCTTCGCCTGTCACTGACATCGCGTTAGCGCAATCACGTTCAGAACTGACCTGGTCAGAGGCCATGAACTGTTTGAATTTTGCAAATTGACCGTAATCAGCTGCTGAAATGAACACACTCGAGGGTGCGGCTTCGATGGCCAGAGGCCCCGAGGTGTTGTCACCTTTGGCCATGTTGGCCTCGGCTTTTGGTTTCTTATTCTTGCCGTTCGCTGTGATGTTCACACGTTTACCGTATTGGTTTGTGTATCCGCCATCAGCTTTGGCCTTGGTCCAGCAGTCTCCGCAGAGATCACCGTTTGGTGATTTCTCTCTGGAGCAGTCCTTTCCGACGCACTCACCTCTTCCCTTCGAGTTCTTACCCGAGAAGGTTTTGGTGGTGCCTTTGCCATCTTTGCCTTTTCCTGCACCTTTGCCTTTCCCCTTTTTGGAGTGGTCTCGGTTGCAGAGGCCGTTGCTCTTGTTCCTGCAGTCCTTGCCGAATCGGCAGATCTCCTCAGGTTTTCCAGTATATGCTTTGGCATTGTGAGCCCGTGGGTTCGATACCCACCAGGTATCACCGTTCACATTTTTGATCTGAGTGTTCGTGTTCTCGATCTTTGTGAGTAAAGCATCAAACTGCTCTGCTGAATCATCCTGATTCGTGCAGCTTGCAGCAGATGGACCGAGATCCCTTGCAAAGAGTGCATTGCGAGAAGACAGATGGTTGATTATCTGCTTCGCCACATGCCATTTTACAGGTAGATTCAGTCTCACAGCTTCAGCAAGCAATCCCCGAACCGTTTTCACGAAATCCGTAGGGTTGCCACTGGCTGCCAGGTCAGCACATGAGTGCATTTTCCTGTCGATGTCGTCACGGTATTCCGTGGTGTTCGGACTCGAAAGAGTCACGATCGCGAATACCAGAGACAGACCATCTTCATGATCAGCCCTGGCTGTTTTGTCTTGGTTTGACCCGTACTCATAACTGCTCGTAATTTTCGTGAGCATTCCGTTACTCATGGAATTGATGAGTTTTGTGGCCAGTGACCTGTTTGCCTTTTCCCATTCCTCTCTGTAGGCTTGAGGAATTTTATCCTCAGCTTCCGTCAGGGTTGGTGGCTTCCAGTATTCACCCGTGAGTGGATCATAATCATTGATGATTCGATTCACGTATGGAATTACTGGGTACAGTTCATTCGCGTGGTTTCTGAACCACGCGGGGATTTCCTGTCTCACCCACTGACCCCTGGATTTCTCCAGGATATCAGTTGGGATGTTCAGGTCAACCCTCTTATGTTCCGACGTTGGGTATACGCCGTTGTTGAATTCAGCGACTAATTCTTTGCTGAGGGACTGAATATTCTGGGTAAGGGTCGATATGGTGCTGTCGCACCTCGCCACTTTCGCAGATAAATCAGCATCATTGATGAGTGCCTCAAACTCAATGTTTTGAGTGAGGGTCATTCTCAATTCTCTTGCTTCAGTGAGGTGCTTCCTGTTTGTATTGATACACAGGAGCTTCTCAGCAAGGAACTTTGTTTGTTTCTCATACAGGGTCTGCGCTGCCTCTCTTTTGAAAGGTTGCGCAGCCTTCTGCCCTGAGTAGAGCTTCACGCACTGAGCTGCGAGAGCTCGGGCGCTCTTAACGTGCGCTTCGATCGATTCAGTGATCGGATCGAATGCGTCAGCGTTCAGAGCCTGTTCCAAAACTGGAATCAGGGTTTCTGCCCATATTTTGTTCTGGTGGGCCGCAACGCGGTTCACCAGGAGCCTTAGCTCTTTTGCTGCTCGGGATCGCTGCTCGGCTGATAGATCGTCATCATTGGCTTTTGCAACCAAGATGTAATCATTCAGCTCAGAGAGCGCTTGATCCTTCATCAGCTTTCTGAACTCTTTGGTTTCAATCCCACCAGGATCGAAGGAGCCCATAACTGTTGAGAGGACTGAGTTCACACGATCCCGTGACTTGGTCACGGCATCAGTGTGAGTCACGAGATGTGACCTCAGGAGCCTCAGCATCGCCGGTATCGCATGGATACCGTGCGTGCCATCGTCAACCTCCGCTGGCCCGTAGGCCTGGCGGGGTTGGAGTTGATCATCGTCAATCGTGATTGACATGGAAGGATTGGAAGGAACGTTTACTGTGTAACACGTAACGATGCAAGCAGACTGACTAATGACGTCGACTAGTATTGACTGGTCTTGACCAGTCAAACAGTCATGACATGTCAGACTGCCACTAACGGACGTGTAATGACTGTAGGTCGGTAGGGTCTACAAGCATGGAGAAAAGTCCTCCCAACAGACCCCCCCAACCAAGAACATCGAAGTTGATATGGAATGCATGTGTCCTCGTGCTCTAGTACTGATAAGAGTCACGATGGTACACTCAGCACTGGTGGAATCTCAACCACCGTGGAGTTTCAACCACCCACTCACTGTCGTTGTTTGAGGGTTGGATCCATGGATAGGATCTTTGCTCTCAGCGCAGGTATCCCCCCGCCGTAGCCCAGTAAATCTGGCATCAGTGCTTCGCACTGTGGCCTTGTTAAAGGTTTTGTGTAAATGTCGGCAATGTTCAAGGTTGTATCAACCCAGATAACTGTCATTAGACCCTCACTTACCTTCTCCTTGTTGAAGTGGTAGTACTGTGCAATGTATTGATTGCCAGGGGTTATGATGTTTTCTGTGCACAGCCTGTTGGCTTGTACATTGTCTCCGTACATTTCGATTGGAAGTTTGCAGTGCACACCAATCTCCTCTAGGAGTTGTGTGAGCCATACAAGCTTTTTGACTGCTGCTGTGATAGCCATGTACTCATTTTGTTCACTGCTGAGCCCTACGTGCTTCAGTCTGTAACTACTTGTAATGAGCGGACCGTCCATCCACATGATGACGTATCCTGCCATGGCTTTGCCATTGCACAGCAAGGCTTTCTCACTAGCATCAGAAAATGCAACGATGTCATGGTTTCCGTCTTTATTAAAACGTATACCACGCTCGGCATTCACATCGATCCATGACAGCATGTACATAGCATTACGCCAAGCATGCTTGCCAGGTCTGCTGGCGACTGAGCACAGGATTGACATGCCATATTTGCATTCATCGAATCCGTGTCTCACTGCCCACAGCAGCATGCCTATGAGTCTTGGGTAACCTTTTTCGAGGTACTCCTTGATCTCAAGGTCAGTTACTGCTGAGTCCTTGGTAAGGTCGTCCTTTGGAGGGTAAGGTGATGTGCTTGCTTTGGATGGTAGGTGTTCTTTGAACGCCTCCACAGCACCCCTCACAAATGCGGACATTTTGAGTGTGATGGACATTAAGGTCCCATCGTTAGAATACAATGGTACTTTTTCAATCCCAAGCATAAAATTTGGATTGGCCTGTTTAAGGGTCCATATCGCATTTGCTTTGGTGAAGAATTTGTCCAGGATGAGGTCGTCCGACCCGATTGCATCCAAGTCATCCGTGTGGATGCTAGTGAGCATCTGGTATGTCGTAACATGACCTGTGATTTTCAGTGTGATGTAGAACAGGCAGGGGTCCATAATGGTCCTCTTGCATGTCCACACTTCTGTTTCATCACCAGTGGTGTTGAAATCAGTAAGCAGTGTGTCATCTCTGTGGATAGACCACCTTCTCCCAGCAGCAGGATCACCGTACAGATTCTTTAAAAGAATAATATACAATGGTTCCCCTGTCTCAGGGTGAGTTCTCTCGCATCCCTTGGGGTATGCTAGAGCAAGTCTTTCATTGACTGGTAAGTCAGCCCACGCGTATGCCAGTTCGACATCCCACGCTCTGCGCTTCCAGTTGTGTCTCAGTGCTATGCACACGAGAATACGTGCTGTTTCAGGCTGGGGTGTTGCAGCATAGGTTTCAAAGTAATGAATACCTTTTTGCATGTTGCCCTTGTGGCCTTTGATTGCAGCTCTGGCTTTCTCTCGTAAGAGTTCACCATTTTCATCGTATTTCTCTGTGAGATAGAGCCCCAGAGGGACGATTTTGGTTGTGATGCCATGCGCCAGAATATCAGAGACTGTCTGATCATGGAGGAATACTCCTCTGTCAGTCAGCTTGTCTATTTCTGTTGCTATGGCCTTTTTCCACGCTTCAGGTTTTTCGCTGTTCAGCGCTTGTTTGACAGAGTTAGGCCAATTTTCAGCCTGAGGAGGTCCACGCCTCTTCTTCCTCTGTTTGAATTTCTTTGTTGTGCTGGCCCTTGATTGACGTTGCGCAAGTGTGGTGTATGCATTTGCAACTTCACACGAGCTTGACTGGGCTGTGAGAATCATGGGTTGGTGATAAGCCTGGCCCTTGATATCTCTACATACCTCAGCGTACAACGCTTCAATGTACTCAACACGCTCATACTCCAGATCAATGTCTGGGTCATCGATAAGTTTTCTCCATTTAGCCCCTGTGGGGTATGGGAAGAACCAGTTCGGTGCGAGCTTGGGAACGTATCCCCTGGCATTTTTCTCAATTGGTAGGTCCTCACGTATGAGTTTACCACCGTATGGATTTGAGTGTGTTTGGATACACCACTGTCTGTACAGTGTGTGATGTTCCATTGGTAATTTCAGGGACTTGCATACACGTACGAAAGTATCTGTCATTGATGTTGTGTAACCATGTTGTAATGCTGCTTGTGCATCAATCTTGTCCATTTCGGTATCCGAAATTGGCTCGATGTGCACATAACAGTCACCATCCAGTGGTTCACCATCATGGAATGCAGTCGTGTTGCTTCTGGAATGCTTGTGTCCTCGTGCTCTCGACTGATAAGAGTCACGGTGTGCATCAGGATGTACGTGTACTTGTGCTCCAATCTCATGAGTCACAAGTTCCGCTCCACCCCTAGCCAAGGGTACATCAGCATTTCTGGGTTTGTATACCCATCCCGTTTCAGTGTCAGTGTCCAGGGTATTCCCGTCAGCGTCACGTATGACTACTGACCCCCCGTTGTCCTGTGGTGGTGTTTGTTCCACACTAGGAGCAGGAGTGTTGGACTTGTGAATGACTTTCTGGACTGGATCACCGTTGATATTCGGTGCCATAGGGTCCATCTGTCGAATATCTGGGAGTTGAATAATCACTCTCTCCGTCAAGTCGCCAGGCAATGGCCTGGATTTTGCAGTTGCATTTGGCATTTTACAGCCTAGCATTTGGGCGAAGTTCATACCCTTTCTCAGTTTGAAAGCGGTGTATGACTTTGATCTGCATGTGTCGTTTGTCCTCGGATCCCAGAAGACAACTTGGTCTCTGTACATTCCGTAGGCGACCATCCATCTGGATTTGCAGTCAGCTACCAGTCCTGCATCCACATCTTGTGTGGGCAGTCTGCTCCCAGCAATGGTTGCATCATGCACCAGAGCAGGAGTTCCTATATTCAGGAAGTAATACAGTTGATTGTATATCATTCGCCTCGAGACTTTCCCTCTAGTAATCATCTCAAGCGGCAGTTGTCTATCACCATCTGGTGGACAGTTCGCTGAGTGTGACTGAGGTGGGAATCTGGCCAGCAGCCAGTTCGCCTGTCTTGATACTCTGATCACCCATTCAGGTGGCAGGTTTGTTTGCAGAAGGCAGGCTTTGACCTTGGGTTCTTTAACTCCAATGGCTCGCTCTGCTCTTGCATTTGACTCTTTACGGTCTTTTGATGTGTACACAAATTCAACGCTGTGCCTAGTGCCCATCTCTTGGAAAGCAGTATGATCCAAGTCCCACTCCCCAGCGTTGTCCATTACTATCCTTTGTACAGGAACGTAAGGCATACCAGTAAAGTTGGGATCCAGTCTCATCTGAATTATCCAAGCCTCTATTGCACCCAGGCTTTCAGCCTTGGTATACAAGTAGAGTGAATCAGGCCATCTTGAGGCTTCACACGTGATGTGTATTTCATACTTTGATCCACAGAATCCTCTGTGTGACCAAGTGATTGTGTCCATGTGAAAGGTGTGGCAGACCCGAGTCTCCTTGTGGGGATCTACTTTTCGCATAATGCGACGTAGTGTGCCATTCACCAGGGTACATATTTCGCATCCAGGACAGTCGCCCATGTGCATGTGTTCCTCATGGAAATCACGTAAACTCATTTTGTTTTTACGCTTCCTGAGTCCGGCCTTTACGCCTTTGATCTCACGCTCCTCTGCATGCCGGGTATGAAATACCTCAGTCACGTCGGTTTTATCCGCCATCTCTTTTGCCTGTCTGATCGCGTCAGCGACATTGAGATATTCGGCTGGAGGCCCCGAATCAGTAGGATTCATGTCATGCAAGTGTTTGTGAATCAGAATATTATGTTGATTCTGTTCTGACACTGCTTCTGCATTGAAAGCGTTGTGGTAGTAAACTGGAATGTAATCAATCCAGAAACCACTGTTTTGGTAATCATACCTGAACGGTATTCTCACTTCAGGTGAGTCATGTGTTGCAGGCCTGTACATTTGGGGAATTCCATCCTCATAGTCAGGTTGTTTAAACAGTATATTGAATTTACCATTCACGTAATGCTCATCAATTGATATGAGTTCACGATGCAGGTTTTTCACTGTTGTTGCAGACACAGTCAGTTTTGCTTTGGGTTCCAGAATGATGTTACTGCCATCCTTGTGTGAGTTTGTCACTACAAGTA
>ERZ888423.2494-NODE-2494-length-13655-cov-9.019338_pt1 | contig 13655 bp, 12 predicted proteins | sample MGYA00520523_ERZ888423 | MGnify/ENA primary metagenome ERZ888423 (study PRJEB32303, sample SAMEA104408611) | aquatic metagenome | biome: Brackish water; feature: Pelagic; material: water | place: Baltic Sea | collected 2014-06-08T10:24:00 | depth 30,27 m ...
ACAAGGAAGTTCGCGCTCTGCCACAGGGATCTCGGCGGTACCGGGTCTCGGACGGCGGCGGCCTGCTTCTTGAGGTCGACCCCGCCGGCGGCAAGTACTGGCTATGGCGGCACCGCTTCCCGCCCACCAAGGACGGCCGTCGGCAGGATTTGCGCATCGGGCCATACCCCAGGATTTCGCTCAAGGCTGCACGCGACATTCGCGATGAGCAGAAACGTCTTCTCTATGAAGACGGAATCAATCCCTGTGATGCCAAGAAACGCACCAAAGATCAGCGCTGGGGCAAACATGCCCAGCTCACCTTTGAGGCCGTTGCACTCGACTGGCACGCCACCAAAACGGCCGGCACCTGGACGGAGCGGCACAGCGATGACGTTCTCAAGAAGCTGAACAAGGACATCTTTCCCGCCATCGGTGGCATGGCCATTGATGCCATCACCGCTCAGGACTGCCTGGCCGTGCTGCGCTCCATCGAGCAACGCGGTTCCAACGAAACCGCCAAGCGCTCCCTGGGCGTGATCAGCCAGGTGCTCGACTACGCCGTCGCCATCGGCCACTGCACGATCAATCCGGCCCACTCCCTCAAGCGCCACGCCCCCGTCAAGCAGCTCACCAGCCACTACCCCTGCATCGCCTGGAGTGAGCTGCCTGAGCTGCTGGCGGCCATGCGCGCCAACAGCATCGGTGCCGATGCCAGCACCCTCAATGCCATGGGCTTGCTGGCCCTGACCTTCGTGCGCACCAGCCGCACCCGATCGCGCAGGTGGTGCTGCAGCGCCCCGGTGATGCAGCGACGCAGATAGGGCGCTGGAGGCTCGCCTGCCCTGCAGCGGGGGGCGGAGCGAACCAGGGCCTCACGGGCTACCTGGATCAGATCCTCCCGCTCCACCAGCGGGAACAGGCGCCGGGCCATGACGGAGGCAATGGCAACCGCTCCGCGGAAGCGTTCCGCTACAGCCAGGGGCAGGTGCTCCAGGACCAGGGCATTGCGGGCCTTGAAGGCAGAACGGCTGAGAGGCGTGGACCGGTGCTGGCGGCGAGAAGGTGATGGAAGGGAAGCCATCGACAGGACGGCGAAGAACCCCACCCCCACCGGCCGGCCGCAGCGCCGGGGCAAGGACGCCCCGAGGCAGAGCCTCCCGGGGCGCATGGCCCGATCCTTGACGCGGCGTGAGGACTGGCCGAGGGATGCGGTGGGTGTGCGCTGGCCGGGGGTGATCCACCCCCCTGAGGTAGGTGCCAGCTGCCCAGGAGAACTAAGCAATGGACTCTGTCCCGGCCGGTCAGCTCGACCAGCCGGAGCACCCCGTGACTTTCCAAATATCAGCTAAGCCCCACCGCCGTGAGGTCAGGACAAGGTCAGCGCCGTATTCGGCTTGCAGGTGACTTTCTACAACCGCATCCGCCTTGGCAACATCCTCAGTCCTGCCATGAAGGTGGCATGAGTTGCCAGCTGCCCAGATGCATGCCCAGGCGAGAGAAGCAGGGGGGCGATGACAGCCCCGACAGGAGTAAAGCAAGGTCTCCGGATACCTGAGAAGACAGGTCAGCTGATGTCCAGCAGTAATCTGAACCCCAAAGGGGTACATCTGCCATCTGAAAGGGTTTTTCTTCAAACTCCTATGCACGGTGTAGATGTCATCAGGCCGCGATGGTTTCTGTGCCCGCGGCGCAAGCCGGGGGAAACTTCGAATTGCGTGGCCACCTCTGTGTGATCGTCTCTTGAGCTGCGCTGCACAGAGTGATAGCGTCCGGATTGAACAGCCGATACTTGCTTCGGCCCCCGTCGTGGAGATCCCGGTGCCCGGGTCCAGCTTTCGCCTACCTCCAGGGTGGTCTGCCGATCCCGATGTCCTAGCCCGACCGTACGACCTCTTTTCCCAACTACAGCAACATCCGGCTGTTCATTACGACGAGGATCTCGCTGCCTGGTTGGTCGCCAGGGCAGAGGACGTCAAGGCGTTGCTCCGTCACGAAGCCTTGTCGGCAGGAGCCGTCGGTGCGTTCTTCGAGCGCGGTACACCGACCTTTCGCAAGGAGTTCGCCGAGCTCGAGCGGTTCTTCACAAGCTGGATGGTGTTCAGCGACGGCCAGTCTCATCTGCGGCTCCGAGCCTTCCTGGCGCCCCTGATGACCAGTGCAGCGGTCGAGGAGTGCGAAGCCGCGATCGAGGCGGCTTCTATCGTCCGGATTCCGGAGGACCTTCCTGAAGGCTGCGACGTGTTGCACGACGTCATCCGGCCCTACGCTGCGGACTCCCTCGCCAACTACCTCGGTGTGGGGCTGGCACGCTTCCAGGAAGTCCATTCGTGGTGCGACAGCCTGATTGGCTTCATCGGCACGAGCAGTCCCACAAAACCCAGAGCGCGAGAGGCGAACCGGGCTCTCCACGGTTTGCGAGCCTTCCTTGCGGAGGAGGTTGCAGCGATCCGACGTGGCGCGCAGCGGCCGCCGCTCTTGGCGGCTATCGCCACGCTCCCGGATGTCGAGGCGGTGGCGACGTTCGCCCAGCTCCTCACTGGTAGCTTCGAACCTGTCTCGAGCGCCCTGGGGGTCGCGGTCCACGCCCTCGCCAGTTCCGAAGTGCAACTCCAAATGGTGCTGAACGATGAGGTGGCTCCTGGGCAACTCGTGGACGAGATCCTCCGCTTTGCCACACCCTTCCGACTGGCACCTCGGGTTGCCAAGAACACGATCTGCTATGGCGGTGTGACCATGGACAGGGGGGAGAGGGTTCTGCTGTTGCTCGCTGCGGCCAACCGCGACCCGGCGTGGTTCCCGAACCCCCACGTCTTCGATCTGGCACGACTGGCAAGCTCCCACCTCGCATTCGGACACGGTGTGCATCGCTGCCTCGGCTTCTTGTTCACACGGAGTCTGTTGCTGATCGCCCTGAGGCGCCTCGCCCCCGCGCTGAGGGGGCTCCGTCCGGTGCAAGCCGAGCTCGAGCTACACCCCCTCCTCGGGGCCACCACACCGGTCTCTGTCGTGCTGACTCGGGCCCCGTGAGCAACGCAGGCATGAAGCGCATGATCAAGGCGTCGTGGAAACCACACCGACCAAAAAGGCCGCGACCGACCGCTCCATGGATCGATTGAACGCACGGACCACGCCAGACGACCAACCCGTGAACCCCACCGGTCCGAGGTACACGATCTGGTGATGGTGGTGGGGCAGGGCCCCGGAGAAAATCTCCCGCAGGACCGCAGCGGTGTACGGCCGCTCGGAGTCATTTCGATACCCAGGCACTCTGGACATCCACCTGCGCCCCAGTGAACTCCCTAGGAGTCGGGCCTTCAGCACGGGCAGTGACCAGGGGTTGGGTACAAGGTGCACCATGATGGCGCGCGGCTTCGCGACGCGCTGGAACTCGCGGAGTGCGGCGGTGATCTCGGTCCGCGTGTAATGTTCAAGAACTCCGGTGCTGTGAATCAGGTCGAACCTTTTGTTATGCAGGGGCAAGTCGAACATCGAGGCTTGGACGAACTGCATCGAGTCATTCAACTCCGATGGGCAGAGCGAACGCGCAAAGGCCAGCGCGCTGGGCGAGATGTCGAGCAGGGTAATGTCGTTGCAAGACGACGCGCACGCGTAGGACATCAGGCCCGACCCACAGCCGACCTCAAGGACTGACAGGTTTCCCTCCGGCATGAGCCCCGACACCAAGCGTCGAAAGGCTCTGTAAGACTGACCGTACCATTCTAGATGCTGCTCGAAGAAGACCCGCCCGCTTGAGTCCTTCTCGAAGAACGCGTCCCAATATTCGAGTTCATGTTGCTCGGTCGGTCCCATGCCGATGTTCATCGGACCATACTGACACCGGACAGTGGCTCTCTGTCGACGGCTTCCTCCGAGAGCACACGCCGGATCTGGCCCGCGCTCAGGCCAAAAGTCGCACGGGCCAACGTCTCGAGCGCCTCCGTTGTGGGAGCTTCGGCACCCTGGACTGACTGTCTGAACCGACGGATGTTCGCCTCGCCGAGCGACTGGTATCGGTCAAGGTCTGTAAGCAAGTCCGCCGTTGCTCCTCCTTGTCCGCTCAGCGCTTGACGCTCGAATTCCGGCGCCGCACGCACGAGTTCGTCCCGGAGCGAGGGCTCCTCCTCCAAGCAGAGCACGATCCCCTTCACCATTCGCTTCAGGACATGCGCTTCCTTCCTGTTCCCGGGGCGGAGACCCGCACGGTACAGAGCAAGGGCGGGCGCCAGAAGGTCAGCCAGTCGGGCCGCCGCAGGAAAACTCGTGTCCATTAGCGACGCCATCACCGACACGGAGAGGCACGATTCGGCGCCGGTGAGTGCACAGAGGGTGGTCTCTACACCGAGTGCCGTCTCTACCGCGACCTCGTGTGGGCCCTTGCGGAGGACAATCACGTTGCCCACAGCTACCGGCGCAACCGAAGGGTTGGGCGGCCGGATGGATACAGTAATCCCCCGGCCCGTGAGACCAAGTACACCAAACTGCCACCGGTAGTGCTCTGCGGGCAGGGTGTTGCGAGACACGTTCGCCGGGCCTACCAACGAGTCCCAGATGTCGGCAAAGTCCGCGTCTTCTGACCGTGTCTCCACAAAAATCCGCGCTCGGGGAACGCCCAGCCCTCGTTCGAACAGCTCGAGGAACTCCACGTTGACTTGATCGAAGCGGCTGATTCGCGCCAGGGTTCCCAACATGTCAAAAAGGCATACGTAGTTGGGGCGAAAACCCGGGTCGTCCAGCGACTTCAAGTTGTGGACCCGGATGCAGGGCTGTACGACGCAAAAGCCACTCTCTGGTATGGACTGCGGAGTCATCACATAGGGCTTGAAGCCCACGATCGACGCATTCGTAAAGAGCAGCGATGGATCGTCACGCGGGATCAACGGGGCGGGCCAGACGGTCAGGTAGCCGCGTCGTAGGTAGAAGTTGTTGAATGCTAACAGGATCCTACGTCGCGTTGATCCCGCGTCCACCGCCTGCTGGCTGCTTCTAGACACGATGACTCCCCAGCTCGTCCATCACCTGAACGAAGTGCCTCTGCAGCTCGGGCAAGCCAACCACCCTCTTGCCGCCTCCCATTGCCAGACGTGCGTTGCCCCCGCCTTTGCCGTCGACGATGGGTAGCAGCGACTTAAGTACGGCTCCTGCCGGCATCGACCCACTGAGCCCAACGGCCACCGAGACGACCAACCGCTGCGCTCCCTCGGCCGGTGAGACGAGGCAGACCACGCCATCGATCTGATCAGCGAAGTCGCTCGCCGCATCTCGGAGCTCCGGAACCTCGCCGGTCACCTCGGCCAGGAGGGCACGCGTTCCATTGGCCAGCGTCGTGACCTTGTCTTCCATGCCTTCGAAGACGATGGCCTTTGACGCCTTCTCGGACTTGGAGTGGGTTGTCCGCCGCTCGAGTTGCTCCAGGACCGTCGCCTCGCTGCCCCCCAGGCGGGCCGTAACCTGAGACAGCAATTCACGTTGCTGCTGGATCTTGGCGAAAGCGGCCTTGCCCGCGAGAGCGGAAATGCGACGTATGCCTTGCGCTGCGGCGGATTCCGAGTCGATGACGAAGCAGCCCAGCTCGCCTGTAGCCCCGACATGCGTGCCGCCGCAGAGTTCGGTCGAGGCAGGTCCGAATCGAATCACCCGCACATCGCGTCCGTACTTCTCCGCGAACATGGCCTCCGCGCCACTGGCGATCGCTTCTTGGTACGGCATTGTTACCGCTTCTCGATCATAGTTCTGCCGAATCGCTTCGTTCACCAGATTCTCGATCTGCCGGAGCTCAGCCTCCGAGACCTTCTGGGGGTGATCGAAGTCGAACCTCAGCCGATCGGGTCGCACCAACGAACCGCGTTGTCGCACATGGTCGCCTAGAACCGTGCGTAGCGCAGCGTTGAGCAGGTGCGTGGCGGAGTGGTGTACGCGGCTGCCAGCACGCCACGCCGGATCGACTTCAAGCGATGCCACCTCCCCGGGGCGCAGCGTTCCCGAGGTGACTGTGCCTCGGTGGAGGATGTGGCCACCATCCGTCTTCGTCGTTTCCAAGATGGCGACCTCGGCGCTGGGAGTGCGAATAGAGCCCCGATCCCCGACCTGCCCACCACCTTCCGGGTAGAAGACTGTGCGATCCAGGAGCAATTCGACCCCGTCGCCCGGACTGGCGGACAAGACGGGGGCCCCTTCTCTGATCAACGCCAGGATGCTCCCTTCGCCGGAGGTGCACTCAAGTCCTTCGAAAGAGGTGGCCGGGCTTCCAGTCAGCCCTTCGGGTAGCCCGTAGCCGCGCCCAGCGCGGGCCCGCGACACTTCTTGGTGGTGCTCCATCGCCGCAGTGAAACTCTCTTTGTCGAAGATGCCACCTCTGTGCTCGAGAAACTCGCCGATCGTGTCGATAGGAAGACCGTAGGTCGAGAAGACGTGGAACGCCTCCTCGCCAGTCAGGCGTGGCGGTTGCCGCGAGGCCACCTTCTCAGCCAAGACCTTGAGACCTCGTGAGAGGGCGCTCTCGAAGGCCGCCTGCTCGCTTTGGACGACCCCGAGCACCGTGTCGAACTGATCTTCGGTGAGCCTGCTCCATGGCCTGACTTGCTGGAAGACAGCTTCCACGACCGTGCTCAGGTCAAGGCTAGAGCTTCCCGCCTGGCGAAGCACGGCCATGCTGCGACGGATAAGGCGGCGCGGGATGTAGCCAGCGCCGCTGTTGGAGGGCAACACGCCTTCGCCAATGATCTGGACGCCCGCCCGGACGTGGTCGCAGATGATCCGCGAGTGGGCGCTGCGCTCGTCATCACCCAGGATTTTGGCTGCGGCAGCGAGCACTGGTGCCATCGTGTCGACCTCGTAGACCGAGTCCCGGCCGTTGAGGGTCATGACCATCCGCTCGAGTCCAGATCCGGTGTCAACGCAGCGAGTCTCCAAGGGCTCGAAGACGCCCTCGTTGGTGAGGTTGTATTGCATGAAGACGCCGGCGTTCCAGATCTCGATGTACCGGCTCTTGTCGTCGAAGTGGCCTCCGGGCATATATTTCAGACCGAACCGTTCACCGGTGTCGAAGAAGACCTCCGTGCACGGCCCACACGGCCCGGTAGTCCCGGCCGGGCCCCAGAAGTTGTCTGCTCCGAGCGGCACGATCTGTTCCGGAGTTAGCCCGGCTGCTATCCAGTGGCTCGACGAGTCCTCGTCCCGAGGGAGAGACCGCCCCGGCTCACCCGCATAGACCGTGGCGTAAAGTCGCTCTATCGGGAATCCAAAGCCCTCGGTGAGGAGCTGGAGGGCGAGCCGGATCGCATCGCCCTTCCAATAGTCGCCGATCGACCAAGAACCAAGCATCTCGAAGAATGTGAGGTGGTGGCGATCTCCGACGGACTCGATATCATTAGTGCGAACACATGCCTGGACGTTGCAGAGGTTGGGGCGCGGCGGCTCAGCTTGCCCGAGGAAGTACCGCTTCATGGGCGCCATGCCGGAGTTGATGAAGAGTAGGCTCGGATCGTCGACCGGAACGATGGAGGAGCCTCCAATATCGAAGTGGTCGCGTTCTGTGAAGAACTTCAAGAATGTCTCGACGACTTGATGGGTCGTCACAGGCTCGTCAGAGTTGAAAAGAGTCATTGCGTTGTGCTTCCTAGAGCGCCTGATGGGGGCTTGCTGGCGGTGGGCGCAGTTCTAATAGTCTTGCTGACTACCCGTCAAGGCACTCCGTCGAACTCCTGGTGCCGTAGGGCAAGCTGAAGATCACGGATATCCGGGCAACGAGTGAGCCAGAGGAGGAATCGCTCGACCCCCATCCCGAAACCGCTGGTTTGCCTTGGCTGTCGTCGTTTCATATCGACATACCAACCGTACTCGTCAGCGGAGACGCCCTGCGCGGCGAGGGCCCCGAGCGTTTCCGGCGCCCCCTCATGACGCTCGCCAGCGCCGACGACTTCGCCCACACCCGGGAGGAGCAGATCCGCGCACAGGGCCTGCGCCCCGTTCCCGACGGTCTTCTGATAGAAGGGCACGACCGGGGCAGGCTGGTGGGTCAGCCAGAGCGCCGATCCGTGCTCCTCGAGCAGCAGGCGTTCGCCTTCCGCAGTCACCACGGGACAGCCCGCCCGCTCGGTTATGGCACCCGGCTGGCCTGCCAGCCGTCGAACCGCGTCGTCGTGCCGCACGCGGGTATAGGTGTCGAGCCGTGCGAGCTGCCGCACATGCTCGTCCGTTCCCGCCAATGCGCGCACGGCATCGCCCTCGCTGGACAGGATCTCCCGCGTGAGCGCGCGCATGTACGTCTCAACCAACGTGAGAACGTCGTCGAGGCCACCGTCGATCTCGGCCTCGATGTGGTGGAACTGGGGCAGATGCAACGCATCGGTGGCCTCGCCGCGGAATGAGACCATCTGGTACCAGACTCCGCCGCCGCATATCCGCAGGCCGTACTCCAGCATGAACTGCATCGAGTCAGCGAGGTGAATGTCCCGCTCGAACATCCGAATGCTCACTGGCAGTGAGTCGCTCCCTGCTGCCATGGGGCTACTGACAGACGATGTCGTCACGGGCAGCATGAGATACCGCAGACCCTGGGCCCCGAAAAATCGAGTGGAGCAGGCATGGATGGCATCCTGAAGGGTGGCGAGGTGAGTGAACCAGGGGTCGTTTAGAGCACGTTCCAGGTGTGAATCCGGATCCCGCCAAGACTCCGGCCGGATAAGCCTCGAGACGCCCGATGCACCGCCCACATGTAGGTTGAAGGACTGCTCCGACTTGAAACGATCCAGGATCCCGTCGAGCCTCTTGTCCGTCATGCGCGGCCCTTCGAGGGTGTGCAGCCAGCCGTCATACTCCTCGCTGAACGAACGTTTCGGGTGCCACACATCGGTCGCCGCTCCAAGTTCCCCGTGGAGGGGGAAGAGCTTGATGTGGGCATGGTCCACGCCCGTGCCTTCTACCACCATCGCTACCCGTGCGACGCCAAGAACCCGCTTCAGATCCTGCGCGACGCTGCGGCCGAATCGCATCAGAGACACGTAGGTGGATTCAGGGATCTCCAGCAGATCAGAGGGATGGTGCAGCTTCGTCGCCACGACCGTCACACCTGGGGTGTTGGGGAAGGGCGTCAAGAAGGCCATGTGCTCGTGGCTCTCGCGCAGTATCCATGCTGGTGTCTCGTCGTGCGAGGCGATTCGGCAGAAGATGCACGGGTTCATGAGTGCCCTCGTTCGACCGTTGACTCGGAGATGACGATCGCATCCCGTGCGGAAGCCAGCTCTACAACACCACCAATGGGCAGCGTGAGCATCGGATCGGTGTGCCCCAGATCGACCCCGGTGACGATGGGCACATTCTCAGCAAACTGCGACGGCAACCACGTCTCGATGCGTCTGACGGCTTCGGCAGGCGTGCGCGCCATGCGACCCAACACAACCCCAGCAACATCGTCCAGAACACCCGCTTGCCGCAAGTGCGTCACCGATCGCCGAAAGCGACGATCATCCGTCTCGAACGCGTCCCAGAACAGCACACGTCCTTCAAGAGATGGCAAGAAGCCAGTGCCGACCATCACCTCCATCGACTCGAGATGGCCGCCGACCAGGACGCCGCGCACATCCCCCCCGCGCAACCAACGCCAGCCGCCGGCTTGGCGTTGTGGACGCCGTGTTTCGGCGGGCGTGCCCCAACACCGGTGTTCGTCGTGCCAGGACTCCGCTGAAGCAAGAGGCAGACTGCCTTCGAAACCCTCCATAATGGCCTTGAGGCTTGCCCGCGTGTAGGGCTCAACCCCGTCGGGGTCACCGAGCTCTGGAAGTACGGCGGGACCGTGAAAAGTACACACACCACACCTCGCGAAGGCAGCGAGCAATAGCGTGGTCGTGTCGCTGTAGCCGCACAGGATCTTAGGGTGCTTCGCGAAGATCGACCAGTCGATCAACGGCAGAAGTTCGTTGGTGTTGTAGCCTCCATAGATTGTGAAGACTGCTTCGACCTCATCGTCCAGAAAGGCTGCCTCAAGCTCGGCGGCCCGTCGCTCCGCAGAGGCGGCGATGCCATCTATTTCCCGCGAAGCGGAGTCTGCGACGATGGGGATCCACCTCATGCTACGTAGCGCGGCGAGGCCCCGCTCTAGCCGAGCGAAGTTTGCCAGGCCCTGCGAAGGAGCCACCACTGCCACTTTGGCACCCTCCCTGAGAGCAGGTGGTCGAACAACTTTAACTTCCATTGCGCTGAGTCAACACCAGCAAGTTGTTGCCACGAGCCGCCAGTCTGGAATCTTGACACATTTCCAGCTCGAACTCCAACATCCAGTTGCGACGTTCACCGTCCTCCAACAGGACCGCCAGTGAGGCCGTGTTGCCGTCGATCGTCGTCTCTTCCATGCCTGGGTACAGGGTGACCGGAAAGCCCAGGACCGACTTGAGGCTCAAGCCTGCTCTGGTCGATTGCTGCTCAATCTGACCCAGATCGAAGACTCGCAGATCGGGCATATCTTCGGTGAATCTCACGGCCCCCGTCTGGAGAATCCGGTCCACCTCGCCCATTCGGCCGTTGGCTAGCGAGAAGTAGAGGGCGTGGTACCTGCTTGGGAACATCAAAGCAGCCGTTCCGTCTGGGGCCAGCACCTCGTAAATCCCACGCAGGGTCCGTTGCAAGTCGGGCACGAAGCCCAAAACGTTGTGAAGGCAGAGCACGTACGTCGCAGGGCGCTCAACGACGGTGGGCAGGTCCGCGAGGTCCGCTTCGAGCAGACGGGTCCTGTCGGCAAGGCCCAGGCGCTCGAGCTTCGAGCGGGCGACAGAAAGCATGTCCGGAGAGAAATCGACGACATCTGCAGAGGCGTTCGGGTAGTGGCTCAGGATCTTGCTGGTCCAGCGCGCAGTACCGCCCCCTGCGTCCACCAGATGAAAACTGCTCGACCGGTTGACGGGAAGCATGCGGCGGAGCAACAGCTCCCACAAAAGTGCGTCCGAGAACACCCAATAGGGTTGAAGGTCCACCTCGTCGTAACGTGACGCCTTTCGGGCAAAATATTCCTTGACCATAGAACCTACCTCCAGGAGATTCCGTGGTGGCTCATTCTCTCGTACTTAGAGCCAACTAGCCCGTCTCGTTCGTCTGGATGGTCTGCGACGGAGATCATCCGACGCAGGATGTACAAAGCTCCATTCGCGAGCGCGATGACGACGAGCGGGTAAAGTCCGATCGTGAGGTCGTCAGGCACCATTGTTTTGACCACCACCCTATTCCGACAGCCTGGCTCGATCAATAGATCCATGATATTACCTGTCATTTTCCTATGTTTGCGCCAGCACTCGATGAGCGCCAAAGTGTGGACCTGAAGGAATTCGTTGTCCGGTGCCCGAACCTCAAGTTCCAGACCGGCTTCGCTTCCTCGCAAGACTACCCACGGTTGGGCGACGACTTGAATGAGGGCACGACCGTCATCCTCGCCCGACGGACCACAGGCGCTGCAGTGATGACGACATCGACGGAGACTCCCGGATCCAGCGAAGTAGAAATTCTGCGTACGAATCGCCCCTGCTCCACAGCTGCATGCCGCCGCCTCTAGGGCTTCGTCGGCCCGCAGAAATGACTCCTCCCAGGCGAAGAACTGCAGGGTTCCTTTGCTCGTCGCTACGTCGACTGCCCGCGCGAGCAACTCTAGGTGCAGATCGCAGAGCAGCTGCCAAGCACTCTGCCGTTGCTGCCTTGCTGCCCGAAGCGGGACGACGCTCCTCGGACGCATTGTCAACACGTTCGTGGCGCGAGCAAGAGCGCGGGTGAATCGTGGGAGGCGGTCGAGGGTGAGGTGCAGAGCCTCTCTAAGCGAGCTCTCTAGGTCCTCGCGGGCTCGGTAGTGGTCGAGCCACACCTGCCAGAACGTAACCTGCCCAACCGTGCAGCTAATTGCTTCTACGATACCTTCGAAAGGTCCCGCCTCGTCGAAGTCGATGCGGAGCTTCGCGCCATCCATGCTGCCGTTGATCCATAGATGGATCGCATCTGGTCGCCCGACCTCCGGGAGCACGCAGGCCTGCACCCAAACTGACTCCGGGCTATCAACTGTCGCGAATTTCTCCATAGCATAAGGTGCCTCGAACACGAGAAGCGCGCCAAGGTGTTCGTCGACCTGCACGGGGCCTAGGTCAACATGAAGACTGCCGTCGAGCCACTTGTGAGGTGGTGTCTGGACTTTCGCGACACCACCCCCGAACCGCAGGGCCGGGTGGCCGAGCAAGACGAACGGGCCAGCAGCACGATCTAGGCCGGGGCAAAATCCATGGTCGGCCTCGTAGACGTTGAGTCGGCGGACTGCCTCGCCGAGGGGCCGCCCGTCCGCAAGAAGGCTCAGCAACAAGAGGAAAATCTCGGGGCGTTCGACGAAGAGCCCAGCCGTAACGATTGATGCCACCGCGCTTGAGGCCTGTGTCTGGACGGCGAGGGACACCCCTGCCGTGTGCCACAACAGTCCAGGTGAGAACAAGTTGCAACCCGCGAGGACTAAGACCTGAGCCCGGAATTCACTCGGGCTCAGGCGAGCGGTGTCCGGGCTTGACTCAAGGCCGCAGCCGGCTTGCCGAAAGCAGTGGCCGTCACTGAAGCACGGCAGTGTCCTCTTCGCGTCGACCTGCGTGCCCGTCACGCCCTTGAGTGCGCAAACTATCGCCGCGGGTCCGGCACCGAGATCAAGAGCGTTTGCGTGGCCGCTCAAGCACAACAGATCGTGGGGCTCCGACATTGGTACCAGATTCTCAGCCGTAGCGGCGTCCACCAGAGCCGGCGGTGCCAGAGCCTCGGACCAAACTGGGTGGGAGGAAATGAACGAGGCACGCCCACCCGAGGGCAGGACAGCCACATCAAAAATCCGATCTAGGGCATGCCTCGCTTCCAATGAGTCCGAGACCAGCAGCACGCCGACGTCAGCGCACAATCGGGCGAGCTGGGAAAGCACACGGCTCAGGTCGTAAGCTCTCGCTTTATCGGCCGCCACCAGGAACAAAACAGTCCTGCCTTGCGAAAGTGGAAGGCCGGCTTCGATATCCTCATAAGTGAGGAAGGACGCTCCGCCCAGACTGCAAGCGTGGTTTACAAGCTCTGAGCTAACAGACGCAGACGCAATCACATAATCAAGTCTAGCGGCCGGGCCAGCTTCGTGACAAGACGGCATTGTCTAACAATTTTGGAACTTTCCCCTAGCCGACTACCAGCAATTGACATCCTGAATGTATTTCGAGATCGCTGCTCCGATCTGATCCGGTGATTCCGCTCCGGCAACACGTAATTCGGCGGCCGCTCGCATCGCCTGTCCAAGTTCCCGGTTTGCTTTCGCCCTCTTGTTGTGCGCGTCCTCCACGGCTTTGAGAAGCTTGGCTGCACCCTGCTTGTCGATGGATCCCTTGGTACTGATTCCGTCCATGAATTCCCTCATTCCCTGCAGATGAAATGCCATCTTAGGCATGATGCTTCCTGACAGCGCCCTTGTTCACAAAAGGCAAGGTGCCGATCCCAGTTGTGGCCGTGGCCGACCTGCGGGCGATGGCCGACTGGCTGCCGCCCCAGGCGCAGCGGATCGGTGGCATCAGCTGCGTGGGCTTGGCCCTCAATGGCACAAGCTATCTCAACCGCCATTCCGCACCTCGGCCTGAGGCCCAAGCACCCGCTGCTGATTGGCAGCCAGGATCAGGGCCTGCTCGCGGGGCACGTAG
>ERZ888423.2495-NODE-2495-length-13641-cov-8.199470_pt1 | contig 13641 bp, 12 predicted proteins | sample MGYA00520523_ERZ888423 | MGnify/ENA primary metagenome ERZ888423 (study PRJEB32303, sample SAMEA104408611) | aquatic metagenome | biome: Brackish water; feature: Pelagic; material: water | place: Baltic Sea | collected 2014-06-08T10:24:00 | depth 30,27 m ...
CGATCGACGAACAGAGCCCTTGGACCCTTGCGGCCAAGCCTGAATACCGGCATACGCTGGCGAAGGGGCGGCCACCCAACTTAGTGGTCAGCCCGTGGCACAACGACATCCAACAACATCCAACGACACCCAACGACGGCCCTGCAGAGGATTTGGCGGCGCTCCTTGCGCTAGGCAGGGACTTTCGGCACTAGCCCTGCCACCTCATTCGCGACTTAACTCGTTGTGAGCCTTAATGATGTCCGCCACGGATGGAGGGTCATAGAAGTGACAACCGCCATCCGATCCTCTAGTCGGTTGGCCTTGGACCGGGCTCTGGTGCGGACAGGTGAACCAATGAGGAGGTCAGTGTGATCGAAAAGATGTCCCGCAGTCACGACAACGTGCTCGGCTTTCGGGTCAGCGGGGACGTGGCCCGCGAGGACTATGAAATTCTCGAACCCGCAGTTCAGGAGATCGTCGACCAGTCGGGATCGGCCCGACTCCTGCTGGACATGAGCGACTTCCGTTGGGAGAAGGTCGAAGCCTGGGGGGCTGACCTTCGTTTCGGGCAGAAATACCATCGGTCGATCGAACGAATGGCTCTCGTCGGTCATCACAAGTGGGAAAAGTTGCTTGCCCGGCTCGCTGAGCCGTTCTACGCGCAGCAGGCTCAGTATTTCGCCGATGTGGAGCAGGCCTGGGACTGGCTGGATTCCTAGACCGGGGTGGCTGTCAGGTCGTCACGGCTGGCTCGATCGCTGCCGAGAACACGGCCTGCCATTGGTCAAGACCACTGCCCCTGGTGGTGGCTAGATCTGCAGTCGAGACGGGAACGGTTCACTGATGTCGGCGTCGTTTGTGATGGCCGCCTCGATCCCCGCGGAGACACCGGCTGCCAACGTATCCACCGACATGCTGGGGGCGCCCAGGTTGCGATCGAGGGCGGCGACCTCGGGCAGATACGGCAGGTGCAGCCAGCCCGCCCGGATCGGCAGGTCGTGGCGTGCGATGTGGTGCAGCATCCCGTACATCAGGTGGTTGCAGACGAAAGTGCCTGCGGCATCGGACAGGTCGGCTGGGACTCCGGCCCGACGCATCGCCGTCACCATGGCCCGGTTGGGCGTAGTCGCCCAGTACGCGACGGGGCCGTCGACTGCGGTGGGTTCGCCACTCAACACTTTGCCGGCGGTGTCGGCCACGCCGTAGCGCGCGCAGTCGTTGAGGTTCTGCGCCAACCGTTCAACGGTGATCATGGCGCGGCCACCGAATTCGCCCAGCATGATCAGCAGCTCTGGTTGTATTTCCTCAACCGCCGCCACGGTCGCGGCGATGGACTCGAAGTAGGCGCCCGGAACGATGCGCGCCACCACCGTGGCTCCCGCAATGACCCTGCCGTCAACGGCTTCGGCGGCCAACTGGGCGGGGTTGGTCGGGGTGTCGGCGTACGGCCCGAAACCGGTGACGAGCACTTTCGGCATACAGCAAGCTCAATTCTCTGTCTCGAACAGCTTGAGTGACCGGACGGTCGAAGTTTATCCCGTCATTGTTCCCCCGTCACAGGACACGAACGGCCTCGATCCGGGCCCGCAGCTGATCGGTCGTGGCCGCGGCGATGGGCGGACCGCCGCAGATCCGTCGCAACTCGTTGTGGATCCAGCCGTGGGGCTTTCCGGTGCGGTGGTGGGCGATCGTCACCAGCGCGTTGAGTTCACGGCGCAGCTCGCGCAGCTGGCCGTGTGTGGAGGGTCGCGGCACCTCGCCGCCGGCCGTGCGTTTGGTTATCTGGTCTTCCTGCCTGCGCCGCAACAGGTCTCGCATCGATGCAGCATCCAGCAGGCCCGGGATGCCGAGATAGTCGGCCTCCTCGTCGCTGCCGGCGGGGGTCGCGGTGCCGAACGACGAGCCATCGAAGATCACCTGATCAAGCTCGGCGTCGGCACCGAGGTATTCGATCCCGGTGTCCTTGTCGTCAGGCTCGTCGCGCTGCTGCTCGGCCAGTTCGGCATCGAGTGGGTCCTCGAGCGTCTCTCGGTGCGGCTTGCCCAGAATGTGATTGCGCTGGGCCTCCATCTCGCTGGCGAGCAGGAGCAGGTTGGGCACCGAGGGCAAAAAGATGCTGGCGGATTCACCGGGCTGACGGGATCGCACGAACCGGCCGATCGCCTGGGCGAAGAACAACGGCGTCGACGCGCTGGTGGCGTAGACGCCGACGGCCAGCCGGGGCACGTCGACACCCTCGGACACCATCCGCACGGCCACCAGCCAGCGCGAGGTACCCGTCGCAAACTCTGAGATGCGGTCCGAGGAGCCCTTGTCGTCGGAGAGCACCACGGAGGGCGCCTCGCCGGTGATCGTGCGCAGCAGGTCGGCGTAGGCGCGCGCCGCGGTCTGGTCGGAGGCGATGATCATTGCGCCGGCGTCGGGCACGTGTTGGCGCAGACCCCGCAGCCTGGTATCTGCCGCGGCGATCACGGCGGGCATCCATTCGCCGGCCGGGTTGAGCGCGGTCTTCCACGCCCGTGCGGTCTGCTCGACGGTCAGTGGTTCGCCGAGGCGGGCGGCGTGTTCCTCACCGGCGCTGTCCCGCCAACGGGACTCGCTGGAGTAGGCCATGAACATCACCGGTCGAACGACACCGTCGGCGAGCGCATCGGAGTAGCCGTAGGTGTGGTCGGCCTTGGACTGTGTGAAACCCGCGCCGTCACCTTCGTAGGTGACGAACGGGATTGCGCTGTCGTCGCTGCGAAACGGCGTTCCAGTCAGCGACAGCCGCCGGGTTGCGTCGTCGAACGCCTCACGGATGGCCTCACCCCAACTCTTGGCGTCGCCGCCGTGATGGATTTCGTCGAAGACGACCAGCGTCTTGCGGTTCTCGGTACGCACCCGGTGCCGGGAGGGGTGGCTGGCGACCTGGGCGTAGGTGACCACGACGCCGTGGTACTCCGACGACGTCTGCGAGTTGGAATTGGAGAACTTCGGGTCCAGGGCGATGCCGAGCCGGGCGGCGGCCTGGGCCCACTGGGCCTTGAGGTGTTCGGTAGGGACGACGACGGTGACTGTCTCTATGGTGCCTTCGGCGAGCAGTTCGGTGATGACGCGCAGAGCAAAGGCGGTCTTCCCGGCCCCCGGGGTCGCCACCGCGAGAAAATCGCGTGGTTTGGCGGCAAGGTACTTCACCAGCGCCCGTCGTTGCCAGCCACGCAAAGCCTGGGTGCTGGGTGCTGCGTTAGCCCGCACCCGAAGACTCCTCCCGGTCAGTCGTATTTCCCGTCGCTTCGCTCGCCTGGGCAGTATTTCCCGTCGCTTCGCTCGCCCTGGGCCGTATTTCCGACGGCCGTGACCGAAATGCAGTCTAGGGCCGCCGGTTCGGTGATCGCCTATTCGCTCGGCGTGTCCGGGGGCGCGTGTCCCGGCGAACCGGCGGGCGTCTGGGGCGCCTGTGGTTCCTTGCACTCGGCCTGCCGGAGTGCTAAGAATGAGGTTGGCACTCGCGACCGGCGAGTGCTAGGTCGGGACGGTGAGGCCTGGGTCCGCAGCTGCGGGGCACACCCAGTCCGTCCGTCGCGGGCACTGCGCCCGACCAGTAAGACGTGCATCCCCGATCCGGAGGAAACACTTCGCAATGTCCAAGATGATTGCGTATGACGAAGAGGCCCGCCGCGGCCTCGAGCGGGGACTTAACGCCCTCGCCGACGCGGTAAAGGTGACGCTGGGGCCCAAGGGTCGCAACGTCGTCCTGGAGAAGAAGTGGGGCGCTCCCACGATCACCAACGATGGCGTGTCCATCGCCAAGGAGATCGAACTGGAGGATCCCTACGAGAAGATCGGCGCTGAGCTGGTCAAAGAGGTCGCCAAGAAGACTGATGACGTCGCTGGCGACGGCACCACCACGGCTACCGTGCTGGCCCAGGCGCTGGTCCGCGAGGGCCTGCGCAACGTTGCAGCGGGTGCCAACCCACTCGGCCTGAAGCGCGGTATTGAGAAGGCCGTGGAAAAAATCACCGAGGTTCTCCTCAAGAGCGCCAAGGAGGTCGAGACCAAGGAGCAGATCGCTGCCACCGCGGCGATCTCGGCCGGCGACACCCAGATCGGTGAGCTCATCGCCGAGGCGATGGACAAGGTCGGCAACGAGGGTGTCATCACCGTCGAGGAGTCCAACACCTTCGGCCTGCAGCTCGAGCTGACCGAGGGTATGCGCTTCGACAAGGGATACATCTCGGGTTACTTCGTGACCGACGCCGAGCGCCAGGAAGCCGTCCTGGAGGATCCCTACATCCTGCTGGTCAGCTCAAAGGTGTCCACGGTCAAGGATCTGCTTCCGTTGCTGGAGAAGGTCATCCAGGCCGGTAAGCCGTTGCTGATCATCGCCGAGGACGTCGAGGGCGAGGCCCTGTCGACCCTGGTGGTCAACAAGATCCGCGGCACTTTCAAGTCCGTCGCCGTCAAGGCTCCGGGCTTCGGTGACCGTCGTAAGGCCATGCTGCAGGACATCGCGATCCTCACCGGTGGCCAGGTCGTCAGCGAAGAGGTCGGACTGTCTCTGGAGACTGCCGACGTCGCGCTGCTGGGTACCGCCCGCAAGGTCGTCGTGACCAAGGACGAGACCACCGTCATCGAGGGTGCCGGCGATGCCGACGCGATCCAGGGCCGGGTGGCCCAGATTCGCGCCGAGATCGAGAACAGCGACTCCGACTACGACCGCGAGAAGCTGCAGGAGCGTCTGGCCAAGCTGGCCGGCGGTGTTGCGGTGATCAAGGCCGGAGCTGCCACCGAGGTGGAGCTCAAGGAGCGCAAGCACCGTATCGAGGATGCCGTTCGCAATGCGAAGGCTGCCGTCGAGGAGGGCATCGTCGCCGGTGGTGGCGTGGCCTTGCTGCAGTCGGCTCCTGCACTGGACGAGCTGAAACTGACGGGCGACGAGGCCACTGGCGCCAACATCGTCCGGGTCTCACTGTCGGCCCCGCTCAAGCAGATCGCCTTCAACGGTGGTTTGGAGCCGGGTGTCGTCGCGGAGAAGGTGACCAACCTTCCTGCGGGTCACGGCCTGAACGCCGCGACCGGTGAGTACGAAGACCTGCTCAAGGCCGGCGTTGCCGACCCGGTGAAGGTCACCCGCTCCGCGCTGCAGAACGCGGCGTCCATTGCGGCGCTGTTCCTCACCACCGAGGCCGTCGTGGCCGACAAGCCGGAGAAGGCCGCCGCTGCACCTATGGGTGGCGACCCGACCGGCGGCATGGGCGGCATGGACTTCTAGTCCGACGCTGTATCTACGAACACGGAAAAGCCCGGCTCCCAAGCGGAGTCGGGCTTTTTCGTGCGCACCGGGCCTGGGGCGGGCTCGGGGCCGAACGTGAAGCTACCGTCACGCTCACGGCCGACCGTGCGACTAGCTTCACGTTCGACCGCGGGGGGGGCGACTACGCCGTCATGCCGCCGGGGCGGGCTGGCGGCCCCTGATGAGCTTGCCGGGACGAGCGTCGGTGGGCTCGCCGTTCTCGGCGATCACCTCGCCGGAGACGATGGTGGCGACGTAGCCGTCGGCCGTCTGGTCGAGCCGGCGGCCACCTGCCGGTAGGTCATGGGCGATCACCGGCTTGTGCAGGGTCAGCGCGGCGTGATCGATGACGTTGAGGTCGGCCTTGTAGCCGACGGCGATGCGGCCACGGTCGGCAAGGCCTGCCACCCGGGCGGGTACTGACGTCAGTTCGCGCACCGCCTCGGCGACGGTGAGTCGACCCGCCGCGCGATCTCGGGCCCAGTGCGCCAGCATGTACGTGGGAAAGCTTGCATCACAAATCATTCCGTAGTGGGCGCCGCCGTCGCCCAACCCGAGTACGACGTCGTCGCGCCGAATCAGCTCGGCCACGGTGTCCAGCGAGGCGTTCCGGAAGTTGGCCAGCGTGATGAGCAGCATGGCGCGGCCGTCGTCGTCGAGCACGCGGTCGTAGGCCTCCGCGAGCGGGCTCACCCCCCGGGCTTCGGCGCGCGCAGCGATGCTCATGGACGGGTCGGGTTCGTAGTTCGGCGGATCATCCAGCGGGAACATCCAGTTCCAGGCCTGGGTGGCGAACATCAGCGGATGCCCGTCGTTGGCTGGACTATCAGCGAGAATGCGTTCTCGTACTTCGGGTTTCCGCATCTCTGCGACGCGTTCGGCCAATGGCAGATGGGCGATCTCGCGGTAACTGGGGTAGAGCACGAACGGGTTGCCGGACAGCTCCAGTCCGATCACCAGGCCGATGGGGCGCGGGAAGACTTGCGCGGTCACGCGTGGACCCGCCGCTCCGGTCTGCTGATTGGCCTGCTCGACCATGGTCAGCGCGTTGACATAGAACGGGTCACCCGCATTGCCGATGGCGAGCGTGAACGTCACCGGCAGGCCGACGTCTGCGGCGACGTCGAAGACCGTCTTCAACGCGGGCTCGTAGTCGCCGGCGACGAGGTCGGGAACGAATTGGAGCAGGCCGCCGCCACTGTCCTTGATCCCTTGGGCGATCGCTTCGAATTCGGCATGGGCGGCACCGTAACTAGGTATGGGATGGCCACTTTCGCTCTTGTGCAGGGTTAGCTGGGACGACGCGAAGCCCAGCGCGCCGACCTGTATCGCCTCGGCGGCGAGCTTGCGCATGAGCGCCAGGTCCTCTGCAGTGGCGGCTTCCCGATCGACGCCCCGGTGGCCCATCACGTAGACGCGTAGCGGTGAGTGCGGAAGGAAGGCCGCGACATCGATGTCCCTCGGCTTACCGTCGAGTGCGTCGAGGAACTCAGGGAACGTCTCCCACGTCCACGGCAGCCCGTCGACCATGACGACACCCGGGATGTCCTCGACCCCGGCCATCACGTCGACAAGTATCTCGTGGTCCTCGGCTCGGCAGGGCGCGAAGCCGACGCCACAGTTGCCCATCACCGCGGTCGTCACGCCGTGTGCTGACGACGGGGTCATGCGGTCCGACCAGATGGCCTGACCGTCGTAGTGGGTGTGCAGATCGACAAAGCCGGGTGTGACGAGCAGGCCGGTCGCGTCGATCTCGCGGGAGACGGCGGCGTGCAATGGACGATCGGCGGTACCCACGGCGGCGATGACGCCGTCATGTACGCCCACGTCACCGACAAAAGGGGCACCACCGAGACCGTCGACGATGGTGCCGCCCCGAATGACAAGGTCGAATGTCATACCCCGAATGTACGGTGGATCCAAGATAAGGGTGGGTCCAAGAGAAGGGCGGGCTAGTGTTCGACCACTTCGGCGGTGCTGCGCGTGGGTGAGATCGGCCGTGGGTGAGATCGGCACTGCCCGCGAGCTGCTCCGGGACTCCTTCACCCGACTGATCGAGCACGTGGACGATCTGACGGACGGACTGACCGACGCGGTCGCGTACTACCGCCCGACGCCGCAGGCCAACACGATTGCGTGGTTGATCTGGCACAGCGCCCGCATCCAGGACGCGCAATTGTGCGACATCGCCGGTATCGAGCAGATGTGGTTCCGCGACGGCTGGGTGGATCGGTTCGCCCTTGACCTGCCGCGCGACGCGCACGGCTATGGTCACACCCCCGACGATGTGGCCAAGGTGCGTGCATCGGCACAGCTGCTCGCCGGCTACTACCACGCAGTGCACAAGGTGTCGTTGGAGTACATCGCCTCGATATCGTCCGACGAACTGGCCAGGGTCGTGGACGAGCGGTGGACGCCACCGGTGACCGCGAGCGCGCGGCTGGTGAGCATCATCGACGACGCCGCACAGCACCTCGGCCAGGCGGCCTACCTCAGGGGTATCGCCGGCTGAGCCAGTCTGAGTGAGCTGGCGAACTTGACACGTGTCAACCTCGCCGCGACCTGGATCGCAGGAGTGGCTAGCATGGACGCATGCAAGCGACGTCTGATGTGGAACTGCCCAGCCCTTTCACCGGCACCGGCATGATCAAGAACCCGGCGACGGGGTCGATTGTCGGCGAGGTGCGCTGGACTGATCCCGCCGACGTGCCCCACGTTGCGGCGAGCCTGCGCACCGCGCAGAAGGAGTGGGAGGTGCGCGGTCCTAAAGGGCGCGCGAAGGTGCTGGCCCGTTACGCCGTGTGGCTCGGTGAGCACCGAGCCGAGATCGAGAAACTGCTGATAGAGGAGACCGGCAAATCCGCGGTGGACGCCGCCCAGGAAGTGCCGCTGATCATCATGATCGCTTCCTACTTCATCAAGACGATGGAGAAAGCGCTCGCGCCGGAGTCCCGACCGGCGTCGCTTCCCTTTCTGGCGATCAAGAAGATCACCGTGCACTACCGGCCCCGCCCGGTCACCGGCGTCATCGCCCCGTGGAACTACCCGGTCGCCAACGCACTGATGGATGCCATCGCCGCGCTCGCCGCGGGCTGCGCGGTGTTATTGAAGCCGTCCGAGCGCACGCCCCTGACTGCGGAACTGCTGCTGCGTGGTTGGCTGGATTCGGGCGCACCCGAGGTGCTGGCGCTGGCGCAGGGTGCGCGTGAGGTGTCCGAGGCCGTCATCGACAACTGCGACTTCGTTCAGTTCACCGGATCGAGTGCGACCGGAGTCAAAGTGTTGGAGCGCGCCGCGCGCCGACTGACCCCGGTGAGCCTGGAGCTCGGCGGCAAAGACCCGATGATCGTGCTCGAAGACGCTGACATCGAGTTGGCCGCGCACGCCGCAGTGTGGGGCGCGATGTTCAACGCGGGCCAGACCTGTGTGTCGGTCGAAAGGGTCTATGTGCTCGAGCAGGTGTACGACGAGTTCGTCGCGGCGGTGGTGCGTGACGTGGAGAAGCTCAAGTTCGGTGCCGGCGAGGGCTACGACTTCGGCGCGATGATCGACGAACGCCAGGTCGCTGTGACCGAGCGTCACGTACGCGACGCATTGGCCGCCGGAGCGACGGCCCTGACCGGTGGCGACCGACCTGCGGGTGCGGGCAACTTCTACCCGCCTACGGTGCTGGTTGACGTGGACCATTCGATGGCGTGCATGACCGAGGAGACGTTCGGCCCCACGTTGCCGATCATGAAGGTCGCCAGTGTCGAAGAAGCGATCCGGCTGGCCAATGACAGTGAGTACGGATTGTCGGCCGCGGTTTTCTCACGTGATGTGGAGTACGCGAAAACCGTTGCAGTGCAATTGGATTGCGGTGCTGTCAACATCAACGACGTGATCTCGAACCTGATGTGCACGACGGCGCCGATGGGGGGGTGGAAGACCTCGGGAATGGGTGTGCGATTCGGCGGTGCCGAGGGTCTGCGCAAGTTCTGCCGGCAGGAAGTGGTGGTGGCACCACGCACCAACGTCGGTGCCGGAGGTAACTATTACAACAACTCGCTCAAGGCTCTCACTCGGATGAACACGCTGATGACCAAGCTGGCCTTGATCGGCCCCCGACGCTCCGCAAAATAGTCCATCGGCGTCAACCGGCAAGGAGGAACTGTGCGGTTTCTGGCCGCGCTGATGCTGTGGCTCGTAACCACCGTTGCGCTGGCAGTGGCCGTACCCGCGGTGTGGGCGCAGCTGAGCATCGTCGACGAGGACGGCTACGGTTCGCTGGCGACGACGGCGGCTCAGGATCAGCGGCTTCAGGACGCGATGGCCGCCGAGCTCACCACCCAGGTGGTTGCGCTGGGCGCCAAGAACGGATACCAGCTGAACCCGGAACTGGTCGGTCAGGTTGCCGCCGCCTACACCCGCAACAGCGGATTTCCCGGACAGTTCGCGCAAGCGAACCGGATCGCGCACCGGTGGATGTTCACCGGTGCGGTTCCCAGCGGCAACTCCACCGACGAGTGGCTGATCGACGTGGCGCCGATGCTGTCGGACCCGTCCTTTGCCGCCACGCTCGGCAAACTCGATCTCCAGGTACCTCAGACGATGACGGTACCCCTGACCGTAGACAGGCCCGAGTTGCAGCCCGGCAAACTGCGGTGGCTGGCGACGTGGGGTCCGTGGGCCAGTGGCGCAGTGGCCGTCGTGACCGCGGTATTTGCTTTGCTGACCCTGGCCGCAGCCCGCTCGCGGGGTAAAGCCCTTACCGCTCTTGGGGTTTCAGCCCTAATAGTGGGTGCAGCCGGGTGGGCCGGCATTGAGGTGGGGCGACGTCACATCGACGGCGCACTGAATAGCACGACCGGTGACATTCGGACCGTCGCTGAAGTCATGGTGGCGCACGCTGAGGACAGTCTGCATCTGTGGCTCAACGCCACGCTGATCGCCGGCGCCGGGCTCGTGGTGCTCGGTGCGATTGCGGCCGGGGTCGGCGGGTTGCGGCGGCGATCCGAGTAGTCGGGCTCGGTCAGGTGGTGTTCTTGGCGATGAAGCGCCGCAACAGCGGCCAGATGAGGGCCAGGTTGTAGACCAGGCCCGCCAGCAGATAGGGCCACCAGGTGCCGTGATCGCTGGCGACCCAGAATGCCTTCGCCGCCCAATAGGGCGGCAGCACGCCAAAAGCCAGGTTCCAGGCCGAGTCGACGAACCACGGCAGGCAGGGTAATCCGGCGATGACGATGCCCAACAAGCGCACCATGGCCAGGCCCTGGACCTTGTTACTGGCCACCGCCACGATCAGCAGCAGGGTCACCACCGACGACAGGCCGGCGATCATGCCGATGGGGATGAGCGTCGGCACCAGACCGGGTGCCAGGAGCCCGCTGAACGACATTGTGGCCACCACATAGACGGTGGTGACCGCGACCACGGTGGCCGCGCGGTAGGCGAAGAAGCTGACCAGCGACACCGGAGTGACCCGCAGTGCGGCAAGAGTGCCGGCGTCGATCTCGTCGAGGACTAGGAACGCCCCCAGGCCGCCGGCGATGATGATACTGGTCAACAGCAGCAGCGCGGTGATCACCAACGGGTAGTACGGCACCAGGTCGAATTCGTAGCGCCGGGCCAATGTGTCGGTCAGCGGTGGCACCAGAACGACGATGCCAACAGTCCAGATCACCGGGGCCAGCACCAGCATGACCAGCAGCGGATCGCGGTACGTGCCGCGAATATCGTTGCGGCCGAATGCGGCCCAGGCGCGTGGGTTCAGGAGCGGGGCAGTTGACTTGGCGGCCATCACAGCACCCCGGACCGTTCAATGACATACCGGCCGAACAACGTCTTCGCCAGCCGGTACAGGCCGGCCGCGCACACCAGGGGATACACCAGTGCGTAGGTGAGCTGCCAGGGCGTGAGGGTCAGTTGATCGAATGCTGACCCGAACAACAGCAGTGGCCCCTGGGTCGGAATGAGATACAGCAGGGGACTGGGCCACACGCCGGACAGATGCAGGATCGGCAGCGCCAGGACTACCAGCGGCACCGTGGTGGACAGAAACCAGTCGCTGACCGAGGCGAACGGCAGCGATGAGGCGAATCCAGCCAGCAACATCACCAGCGTTCCCAGCGCCACACCTGCCACCACGGGCAGCAGAAAGCTACCCGCGCCATGGGTGGCTCCTACCACGACCAGGGCGACGAATAGCGAAACTGCCATGAGCACAGCAATTTTCACCGAGAGGTATTCCCAGAACCGCAGTGGACTGCAGATCACCGCGCCCAGCGTTCGCTCCTGCTTCTCGAAGAACACCGATCCGCCGATGAAGAAGAAGCCGATGATCGTGATGTCGCCGACCAGCACGTACGGCTCGACGATCGAACGCAGATGCTGCGGCATCGGTAGCAAAACCGCCAGCCACAGCAGACCGGAGAGCACCGCCGCATGAATGAACCGTTGCCGTGCCTGCGTAGTGGCTTCCCACCGCAACGCGCTCAACCATCTGGTCACGACAGTCTCCTGCCGGTGACGTCGACGAACACGTCGTCGAGGCTGGCCTCCGTGCTATGGATCGTTTCCACGTGATGATCGCTGATTACACGGTGGAATTCGCGATCCTGGGCGAGGCCGTCCAATCGGAAGTCCGAGGTCTGCAGCGCGCCCCCGTGGCCGCGATACTGCACCCGCACCAATCGCTGACTTCGGGCGATTTTCAGTTCGGCGGGTCGGTCGAGGGCCACGATGCGGCCGTCGACGACGAACGCCACCCGGTCGCACAGTTCATCGGCGGTGGCCATGTCGTGGGTCGTAAGGAAGATGGTGCGGCCGCGTGACTTCAGATCCCAGATCATGTCCTTGACGGTGCGGGCATTGACTGGATCCAGGCCCGATGTCGGTTCGTCGAGGAACAGCAGTTCGGGGTCATTGATCAGCGACCGCGCGAACGTCAGGCGCATTTGCATTCCTTTGGAGTACCTGCCCACTCGGGTGTCGGCCGCATCGGCAAGGCCGACGGAGTCCAGGAGATGTCTGGGATCCAGCGTGTTCCCGGCGTACAGGGAGGCGAAGAATCGCAGGTTTTCGGCACCGGTCAATTTGAGGTAGTGATTGGGCAGTTCGAAGGAGACTCCGATGCGCTGGTAGTAGTCTGGTCCCCAGGCCTGAGGGTCCTTTCCCCACACCAGAGCTTGGCCGCCGTGGCCGCGCAGCAAGCCGATGAGCAACTTCTGGGTGGTGGACTTACCGGCCCCGCTGGGTCCCAGGAAGCCGAAGATCTCGCCGTGACTTACGCTGAAGTCCATGGCGCGCACGGCGGGTTCGTCGGTCTTCGGGTAGTTGTAGGTCAGTTGTTGAACGTCAATGACGTTGGTCGCCGAAACGTCGGTCGGGGCCATCTGTCAGGGCTCGATCACGTGTGTCGGGTCGGGTCGCTTGTCCGGGGGTCCCTGGCTGTAGTCGCCCCACGGTCCGTCGCGGCGTTCGACCGCGGCCCGCACCCCCTCGTTGGTGGCAGTGTCGATGAATGCCAGGGCATCGGGGGTGTTGCGCATCAGGCCGTCCAGAATTCCGCCCAGTGTCTGGGTCGACGCCAGTCCCATGTTCTCGTAGGCCTGGTTGACGATGAGTTTCTGCGCCTGCAGCTGGGACAGCGGGATGCTCGCCAGTCGGGCGGCGATCTCGGCGACGCGCGCCTCAAGCCTGTCGAAGGGTACCGACTCGTTGATGAGTTCGATTGCGGCGGCTTCCCTTCCGGTTAGCGGCTCACCGGTGAGAGAGTGCCATTTCACCTTCGCCAGGGACAGTCGATACAGCCACATGCCCGTCAGGTACGCGCCCCACATGCGGGCGTACGGGGTGCCGATGACCGCATCATCGCTGGCAATGACGAGGTCGGCGCACAGCGCGTAGTCGCTGGCTCCGCCGACGCACCAGCCGTGCACCTGGGCGATGACGGGCTTGGACGCCCGCCAGATCGCCATGAACTTTTGGGTAGGGCCGGTTTCCCGAGCGCTCACCATCGCGAAATCCTTGCCCGGATCCCATCGGCCGTCGGTGTTCATCGCCGCGCCCCACTGCTGGAAACCGCCACCGAAGTCGTAGCCACCGGAGAACGCCCGACCGGCGCCGCGCAGCACGATGACTTTGACCGTAGGGTCGCGCTCGGCGAGCCCGATCGCGGCTTCGATCTCGTCGGGCATCGGGGGAACGATCGTGTTGAGCTGCTCGGGCCGGTTCAGCGTGATGGTCGCCACCGATGCCTCGGTCGTGTACAGCACGGTCTCGAAATCTGTCGTCACGGATCAAGAGTGTCCGATGCGGGTGCTTGCCGCCGGGGAATCAGCGCCGCGACCCGATCATGAAGGAAGTAGCGCGGCGGACCCCCGGCTTTAGCCGTGGGGGTGAGC
>ERZ888423.2500-NODE-2500-length-13579-cov-7.107956_pt1 | contig 13579 bp, 21 predicted proteins | sample MGYA00520523_ERZ888423 | MGnify/ENA primary metagenome ERZ888423 (study PRJEB32303, sample SAMEA104408611) | aquatic metagenome | biome: Brackish water; feature: Pelagic; material: water | place: Baltic Sea | collected 2014-06-08T10:24:00 | depth 30,27 m ...
TTACCTATTCACTTGGCGAGAGCCTCATCGAAGTATCCACTGTAAAATTTATCATATCGATTCTCTTAATCATTTTTGCCAGTATGGACCTCATCCCCTTTTTTCGCGATTTGACTTTTGACAAAAACAAACTACCCATAGGGGGTGTTTTAAGTGGATTTTTTGGGGGGTTATCGGGCAATCAAGGGGCCTTGCGCAGTGCCTTTTTAATTAAGTCTGGCCTTTCAAAAGAAGCCTTCATAGGAACGGCAGTGGTGGTCTCGACATTTGTAGATTTCACACGTCTTAGTATTTATGCAACCCGCTTTTCACAAGCCGGTCTGATAGATAATCTAAATTTAGTGATCTGTGCCACTCTTGCCGGAATCACTGGTTCTTTCTTTGGCAATAGACTGTTGAAAAAAGTAACCTTGAAAAGATTGCAAACGATAGTCGCCATTATGCTCATCCTCGTTGCCCTTGGTTTTGGCTCAGGACTGATTTAATTTCCTTAAATTAGCCTTATTCAGGAGTATTTATCCAAGTAAGTTCGGCATACCATTAGACTCCATTGAAGCAAAAGACTCCATGGGGTAAGAGAAATTATACGAATAAGTGGAATTAAAAACAAAAATCGATGTGGGGCGCGAATAAATGGACCGATCAAATGTTTAAGAAATATTGGTGGGCTGTTCTGATTTTGGCCCTGCTCTATCTAATTGTGAAGTTTGCCTGAAAATGAATTACCCGAGTGTAAAAAATTAACTTAAGGGCCAATCTTTCTTATCGATATCCTCAACGTATTGATCCAGGTCTTGGTTCTGATTGCGTTCAATACGCTCTTGAGCTGCTTTTGTCGTCCACATAAAATATACGTAGATCGCCAAAATGATGAAGCCGTATGTAAACATTAAACCACTTTCCATCACTTCGAGCTATTATTTTGGTTTTGTATTTGTTCCAAAACTAATGTAAATGCGAGAATAGTAACGGGCCATAATCCCACATATAACCCTTCAAGTTTACTTCCTGAAAACCACAAGAACACCGAGTAGATCAAGGCAAAAATTGCCAAAACAATCGGGTAGTACTTATTAAGAAAACTCATGCCATAATATTTAATGGAAAATTAAGTAAAATTTAGGTGATTTCAACTTTTTGTGCGCACTGTAATTGGTTCTTACACTAACCAAAACCTGACTTTTAGCTCATCTGAAAAGTTAAAAATGTTAATAGTAAATACAGAAATCTCATAACGCATATCTTTGTGATAAAGATAGACATTGTCCTAATTAATAATTTGTTAATACCTGATTCGAGTCCTATGAAAAAATTACTTGCGCTCTTTGTATTACTTACTGTAGCCACCTCTTGTGTCATCATAAGATTCCCCGAGACCATGCATGTCGACGTTAAAGTGCCTGAAGATTTTACTCAAAAAGATGTTGAAGTGATCATTGACACCCTAAAAAATGGCAAATTAGAAGGAGTTATTCAGGTGAAGATCAACAAAAAGTCAGAAGACCAGTAACACAAGATTTATCTTGCAATCTGGCGTGCGGCCCAATTAGGCCCCGCACAATAGCTAAAACACAAGGTTAAAGTATAAATCTGCCTGGGCGACGACCCACTCAGATTGGATTTTTATTTGTTTTAAAATGGACTCGATATACTTTGATTCTCGATTGTTAACCAAAAACAAAGAACTCTCGCCTTGAGCAAATTTGACCTGTTCAGCTCGGTATAAAATTTGATAATCACTGACTAATATACTGGCTATTTCTGACTGTTTTTGAACGACTTCTGCCGTAGACTCCAAGCCCTGAATTTTATTACTCAATTCTAACGTGTTTTGGGCCAAATTGAGTTGGCTGTCTCTCAGTCTCTCTTCTGACTTCATGCCGCAATTCTAATAAGCTTTAGGCAAACTTTTTTCTTAATAAAGCCATTTTGTTTTTGTAATAATAAAAGCTTGGCTCTAAGCACAGAAAAATTTATATTGCAATATAAAACAAACCTAACATGAAACTACTTCTTCCTTTATTTAGTGTCGTTTTACTGTACTCTTGTAGCGAACCGAAAAAGCCCAACACTGGTATTGAAATTTATGATACTGACATCGAAGAAATCATAGATGTTACTGCCTCTTTTGAGGTGATTGCCGACTCGATTGCCTTACCTGAAGGCCCTGTATGGGACGACTCTAATCAACGATTATTGTTTGTTGATTGTCTCAATGATCAAATCATGCAATGGACAGAAAAGAAAGGAGCCTCTAAATTTATCGCTCCAGGCGGCAACACGGGATATGCCCCTAATCTAGGTCAAGGGGTGTTGGGACCTAATGGTTTAGTGATTGATAATGAGGGCAATCTTCTTGTATGCCAACATGGAGATCGGCGCGTTGCCATAATTGAAAACACCACTTCCGAAAAACCGAGCTACCAAACACTTGTCGACAATTATCAGGGACTTCGTTTAAATAGTCCGAACGACTTGGTTATCGGATCTGACGGTTCAGTTTATTTCACAGACCCTCCATTCGCATTTTTTGATTTAAGTAACTTTAGTTTTGTAGCGACTGAAATGCGAGAATTAGACTTTAATGGTGTCTATAGATATAATAGAAAAACGGAGGATTTAACGGCTCTGAGTCGTGATGTTTCAATGCCAAATGGGCTGGGGCTTTCCCCAGATGAGCGTTTTCTATACGTAAATAGTATGGGGGCGCCTTTTTCTCAATCTACACCCAAAATTATGAGAATCGATCTCTCCGACATGAGTCAATCCATATTTTTTGATGGCGAAGAGCTCTCAAAAAAATATAATGACGGAACAGATTTTGACGGCATGGCGATCCATTCAAGCGGCACAATATTTACCTCAGGTCCAGGTGGTCTTTTGGTTATTTCTCCTGAAGGTAAACTTCAAGCTCGTCTGAATTTTGGTCAAATTACCAATTGCACTTTTGATGCAAAAGAAAACTATTTATATGTTACTGGATTTGTCACAAATCCTAAAGTTTTTCGTCTAAAATTAAAGTCATAATCCACTATTGACAATGAGCAAACGCATACATAGCGAGCGGAAGATTATAAAATATACACTAGAATTTCTGGTTGTTTTTTTAGGGATTTTATTATCCTTTGGCATTGACAATTACGTAAAACAGCGCGAGCGTATCAACCAGAAAAACACGCTGTTAATTGAGTTGCGCACATCAATAAACGAGGACCAAAAACAACTGATAATTGTAGAAGACGCCCTAAATGTTTGTCTTGAAGGCTTTGATTTACTGATACGCGATCAGAAAAAACCATTCTTATCTGATTCGGCGATTGTTGCCAATATATCCAATGTTTCGGCTAAAATGGCCATCTCATTTTTTCCTCAAACAGGAATATACAATCAACTCATACAAACTGAGTCATTCGAATTAATTGAAAGTGAAGACATCAAACGCAGCCTTTCCGATTTATTTGAACATTTAGGAGAACGAAATAATTCTGCAAACCTAAAATTCGACTCTTTTGCCCAAAAATTTGACCTTGTCCTGACGGATAAATTATTTTATCGTTTGGTCATTCAAGAGGTCAATAACTCTGTGGATTTAAACACAGAGATCACAGATTTTTTTATTTCCAAAAACTATCAAAACCACCCCGAAATTATTGGGATGCTCACTAACGGAGAGAAGAGAGTCTATTTTTATAAAGAGCTCCTTAAAAAATATGATCAATTAATGAAAACTGCGATCGTACAACTTGATGACTACCTACTTAAAAGAAACATTGGCAGTCAAACTAAGGATATGTATAAATCTTAATATTAAATAATTTTCAATCTAAACTATTCATTATGAAACAATTAATCACTTTACTTTTAATGTCAATGACTTTTGTCGGATGCAACCAAGCCAACGAAAATGCATTGATAAAATCCGAATTTCATTCAGGTACCGTCGAAACACAAGATCCAAAATCCATGGCCATGAATGCCTTTAATGATGCCTACCTAGCAAACGACATGACCGGGCAAGAGGTAATATTTACGGCGGATGCTTTAGCCTTGGTTAATGGTGTTGAGATGACTCCTGCCCAATTAATGGCGGGATTTCTCGAAGGACGCACCTTTTATAGCGACATTACACAATCCAATCGAGCCACGGGAACCTTTTACTTGGATAACGGGGATGTTTACACCAACACCTGGTTTAAATGGGAAGGGGTGAGTAACGCTACCGGTGTTACCGTCGATTCTCCAGTACACGCGTCCTTTAAGTGGGATGGTGATAAGGTCGCTATCGTCAGTTTTTTATATGACTCACATGATTATGTGGTAAATATGGCAACTCCCGAAGAAGAATAGTCCAATACAGAAGCATTTTAGTTAAACATATCTCTAATCTAAAAAATAAATTATGAAGTCAATTATTGCCCTTTTTAGTTTGACCATGATTCTTTCATGCGCACAACCTTATGCCAAAATCGATGTCCAAGACACCAAGTCTCAAATGGTTGCCAAAATCTTTGAGGAAGTCTCAGAAGAACGCATTGATTATCTCAAAGAAATATTCTCAGACAGTATGAAAATGGTCAACGCCAAAGAATTGAGTTTTGACAAAACTCAATTTATAGCGGGCATTGAAGATATGTTTGACCTTTTTGAAGACATCTCCTTTGAAGCAGTCGACGGTGATGCTAATGGCTCAGAAATCGAGACTAATTATTACGAAAACGGACGTGTATGGACCTCTGTCTGGAATAATTTCTCCGCCACAGGTGCTTACACAGGTCAGAAAATAAACTTCCCTTTTCATTTGTCTTATCTCTGGGATGGAGACAAGATCATCGAGGAGTATCAATTTTTTGATTTGAGTCAATTTGAAAATGAAGCCAACGCGCGTGCCAGTATGAATAATACCAATACCAAGGTAGGCTTCGTTCTAGAATTGGGGATCAATCCAGGTTACACCCCAGATGATGTGGCAAGTATGCTAGCAAAATTCACAACGTTCATGCGGACCAATGAACCCGACGGATACGATTATGGGTATTATATCTCTGAAGACGAAAAAAGCATCACTTTAATCGAAAAGTATCGCACTTCTGAAGCTGCCTTGCTCCATGCTGATAACTTCGAAAATGGGCCAAATATTGAGCCGTTTATGAAGGCATTTACCATTAACTCATTTGTGCTTTTCGGGAATGCCTCAGAGGAATTAAAGGCCCGAGTGAAGGCTTATGGAGCAGAACATAGAGAAATCATTGGCGGATGGACGAATTAAAACAACGTAAACCAAACGAATTATGAAAAAATTTAAAACCATTTTTTTGGTAACCCTGATACTCAACATACTTGGAGCATTACCTCTATTTTTAATGCCTTTTATGCCCGCGATCAAGGAAGAATTAGTTTTTACGCAATTTGAAGGCATGGCTAATAACGCCTTAGCGATAGAGATTTGGGATTTATTTAATTCTGTACTCGCATTTATGGTTGGCGCAATCCTTGTCGTCAATTTTATTGGCATCAAAAGTAAGAGTATAGAGGCGGCAAGAACTACGGCCCTAATTTTACTGGTTCTGTTGATTGGATTCACATTGCCAGATTGGATTAATTTATTTCAAGGAGCAGGGCATCCTCCTTTGCTTATTATGGCGCTAAACCTAGTCCCACTAGTCCTTTTGGAATACGGACGACGAAATGCAGAATTATAAACATCAATTACCGAGGATTCGATAAAAAACAGGTCAATTATTCATTGACTTGTTTTTTATTTTCCGAGCTTTTATAGGCAGATTTGTGCTCTTTACGCTGAATGCGATGTTGTTTTACAATAATCGACAGTAAGAAATAGATATAGACGACAAAAATTACCGCACCAATAATAAACATTATTATATTTTGCATCATCCTTGATTTTTATCTTCATTGCGTCTTTGACGAATTGCTATGGCAAATGCGAGAATTGTGACCGGCCATAACCCAACATATAATCCCTCTAACTCGTTCCCTGTAAACCACAATGATATTGAATACAAAAAGCTAAAAAAGGCAAGAAGGATAGGGTAGTATTTTTTTAAAAATTCCATAAGTCTAGATGTTTTTACGGAAGATAGAGGATTTAATCGAATTGATTCTTATGACTGTACTTAAAGAAATAATTAAATTTTTTGTGAGATATCCAATCTTCATTGTGCTTCTTGTTCTTTCGTGCCAAAAGCCAGAACCAAGCGAGGCGGGGGTACCGCCCTCTGATGCCCGAATAATCGAGCGAAAAACCATTGATATTCAGGATAATGTATCTAGAGTCATTTTTGACTATTCAATCGACCCAGAACTTGGCCTGAACCAAATGAAGGCTCCTGCCCAATGGACAGAATCATTTATTGAAATCGACTTTGAATTAAGGGGAATCGTTCTCAAAGGAACGCTCGGGCTCAAATTTGCTGACACTACTCTACGGATTACAAAAAATAATGGGTTCCACATTCCAAAGGGGTCCCAATTGCGTATCTTCAATGCAGGAGTTGACAGTCTGCACCTCATCGAGGTACTCAGGCCAGCCTATCAAGAATCTCTTGTTCGGAAACTGAATACTTTTGAATAGAACGACAATGTCAAAAAAAGAAAACATTGCCGTATTGTTCGGTGGGACAGGACTGATCGGCGGGTACCTTTTGGAGGAATTAATTAAAGATTCACAAATCGATAAGATCATTTTGGTGGGACGTCGGGAGCCTACAATAGATCATTTTAAATTAAGCCACAAAACCATTGACCTAAATGACATCTCTCAAATCGCTGATTGTATTTCTAAGGATTCCATTGTATTCTCAGCTATTGGTGCGACCGCAACCGCAGTCTCAGGAGACCTAAAAACCTATCGATCTGTGGATTACGATATAACCTTGAATATTGCTCGTTCTTGTCAAGTCAATAAAGCCAGACGATTTTTATATGTTTCCTCAAGTGGGGCAAACGCCGGAAGTAAAAATTTCTATCTAGGGCTCAAAGGTGAAATCGACGATCAAGTAACTGCACTGAATCTAGCCTCTGCAGTTATTTTACGACCGTCGTTACTCCTGGGAAAGCGAAAAGAATTACGTTTTTGGGAAAAAATAGGTCAAATAATTATGCCTCTTCTCACAGCGCTGTTGCCGGCACGATTACATCCGGTTAAGGCGCAAACTGTTGCCCGTTTTATGATTATTCTGGCCAAATCAAAATACTCTGGCACAACAATAATTGAAAACCCGCGAATTCTCGAATTGAGGCCAAAGGGATCTCTATAATGTAAGGTAGTGAAGATTCGTGCGGCTAAATTACGCCTGAATGCTGGACTCATGTGTCGTTACAGCGTGACCATTAATAAACACACGATCTCCCTGATCCAGACATTCCAGTTCACCCCCTCTTGCCGAGCACTGTCGCGCCATTAAACTTGATTTTTTTAATCGGGCAGCCCAATAAGGCGTTAAAGTACAATGTGCCGATCCAGTAACAGGGTCTTCAAGAATCGTCGCCTGAGGCGTAAAAAATCGGGAGACAAAATCATGAGATATTCCCGGAGCAGAAACAATTACCCCGCCTGTCCCCAAATTAATTTGATCGAATGCGGCCCGATCAATGGTTAAAGCCTCTACGTCTTTTTGTCGGCTATAGATCAAAAGATAATCGCGTGCTTTATACACCTCAAGGGGTTGATGGCTCAAAGCTTTGGAAATGATCTCTGGCAAATCAGCCGGCACCCCAGGTCGAGAGGGAAAATCAAGTACGTACTTATTCCGCTCAAAACGCACAGATAATACCCCGCTTTTTGAATAAAATTTAACAACTGGTTCTCGATAACCCAGATGGATTTTGATGCAATGGGCCGCAGCCAGAGTGGCGTGCCCACACAAATCAATCTCTAGATCTGGAGTAAACCATCTCAATGCAAAGCCATCTTTTTCGGGAACGAAAAAAGCCGTCTCCGCCAAGCCCATTTCTTTGGCAATCGCCTGCATATGATCGGCCTCTAACCAACCTTCTAACGGAATCACGCAGGCGGGATTACCGCCTTTATGATCTTCAGAAAAACCGTTTATAGTATAGCACTTCGCTCGACTCATGAGTAAAAAATATTTTTGATCATACTGAGATTAAGTCATGGACAATTAATCAAGCCAAAGTAAATCTAAAAGCTCAATATATTTGGTGATTTATCCAATCTTTTCTTAAATTGTTGCAATTAACAATTAAAACAACCCAACATGAAAAAATTAATGATTGCCCTATTAGGGCTCGTCACACTGATTTCTTGTCAGAACAATGACTATCGGGCAGAATTCGAGAAAAATACCGAAACTGCCAAAGCCTATTTTAAGTTACACGAATCTGAAGATGCCCAAGCCATGTTTGAATATTTACATCCAGATATGGAGTGGCACATGCCGGTTTACGGTACTCCTTTAGTCGGAATTGACGAGGTCAAAGCTGCCGTTCAAGGTTATCAAGACGCATTTGATGACATGTCATTTGTGGCCGATTATTGGTTACCTGGAGTAAATACAGAGACAGGGATGCCTGACGGCAGTACCCGAGTTTACGGCACATGGAACGCCACACACAGCGAAACAGGCGTAAAAGTAGCCCTTACGGCCTACCACTCTTTCGAATTTAAAGATGGTAAAATTCACCGAGGTGGAGATTGGTTTGATCTAGGCGGAATGATGAATTTCATCGCTCAAGAAGCCAGCGCCAATGCAGACACTGAGGACGCCGCTATGGACCAAGAATAAAAAATTCCTCATCAACATTCAACCCCGCGATTTATGGCGGGGTTTTTTATTGATGTCGATAAATAGCCTCAAAAGGTATTCGAAAGCGCTCGCCATAAACGCCCTCAGGCTTGCGAATTCCACAGCTGACAATCATATTGATTTCTGCACCACGCGGTAATTTTAAAAGGCGTTTAACGCGCCAGGTGTCAGATCCCTCCATGGGACAGGTATCGTAGCCTATAGCGGCCATACTGATCATAAAGTTCTGAGCCGCTAGTGCGCAGGTTTTATGAACCACCACGCGCATATCCTTGGCCCGTACCTCTCTGTATATGGGGCGGAATAATCCAGTGACCAGCACCATGAGATACTTGAGCCATCCATAAAGACCTAAAAAATCGAAGTAAACATTCGGGATGAGCTTGCCGTAATAGGTCCTTATAACCCGTTCTCTTCTACTTTGCTCAGATTTGGGCTTATCGGGATAAAGCCTATTGATCATATCCAGATTTGCTTGAGCACGGTTGCGCCATAAATCTTTTCTGGTTACAAAAACTACGAGCTGCTGTGCCGTGCGTGCTGCGTTTTGATTAAAACACAGCGGTGCAATGTCCTTAATCAGTGCTTTATCAGTAATATGGATAAACTCCCAAAGTTGCATGTTGCTGCTGTTTGGGGCAAGAGCTGCCTGTTCAATGCAACGTTTTACAAGTTCCGTGTCCAAAGGCTGGTCTGGGTCATAAACGCGAATGGACCGGCGATATTCTATAGCCTCAGAGACTGTCTTTTCGTCCTTCATAAACTCATTTGAATTTTGTTTTACCCGAACTCATTTTGATTGCCGGATTATTCAAGCTCTTCATCACCCAATCGATCGATCAAGTCATCAATTTCTTTGATCAACGCGCGCCTCTGCTCTCTGGCTTTTTCACGAATATCTTCGGGCTTTTCTGGATTTGAAATAACCCCTGAATAATAAGTTATCAATGTGTTGATTCCACTTAATTTTGAAGCGATGCGCATTTGGGCCACTTGTGCTTCCAATGACTTTTCCGATTTTTCTTGGGTTTTACGACTTTTGATCAATTCCTTGCGGTTAAGTTCGATTTCTTCACGCTGTAACTGAATCTCTTGTCGACTCCCATATATTGAGTAAATCAAGCCTGCCAAAGCCAAACCAGAGAACAATGAATTTATGGCTCCGAATAAGTCTCCAAAGGTACCCCGGTCTGACCACTCGTCAAGATAAATCATAGTTAACACCCCTGACAATGCCCATATAAGGACAATCCCAATGATGATATAGCTCAGTATTTTATTATTGGAATTCATGAATCAATGTATCTGTTTGACCTTTGAAAATTTTTAAAATGTACTTACCCAATACAATTTTTAAATAGGCTTTAATCATTAATTATCCTTTGACAATAATTCAAAGGCATATTGATAATGGGCCTGTTCAATGTTAGTTCCTTTTTTGCGTTTGGATTTGACCTCAGCCCGGGTTTGACTCATAGCGCTTGCAACGAGACTTGCGACAACAGGAGAGAGGTCTTTATCTTGACTTAATTCCTGTAATTGTAAAATCCAGTTCAATTGTAAGTTGCGATTAAGCGCAGAAGACCCTGAAAGCCTCATCAAATCGTTTCCTAACTGCTCGAGCAAATCATTAACACCAAAGGATTTTTCAATCGATAAACCACTGGGAAGGGTCTCCTCAATTGAATTCATCGCGTTAAGTCGTTTGGTCGATAACATTCGTTTCAATACCCGATTTTGAATACTGGAAACTCGATCTAAAACTCCATCATCGCTAAATTTTGAAACAAGCATCTTGGGCATTAGCCAACTTGGGTTATTCCAAAGCTCTTGGTTTAAAAAATTCAAAGCTCTTTTCTGCTCGGCCTGGGGTACAGTTTGATAAGGCACTGCACTTTGTCCTTTGTTGGAACGTGTTTCATATACACCCCCGACCACAGCCGCAACGTGATTTATATATCGAGAGTAGACACTCAGCAATTCCCCATAGAGCTCCTCCAAATCGCCGTAGGTCGCTCCTTGAGGCGTGGTCCACTGATCTAGATTTTTGGCCACAATTTTTAAATTCTTCAGCCCGTAATCTGTGGCCTTGACCGGGTCATCCCCGATATTTTCTGTTTGCGCATTGGGGTCATTACCGCGTCCGCCAAACATATAGATGGGATCAAGAGATTTTTCGTCGACCAGGGCCTTTAGTTTTTGGTCTACCTGAGTCACATCAGCGTCATCAAAGTAGCGATACCCCCAGTCAATTGCGTAGTGATCATACGGCCCAATTTGACGGACAAATCGTATGTTTTCATCTCCGGGCTGAGCGACATAATTGTAACGGGCATAATCCATGATGGTGGTGGCAATACCCATTTTTTGTGTAAAATCGCCTGAGCGCAAAGAATCAACGGGGTAAGCCGAACTGGCTTTCATATTGTGGGGCAATCCCAGGGCATGGCCTACCTCGTGTGCAATCACACGCCGCATCATCTCCCCGATTTCTTCTTCTGGGGTTTCTAGAGTACGGGCTTTCGGATTGGCCGCGCCAGTTTCGAGTAGATATCTATTTCGGTAGGAGCGCAAATGATTGTGATACCAGATTACATCGCTTTCAATAATTTCTCCTGAGCGTGGGTCCTTGACACTGGGCCCGACCGCATTCCTTGTCGTCGAGGCCACATAACGTACGGTTGAATAACGCACATCCTCCGGGCTAAAGTCAGGGTCCTCCTCTAGGCTCGGTGGATCTTTAGCGATTATCGCATTTTTAAACCCAGCAGATTCAAAGGTCTGCTGCCAATCCTCAATACCCTGCTTAAAATAGGGGCGCCACTTTAGCGGTGTTGCCGGATCTAAATAAAAGACTATGGGTTTTTTTGGTTCAACCAACGCTCCGCGCTTGTACGCCTCCAGGTCCTTCGGCTCCAATCGCCAACGCACAGCCACCTGAAAATCATCCGACTTTAAGGCCTGGGAAGAATAATCGATTTTCTTCAATGTAAACCACCCCACCCGATGATCGGCCAGCCGCATTTGCATCGGCTCTTTGGGCAATAAGACAAGGGAGTGATTCATCTGAAAACTAAACGTTCCTGTTCTATTTCCTCGTGGGGGTTCGCCTACTTTAAAGGTCAATGTATGACGTATCTCCACATTCTGAGGAAAGCTTCGGCACTGATCAATAAACGACCTTGATTTATCCAAACTGCCAATTTTATATTCTTTTTTATTGGATTCATTGATAATATTAAATCCAGGAGAATCTTCTGAGAAATATTCGGATACATCAATTAAATATAGATTTGTATCATCGTTTTCTATGTCGAAGACGGCCAAAATCGGGGCAAAATTATTGGCCTGAACGGACTCCGCAATGGGGTCCTCAGTATCGGCAATATTCACAAACGAATGTTCCCTAAGCACCAGCGATCCAGGTCTTTTTTCAAAACGCACAACACGCTCTGCGGTTTTACTCCCAGCGTTAGTATACCCAGAATAATCTGCGGGCAACTGTGTAAATCTGGTGACCATAAGCAAATCCCGTCCGATAATACTGTCTGGAATCGCCCACATTAATTTATCCTTTTCGGCTTTAAAAAAACTTTGGATAAACCCCTTGGATTTGGGATAGCCCGCGGTGAGCGAATCAATAGAATTTGGGCCGGGGATGATGATTGACTCCCCACTTTGGGCCTCAATAATCCCGAAACTTAGCAGGGTCCATGCCGCTAAATAAATTTTAATAGATCTCATTAATTCTGTTTTAAGTCCATATCGCAATAGTCGCCATTAATGAAAAGCCCATAAGTATCAATAATAATTTTGACAACTTTTTTTGATTATTTTCAAATAGCTCGGCAATAATTTCCAGGGTAGCAATGTACAAAAATGTCCCGGCGGCTAGGGTATCAAAAATCGCCTCAAACATGATTGCCGTATGGCCACTTTCAACGCTGCCTAAAAAACTCCCCATTAAAACCCCAAGTGGCGTCATCAACGAGAAAAAGATAATCGTTTTGCGCACTAGCGAGGTTTGGCAATCGGCACCAATCATATTCACACCAAGAGCAAAGGCCGCCGATCCCTTATGAGCTATAATGGCTATGAGGATCACTAATCCCGAAAGAAATCCTTTTTCGAGTCCAAGGGACATCCCCGCAATTATGGAGTGTATCGCCAATACTAAAAATAAGATCGTGGGGAATTGCTGTTTTTGGTCAAGAACCTCAGCGGTATTGTGACTGGAAAATCCTTTGTCAATAAACATAATGATGACGAAGCCGATCGCTACAGTGAGCAGACCTAAAGGATAATCAATACCCGTGTTGAGCTGATTAAAATTATCAAGTCCATCGGGCAACATGTGTAAAAACCCAGCGCCAAGGAAAACGCCTCCGGCAAAAGCATTGCCCATATCGAGGACCCCAGTATTTCCTTTTCGAAATTTGGACCTTAAAGGGAACATCCCTCCAGTGATTCCAGCCAAGGCAATGATCAAAATTGAAATTAATTGAAATGTAGACATGATGAAATGGTAAAAATTATTTAAACAACCTGATTCGCACATTAAAGATACGCAAAACCAATTTGTACAATGAGACCAGCGAATTAGCGCAATAAATTAATGAGTGTCCGGGTTTATTAAATAGTGGATCCACTATTTTCCACCATTTTTTTTGCGTTTTACTGGTTGATTGTTGAAATTTCACACTGAGCTAACCAAAAAACCCTGACATACCTTAGTTCAGAGCACGAAAATCAACTCCTTATGTTTCACTCATTAGCTAATATTTGAATAATAT
>ERZ888423.2501-NODE-2501-length-13575-cov-18.191568_pt1 | contig 13575 bp, 11 predicted proteins | sample MGYA00520523_ERZ888423 | MGnify/ENA primary metagenome ERZ888423 (study PRJEB32303, sample SAMEA104408611) | aquatic metagenome | biome: Brackish water; feature: Pelagic; material: water | place: Baltic Sea | collected 2014-06-08T10:24:00 | depth 30,27 m ...
CCTAGTTTTTTCATGGCAATTTGTAGTATGTTTTGCCCATCAGTACAGAGTTTACAGTATTGTTCCACCTCGCGCCGGCTCATTTGAGCATTGGCATGGGTACCGCTTTGTGCAGCGTACCTTTCTTGCTGAATTTTTCGGGCTGCTAAAATACGCAGCCTAATTTCCTGACTGCACTCTGCTGTGCTGCGTTCGTTGAGTTCTGTGTATTTAACTGGGCTCACTTCTATATGCATATCGATGCGGTCTAGTAATGGTCCAGAAACGCGCTGGAGATAGCGCTGTACAGCATTGGGATGGCAGCCGCATGCCTTTTCAGGATGGTTTAGAAAACCACAAGGGCAGGGGTTCATGGCAGCAACTAACATAAAATTAGCAGGATAATCTATGGAAAATCTGGCTCTTGAGATATTCACGGAGCGGTCTTCTAAGGGTTGCCTTAAGACTTCTAATACATGCCTTTTATACTCCGGGAGTTCATCTAAAAATAAAACCCCGTTGTGGGCCAAAGAAATTTCTCCGGGTTGCGGATAACTACCTCCGCCGATAAGGCCGATATCTGAAATGGTATGATGGGGTTTTCGGAACGGCCGGTGCGTTACAATTCCAGTACTGCGTTTTTTACCAGCAACGCTATGAATTTTTGTGGTTTCTAGCGCTTCGTTTAACGACATTGGCGGCAAAATAGATGGCAGCCTTTTCGCTAGCATGGATTTGCCAGCGCCGGGTGGCCCAACCAAAATAAGATTATGTGCGCCTGCTGCCGCAATTTCAAAGGCACGCTTGACGTGTAATTGGCCTTTTACCTCGGCGAAGTCTAATGCCGTTTGGGTAGCGAGTTGTTCGAATTCTTCGGGCTTGATAGTTGGGGTTTTTTGAAGCGATCCTTTGCCATTTAGTAAGTCAATGACTTCTTGGATATTTTGAACGCCAAATATTTCTAAACCGTCTACTATTGCAGCTTCTGCGGCGTTTTCTATTGGTACAATAAGACCTTTGAAACCCTCTGTTTTGGCTTGTAAGGCAATAGCTAAAATTCCTTTGGTGCGTTGAATGCTGCCATCGAGAGAGAGCTCACCGAGCAACAGCAGTTCTGCGAGACGCGTATCTTTGACTTGTTTGGTAACGGCAAGAATACCAATGGCAATGGGAAGGTCAAATACAGAGCCTTCTTTACGGATATCGGCAGGTGAAAGATTGATCGTGACTTCCTTTCCAGGGAAATGGAGTTTGTTGTTGCGAAAAGCGGCTTTAATGCGCTGGTGGCTTTCGCGTACGGCAACGTCCGGAAGCCCAACTAAATGAAAATTAATACCAATATCGATATTGACCTCGACCTGAATGGTGGTGGCACTGATGCCAAAAACGGCGCTAGAGTAAGTTTTGATGAACATAATGAACCTTGATTTTTTCAAAGTTCAGAAGAGAAAGGCTAGGGTCTGTCAGTAGAATTACGCAGTTGATTTTGTTTCGTTGAGAAGGTGCTTATTCTATCCGTATTTTTTCTCCGAATTGATGATCAATTGTCAATAAATAAAGTCCTCTTGAAGCCTTGCTGATATCGATAGAAATGGCTTCCTTATCTGAAATGACTTCATATATGACTTCTCCAACTAAATTGAAAATTTGAATAAGGCTGCCAATCGGTAGCTTTTCGACTATAAAAGATCCATTGTTTGGATTCGGTAAAACAAGAAGTTGCTCTGCGGTCCTATTTTGCAATTGACTCGTCACACAAGCACCTGAATAATAGCTTATGACGCCATAATAGAACGTTGCCTGACAAGCATTTTGATACGTAAGCGAATCGCAGCCACAAACAGGTGCAACAACGCTAGGGCAAAAAACACTCAGATCAATCAAACTTGAGTCAATGCAATTGGGTGTATTGATGGTATCTTGCAAACAAGCGCTATTGCAAGCATCTAATGAACCAAAAAATGAACTCGTGTAATCAATACCGTCGCTGCCGACCCAACTACAACCTGAAAGCACTACGCAGCCTGAATCTGTGAGTGCCCAACCAAGTGCCATAGCACAAAAGCCGAAGTCAACACCAAAGGGAATGACTTCGCAGGTATCGTTGAAGTCTTTGTCATTGGGCCAAGCAGGCGTTCCTTTAATTGGCCAATCCTGGGCATTATAAAATGTAGGTAATAGCAGAAATGAAATGAGAAATAGAAAAAATTTAGTCATGGAAAAATTTTTGTTTCGCAATATTTTTGATCTAACCTTCAAGTTTTCAATTCAATGTAGATGGCCCATTATTTTTTCAACCGAAGCAATGACCGCTTTAATAACGGTTTGTACTTGTTCATCATGGAGATCATAATATACAGGTAACGAAATTTCAGTGGAGTAGTGGGTGTAGGCCCGCGGAAAATCAGTCATTTTGTAGCCTAAATTTTGATAGGCAGTGAGCAGGGGCAAGGGCTGAAAATGGACATTTACCGCAACGTCGTGTTCAAAAATCTCTTGAATAATCGCATCGCGTTGTGCTTCAGTACAATCGTGAATACGCAGTTGATAGAGGTGGTAAGAACTTTGCTTTTGTTCTGTTTGATAAATTGGCGTTATTGCCCATGCGAATGGGGCAAATGCTTTATCATAGGCGGCAAAAATAACCTTGCGTCGGTCTAAATTTTCTTGGTAGCGCCCTAGTTCAATTAAGCCGATAGCTGCCTGTATATCGGTCATGTTGCATTTGTAACCTGGTTCTAAAACATCGTAGCGCCAAGCGCCTTTTTGGGTTTTTGCCAAGGCATCTTTAGATTGCCCGTGTAAGATTTTCATGTTGAAGGTCTTGTAAATGGCATCATGATCAAAGCCTTCTGGTAAATTAAATGTGATGGCTCCACCTTCAGCAGTAGTGAGGTTTTTTACTGCATGAAAAGAAAAAACGGTAATGTCGGCAACACTTCCTATGCGTTTATTATTGTATGAAGCACCAAAACTATGAGCGGCATCAGCTGCAATTAAAATGCGTCCAAGTTGCGCCTGTTCAGCTGAATTGGGTTCAAACAAGTGCTTTTTCTCTTCAATGAGTTGATAAAGCGCCGTGTAATCGCAGGGGAACCCACCAAGGTCTACGGGCATAATTACTTTGGTCTTACTTGTAATTTTTGCTGCAACAGCACTAATTGAAAGATTAAAATCTGCGGCATTGATCTCTACAAAAACTGGAGTTGCTCCAGTATGAATGACGACGTTGGCACTCGCACAATAGGTATAGACCGGAATAATGACCTCATCGCCGGGCCCAACTCCCCACCAGCGCAGCAATACTTCCATGCCGGTTGTCCAAGAACTAACAGCAATGGTTGTTTTGGCGCCACAATAGGCACTAATTTCTTTCTCAAACTTTTTGGTGCGTGGCCCAGTTGTGATCCAACCGCTTTTTAAAGCAGCCGTAACTTCGTCGATGACAGCTTGATCAATTCTAGGAGGTGAAAATGGGATCATGAAAGAATGTTGAGTTGTTTATAAAATGAGGCGGCAATTTGGTCGCGATTGAAATGAGTGCTTACATATTTTCGGCCGTTTTGCCCAGCAGTTTGGATGCTTTCTGGATCTTGAATCAAAACTTGAATGGCATCGGCTAATGCGTTATGGTTTTCAGGCTCAAAGAACCAACCAGCTGCCGCATTGTCAATAAAATGACGCTTCGCCTCGCCATCTACACCCAAAAGTAACGGAACTTCCATAGCCAGCGCTTCAAAAACTTTTGAAGGAATTGCACCCTCAAAGAGTGGTAGTTTTTTTAAAGGTACTAAAGCTACATCAATTGCTTTGAGAATTTGCGGCATGTCTTTTTTGGCAACAGGTTCCAGAAAGTGTACATTTTTCAATTGATGGGCCGCTTTTAAGGCCTGCAGTTTTTCTTTTTCAGGACCAGAGCCTTGAATAATAAAATGAACGTTGGTTTGTTCTATTAGTAAATAGGCGGCATTCAAAATGACTTCTAGACCTTGGGCATGGCCAATAATACCGCCATAAAAGAATAATATGTCTTGGTCAGAAAAACCATTTTGAAACCGAAAAGCACCTTGCTCAAATTTTACAGGATCATAAAAATCAATATTTACACCATTGGGTAACCAATAGACATTTTGATGCGTAAACCGATTTTTGATGTCGTCAACAATTCCTTGGGTTTGCCCCGTAATGAGTGTAGCGCTGTGGTAACATTGCGCTTCAAGTTTATAGGCCAATTTTAAAAAAAGTTGATTTTGAACAATGCCTAATTTTTCTGCACTCTCCGGCCACAAATCAGAAACATTAAAAATCAGTTTCGCTTTTAGCTTTCTAGATAAGGCCATTGCAGTATAGCCCAAAAATAATGGAGGGCTTTCTACCATTAAGAAATCAAAGGATTTCATCTGACGACCGCGCCAATAAGCGGACCAAACGAAACTAAAATAATTCAGTAAACGGGCTACTATTCCTTTGGAAGGAGAGACGTAAATCCATGACCGATGCACTTCGATTCCATCAATGATTTCTTCCCGATTTTTTCTTTTTTCATACCCTTGCATTATCTTCATTTGAGGATAATTGGGTAACGCAGTCAATACTTCAACATGGACGCCATTCGATTTTAAACGCACTGCAAGTTCGTGTAATCTGTTCTGAGGGGCACCAATTTCGGGTGGATAGTATTGTGTTAAAATGAGAATGCTCATGATGGTTTTTTGATGGGTTGGGCCAATAACACGAGCAGCCAACAGATAAAAAAGACAATTCCGGATTCTCGTTGAAGCATGCTTTCAAAAAGACAAAAAACAATGAATGTTCCCAATACAAGTAGTGCACTTAAATCTTGCTCGCGATAAAAAAATAGTCCAAAAGAAAGGATGGTGGCAAGAAACAGCAAAAGGCCAATCCATCCAAGTTCGTTCCAAATTTGCAAATATTGATTGTGTGGGTTGAATTCTTTTTTGGCTTGTTCAGGATAACCCCACTGCTCTATCTTTTGCATCAATTTGGGCTCTAACCCGCCAAGGCCAAGGCCAAACGGATGTGCAACGCCAATTTGATAACTTGCGGTCCAAAGTAATAATCTTACTTCATTGCCTTGAAGGGGTTCTGTTCGTCCTTTGATAAATTTGGTCGGATTACTTAGATAACTTTTAGTGAAGTGCCAAGCGTTTTGTGCATCTGCCTTAATTTCTTGACTTTGTAAGGCGAGCAAGACACCAACAAACAATGTGCTGCACCCGACGACCAAACTTTTTGTCCATCCAATTTTCTTGGAAAATTGCCAACTTATATAGGTCATGAAAACCAGTGCTAAACTCATAATGCCCGCAAGTGATCCGAGGTGCAGATGCATGGCAGTGAATATGGCTATAAGTAACCAAGAAAGCCAACGTGGCTTTGATAAGAACCAAGCCACTCTGCGCAACAAAAGGCCTATGATACTAAAAATTAGAAAAGCCGAAAAATAGGACGGGTGGTGTACTTGTGAAAAGTAAGTAGTACTAAAACAGCGCACGCTGTTACCAAGCGTCATTTGACACATAACGGCGTCGTAGTAGGCGATGACGACTAAAAGAATACAAGCGATGATATGACTTAGCCACATCTGCGCCAATGGAAGCGGTTTTTTCCACTTAAACCCAACGAGAATAGGAAAGGCAAGAAAGGCGAGTTTTCTTTCGAGAGCTTGGAAATCTGGTTGCGAAGACCAAAATAAGGAACACCCGTAAAAGATAAAAAGCACCAGCCAAAATAGCTGGTTTTTGCGTAAGCGAAATTGATTTATTTTCCGAAAACGGCCAATCACACTTAATAGTAAAAGGAAAATGAGCAAAGGACCTGCCAAGGGTTTCCAAAGAAGCCAGGCACCGCAAAATACGATGAGTGTAATTCTGAATATCTTCTCTATCCCCGACATTTATAGCGATAAATAAAATTCGTGAAGTGTTTTGACTTCGCTTTCCCAACTATACTTTTGCTCAAAGCAGCTTCTTGCAGCTTTTGCCATTGCTAATGTTTGTTGGGGGTCAGCTATTAATTCTTGCAAAACGCGCGCAATTTCAGATGTGTCTTGTGGGTCTACAAAATGTGCACACTGACTACCAAACAATAAGGATTTGTACAACGGGAAATCACTCGCAACTACCGCACACCCAGCAGCTAAATATTCAAACATTTTAATGGGATAGGCTTCTTTGTAACTGGGTGTTGGATGAAGCGTAACAAGGCCAATTGTACATTTGCTAAGGATATCCTGGATTTCAGTGCGTCCAACTTGCCCGTGGAATCTTACTTTTTGCCAAGCATTCGTGCATTCTAGTTCAGCAAGTAGCGACGGGTCGTCAAAGGTACCTGCAATGTGCAACTGCGCATCCACTTTTTCCATTGCTAACACCACTTCTCTAATGCCACGTGATTCATACAGGCCTCCGATATAACAGATGTTTTTAATATTTTTTTGCTGCCATTGCGGGGTGGGGAATTCAGAAAGTATTGGAAAATTTCGGACCAACGCTACTTTCTGATGACTTTTGGCAAAACGCGTGCAAATGCCTGGAGTCACAGAAATAATCCCATCAAGTTTTTTTACATGGCGTTTTTCATACTGCTTATAGGCAAAAGAAATCAATTTTCGGAGCGTCCATGGAATCCAAAACTTATCCATAATTTGTTTGGGCACATCTTCATGTGAGTCAAATACCACTTTAGCACCTTGCCTTTTTAGTTTTGGGGCAATCCGCAAAAGCTCTGGGTCGTGTAATTGATAAATATCTGCGCTGATCCGTAAGGCTACTTCTAAGACTTCATCGACAGTATGTTTCATGCGAATGCGTCGATTTTGTGTTTGCGCAGAAAAACTATGGATTTGTACGCCGTCTTGCATTCTCGATTCAGTATTTGGCACGACTACATGAACCTCAAAATCAGTGGCCATTGATCTGGCCATTTTATGAAAAATTCGAATGTCTCCATCGAGATGAACACTAGTGAGGTGGCAAATACGCAAGCGTTTAGACATGAATCAATTCCTTTTTTTGGCTAATGATGAGCAGCAGTATCAAAAGCGCCCAGCCGCCGCTAAATAGCAAGGTCAGCAAGGATCCCGAACTCAACAAAAGTAACGGGAAAATCTGCAGACTAAAAGCCAAAGCACCGTGTGTTTTCCTGTGTATAATGTTTAAAAGCCTTAAAAATAATGCAAATAGACCAGCTGAAATGGGTAGCATCCACCATCCGAAGTTTGCATAAGCGCGCATAAAATGAGCTGTATTCACACTTCCCTTGATTCCTTGTTTGGCATATTCAGGGTAAAAGGTAGCATATAGTTCAAGGTTGTAATCAGCTGTTTTTTGCCCCGTTAATTTCGTGTAAAGCCCAAAGTCCCGACCATATAAATAAGGTTTGTCATGCGGCACATGTTTAAACCACATTCCGAGTGTTTGTCCAGGAACAATCAATATACGTCGAAGTAATCCTTCAGAAACTTGATTGGTTTTACTTGTCGTTTTGACTTGGGTTTGTAAATCATTTTGACCACCATGAAGTTGGGGATTATTTGCAAAAATGGCCAAAATAAATAATGAACCAGACAGTGCGGTCACCATTAAAGCTACAAACCATTTTCGATGGAGTATGCAGTAGATGAGAATGGGCATACTAACCCATAGCAAGAGGCTTTTTTGGAGCAGCGCTAGGCCATATAAACAACCAACACTCAGGCTAAGTATGCATCCAATTTTATTTTTTTTATGTAAAAAGAACAAAGCGCTAGTTGGCAACAAAACTCTAACTGACCAAGTATTCGCGTAGTGTAACCATTTGGGTAAGCCAGTTGTACCGATTTTTCTCAGCAAATTAGCACTGGATAAATTGGGGGCTTGCCATGCTTCTAGAAATGGAATTTTACCTAACCATAGGAGATGTAGAACAGCAACTATGGATCCTATTGTAAAAAGAAACCATTCAATTTTTTGAAGCGGAAAATGAGGTAAATCAATGTATATCTTAGGTCTAGGCAGTCCAAAATAGAAAAGTATAAAGGGCAAAAAGAATAAAAAGAAAAGGGCAGGTGCAAAATCGAATCCCGTGGTAGCTATCAAGCCGATTTGTAAAAGGCCATAAACGAATAAATAACTCGTAAAATAAGGGTGGGCGAACATGAATGCATTTATTTGTTTCATGAACGCAGTTTTTCATAGTGTTGGATGCGCAAAAAGATCAGTCCAAAATAAAGACTGTAAGCAACTAGGTCTATCAAACAGTAGCGAATGGTGAAATCTTCTATAGATGCACCAGGTTGTATAAAGAGCCAAATCATGGCTACAAAGTAAAGGACTTGCCAGATGGCACTATAGCGTACATCTTGCAGTGCAATGAGCGTCGAGCTGAGCGGTGAAACTATAAATTTTAGTGTTTGTCCAAAAATAAGGATGGCAGTTAATTGACCAGCAAGTTGCCATTCGTTTCCAAAAATAAAAGCGAAGAGTGGTGTTGCTAAGAAAAACAAGACGATGGCAAAAGGTAGACTAAGCAAAAGCAGACCCCAACTTACCTTCTTAAAATCTGTTTTGATGTCTTGCTTGTTTCTGATTTTCTCCGCTTGATGTTGTAGATAAACTTGCGAGAGTGCAATAGATATGAGCGCCATCGGTAAAGACAGCACAAGTCTACTGAGGTCAAATTGACCTGTTTGAGCCGTGCCAAAAGCAGCATGAATAATAAAAACAGGTAAGGTCAAACTGATTGTATTCAGCAGGGAGGGCACTGCTTGATATACCGGGAATTGCCAATATTGCTTTAGTATGATTGCTATTTTCTTTAATTCAAAGCGAAATAAAAAACCTTTTTTTTTGGCTTGGTGAAACCCACCGATAAAATTGATCCAATCGCCAATTAAATTGCCCAAAAGCAAACCGCTTTGCCATTTGAATAAGCCGCTACTGGTCTGAGTGAGTACCTCTGAGGTACGGCGGTATATTTTATTTCGAGCAGCCTCCTTAAATGCTTTTTTGCGAATCAGATAGAAATTAAAGCATTGGAAGCTGCTCACTAAAAACACACTTAATGGCAATAGGTGTAAATACCAAATTGCATGTGCATCTAGATTGAATTGTTGAATAATCGTTGCTTCATTCATTATTATCAGCACCCAAAATACAAGAGACAACATGCCACTAATGAGCACACCACCACTTACAATTTGCTGCGCATCTAAATCCGCTTCCGGCAAAACAATAGCACTTTCGTATTTCAAGTTGGCGATGGCCACCAACATGCCAACCGCAGTGATGTACAATGCTGCAATTCCAAATTCTTCTGCGCTGAACATGCGGCGAAGCAGGGGTTGAAAAAGTATTGGAATCAGTTGAGCAATTAGCGTTCCTAGAATAAGGGTCGCTGAATGACGAAGCAGTCCGGAGTTGGAAATATATTGACGTAGGCGCGTATACATAAATGGGCTAACCCTACAAAGATAATCAAATCAAAATGTCTGCATTTTTAGTGCAAATTAGCGAGGAGCACTATATTTGTGCAAACTTTAAGTCAAATGAAAAACGTAGCAGTAATCGGAGCAGGTACAATGGGTAATGGCATCGCGCATGTCTTTGCACAATTTGGATACCAAGTCAATCTCATCGATGTATCTGAAGCCGCGCTCGAGCGTGCTGTGGCAACAATAGGCAAAAACCTGGACCGCCAAGTGGCCAAAGGAGGCCTAACAGAAGCGCAAAAGGCACAAACCTTACAAAACCTAACTACGTTTGCCAACATGGCTGAAGGCGTAAAAGGAGTAGAATTGGTTGTAGAGGCTGCTACAGAAAACGTAGATCTCAAACTTAAAATTTTTAAAGATTTAGATGCACTTACGCAATCAGACGTCATTCTTGCCACCAACACTTCTTCCATTTCTATTACTAAAATTGCAGCCGTTACCACACGACCCGATAAAGTGATTGGCATGCACTTCATGAATCCGGTACCGGTTATGAAACTGGTGGAAATTATCCGCGGATACTCAACTTCTGATGAAGTGACCCAACTCATTATGGAAACATCGCGCAGTTTGGCAAAAGTTCCGGTTGAGGTCAATGATTACCCGGGCTTTGTAGCCAACCGCATTTTAATGCCGATGATCAACGAAGCAATTAATACTTTATTTGAGGGCGTTGCAGGAGTTGAAGAAATAGACACCGTCATGAAGTTAGGAATGGCACACCCAATGGGCCCACTTCAACTCGCAGATTTCATTGGCCTCGATGTGTGTTTGGCTATCTTGGAAGTTTTACACGACGGTTTTGGCAATCCAAAATATGCGCCTTGTCCACTTTTGGTCAATATGGTGATGGCGGGTAAAAAAGGCGTTAAGTCAGGTGAAGGCTTCTATTCTTGGACCCATGGCACCAAAGACTTAGTGGTAGCAGCGAATTTCAAAAAATAGCTTAAAGCGATTTTAACTTTTTTAATACGACCTGATCTATCGGAAATGTAAGATCAGTGGGCTGAATGCTGTTTAGGTTCATCCAGCGCTGTTTTTCTTGTTCGATAAAAAACGGAATTTGATACATTGAATTCGAAATGGCGATCTCATTTTTATCGACTGAAACACGATAATAAAATGCAACCAAATTACTGTTGTCAAATGCAGATGCCTGATAAAACTCATTGAAATAAAAGAAGTCGGCAGTCGCAATTTCTAGTTGGAGCTCTTCTTTTAATTCTCGGAATAGCGCTTCTTTGATGCCTTCATTTCCCTCGACCCCTCCTCCCGGAAATTTACTGAAAAATTGTCCATGTCGGTATTCGTCAGCAATTAGAATTTCGTTGAATTCGTTGGTTATTAATGCATAAACCCGTAAATTGAAGCGCGCCAACTAACGGATATACTTAAAGTTTAGACCCGGGTAAACAGCTGCTTCCTCGAGTTCTTCTTCAATGCGTAACAATTGGTTGTATTTGGCCATGCGGTCAGAACGGGAGGCAGAGCCTGTTTTGATTTGCCCGCAATTGAGTGCTACAGCTAGGTCGGCAATGGTGTTGTCTTCGGTTTCGCCGCTGCGGTGGCTCATGACAGAGGTATAGCCATTGCGCGTTGCGAGTTGGACAGCTTCTATTGTTTCAGTCAGGGTACCAATTTGATTAACTTTTACAAGGATTGAATTGGCAACGCCTTGATTGATTCCTTGTTGAAGTCTTTTTGTATTCGTTACAAAAAGGTCGTCGCCAACTAATTGAATTTGATGACCAAGTTTCTCTGTGGCAAGTTTCCAACCTGCCCAGTCGTCTTCGGCAAGGCCATCTTCTATGGAGATGATGGGGTAACGGGCACACCAATCAGCCCAGAAGGCGACCATTTCTTCTGAATTTCTTGACTCACCGGTAGAAGCAAAATTATATTTACCCGTGGAATCATCGTAAAATTCGGATGCCGCTGCATCGAGGGCAATGAACATATCTTTTCCTGGCGTGAATCCAGCTTTTTGAATAGCTTCCATCACAACTTCAAGTGCTTCTTCATTGGAGCCAAGGCTCGGTGCAAAACCGCCTTCATCACCAACATTTGTAGACATTCCTCTTGCTTTGAGTACTGCTTTGAGGTGATGAAATACTTCAGTGCCCCAACGCAAACCTTCTGAAAAACTAGATGCACCAAGTGGCATGACCATAAATTCTTGGATATCGATGAGGTTATCTGCGTGTGAGCCACCATTGAGAATATTCATCATGGGAACCGGCATGGTAACCGCACCCACACCACCAATATATTGGAACAAACTGAGCCCTGCTTCTGCCGCTGCCGCTTTAGCGACCGCAAGAGAAGTACCGAGAATGGCATTAGCACCTAAATTTGATTTGTTAGGTGTGTTGTCTAAAGCGAGGAGGAGATAGTCAATTTTTTTTTGTTCGAAAACATCCATGCCGAGCAAAGCGTTTTGAATGGTCGTGTTGACGTTTTCTACGGCTTTGAGTACGCCTTTACCGAGGTATTTAGTTTGATCGCCGTCGCGGAGCTCTACTGCTTCGTGAATACCTGTTGAAGCACCAGAGGGTACTGCTGCGCGTCCGAGTACCCCATTTTCAGTGAGTACATCGACTTCTATCGTTGGGTTACCACGAGAATCTAAAATTTGGCGTGCGTGAATGGAGGTTATAAAACTCATTTTTGTTGGTATTGGTGCATGTTAGCAATAAAATTATCGAAAAGATAGCGTGAGTCGTGAGGACCTGCAGAGGCTTCAGGGTGGTATTGTACCGAAAATATGGGTTTGTTTTTAATCGCAATGCCCGCAACAGTTTGGTCATTGAGGTGCTCGTGTGTCACTTCAATATTTGGGTGCGTAGCGATACTTTCCTTAGAAATGACAAAGCCATGATTTTGGGTAGTAATTTCGCCTTTACCTGTCTGTAAATTTAAAATGGGATGATTAATACCTCTATGGCCATTGAACATTTTGATAGTACTCAAGCCTTGGCTCAAGCCAAGAATTTGATGGCCCAAGCAGATGCCAAAAACCGGTTTATCGTCTGCGGCGATCTCTTTGACAAGTGTAATACTATCCGTCATAACGGATGGGTCGCCAGGGCCGTTGGAAAGCATATAGCCGTCGGGCGCAAATGCATCTATTTCGGCTTTTGTGGTGTTCATCGGAAATACTTTTACATGACAACCTCTTTCCACCAAGCATCTGACAATATTCTTTTTGACACCAAAATCTATAAGAGATACGCGGTATTTAGGTTGCTCATGGCTCACCTCATAGGCATCTTTGGTGCTCACGCGCGAGGATAGTTCTAATCCTTCCATTGAAGGAATCTCGTTTAATTTTTCTGTGAGACGGGCAATATCTAAAATTTCAGACGAAATAATGGCGTTCATGGCACCTTTATTTCGGATGTGACGCACCAAAGACCTGGTGTCTATATCTGAGATTCCTACAGTATGATTTCTTTCTAATAATGTTTGCAGTGACTCAACGGAGGCAACTCTAGAAAAACCATTGGAGAACTTTTTTGTAATGAGACCTGCAATTTTGATTGAATCAGACTCAATTTCGGCTTCATGTACGCCGTAATTCCCAATATGGGAAGTGGTCATAATGAGTAATTGACCAAGGTAGGAAGGGTCTGTAAAAACTTCTTGATAACCAGTCATGCCGGTATTAAAGGCGATTTCTCCTCCGGTGGTTCCAATCTTGCCAATGGCAATACCTTTGAACACCGTGCCATCTGCTAGCAGAAGAATGGCTTCTTGATTTTGTTGCATTTATTAATTTTCTCCAAAATTACGGACTTTGTTAAAATAGGAGGGATATAAAAACAAAAAAGGCGGACTATGTCCGCCTTTTTTATCAACATTGAGTCAATTTATTCTTCTGTTTTCTCTTCTTCAGTAGCAGTGTCTGCTTCTTCCGTTGATTCTGCAGTTGTTGCTTCTTCAACAACATCAGCAACTTGTGTTTCTTCAACGACTTCAGTAACTGGTGTTTCTTCAACAACATCAGCAACTGGTGTTTCTTCGACAACTTCAGCAACTGGTGTTTCTTCAACGACTTCAGCAACTGGTGTTTCTTCGACAACTTCAGCAACTGGTGTTTCTTC
>ERZ888423.2502-NODE-2502-length-13575-cov-10.041198_pt1 | contig 13575 bp, 13 predicted proteins | sample MGYA00520523_ERZ888423 | MGnify/ENA primary metagenome ERZ888423 (study PRJEB32303, sample SAMEA104408611) | aquatic metagenome | biome: Brackish water; feature: Pelagic; material: water | place: Baltic Sea | collected 2014-06-08T10:24:00 | depth 30,27 m ...
TTCATTCATTTGATTCTTAATCCTGTAAATAACCTCTTCTTTAGTAACATTATCTCTTTCAATTACTCGTTGAATTCTAGTATCTAAATTAGAAAAAACAGAAATAATAACGTCACAAAACTTGTTACTTTTACTCTCAAATAAAATGGCATTTTCATAAATAATAAAAAATTTATCAGCATTTAATTTTACAAATTCTTGAAAGTGTTTTTTTACTTCTGGATGAACAATTGAATTTAATTTTAAGAGTTTTTCAGGGTTGTTAAAAACAATTTTAGAGAGAAATTCTAGTTGTAATTGGTCATTTAAATAAGAATATTCGCCAAACTCGATAATTATTTTTTCTTGAATATTAATCGAAGAATTCATCAATTTTTTTGCTTCAATATCAGCTGTATAAATAGCAATATTAGAAAATTTCGAAAAAAAAATTGCAACTGTAGATTTTCCACTTCCGATACCTCCTGTTAAACCAATAATCATAAGTTATTTTTGAATTAAGAAATCAATTTTATTTGGAATTATTTTTACGTTTCTAACAAATTCTGAATTGAAAATTACTTTAGGAATCAAATAACTTAATCCGTTTTTTTGTGACATTTTAAAATCACATTCAACAACAAAAGACTCTTTAGAAACCCTTGAAAAATTTGATAATGCTACCACATATGTTATTGTAACTGAATCTGAAAGTTTAGTTAATTTTATGTTTGATGGAAGATTTAAAACCTTAAAATGAACTTTTAAACTACCTTGAGTAAATTTATCAACTTTTGCATAAATCTTTGCTTTTGATGCGCTAAACTTTAAATTTTTATTCATTTTAGTCCTGGAAATAAAAACTTTTTTTGAAAAATCACTTTTCTGATTTTTCAACTTTACACTCTCTAAATTCAGAAATTTAATGTCTTTAATTTCATTTTCGTCACCAGAAATAACAATCGAATCTGGAATTACTTTTACATCGCCCAAAAGATCGTATCCAACATGATAATTGATGTTCAAATTAGGTTTTAAAGCCACTTTTTTTGATGCTAAAAATCCAACATTTACAAACATTGTATCTTTTAAAATACTTTCAACAAATACGCCTGAAGTTAACTGTTTTTGAATTTCAGACAATTGGTTTTTTGGAAAAAAGTAAAATAAGGTAGCCTTTTTTTGATTTATTTTTGAAACATCCAAATTGATGCTTTTTTGTAAAATTTGTATCCAAAAAAGCTTAAATCCAGTGGCTTTTATAAAGATTTTAATTTGTTTTGTATTTGTTTCAAGAATAATGTTTTTTTGAGGAATATTTTTAAAATTAACATCATAAGAAATCACAGTTTTGTACTCTTTTGAAAAAGTAATCAACACCCAAATAAAAAATGAGGCAATTAAAAACCCTATAAATGTTTTTGGAATTTTTTTTTCAGATTTCAATTTATAAATGTTGTTTTTAAATATGATTTAAAACAAAAAAAGTGAACTTCACCAAAAAAGAAAAAGTTCACTTTATTATTTTATACTTGTGATTTTAACTTTTTTCTGACACGTTCACTTTTTTACTCAATTCCATTGAAATTGCAGAACGCTCAAACTTGATTTTTCCTGCAGCTGTTTCTATAGTAACTGTATTGTCAGCTTCGTGAATCTCAGCAATTTTTCCGTGAATTCCACTAGAAGTGACCACTTTACCACCCTTTTTAATTTCTGCTTGAAAAGCTTTTTCTTTTTTCTGACGAGTCATTTGTGGACGAATCATAAAAAAATATAACACTAAAATCATTGCTAAGAAAGGCAGCATACTTGAAATACCTCCTGATAATTGTAAAAAAATAATTGAAAACATATCGTTAATTTGTTTTTGGAATTACAGAACCTTTCAGTGTTAAAACTTCTCTTCCTGATTCAGTATTTGTAGTTAAAGTAATAGTTTTGTTTTGTCTGTTTGGCTTTCCAGCAGTATCAAAAGAAACTTCAATATCTCCAGAATCTCCAGGTTTTATTGGTTCTTTTGGCCAAGTTGGCACTGTACATCCACAAGAAGCTTGAGCATTTGTAATAATCAAATCTGTATTTCCAGTATTGGTTACTTTGAATACAGTTTCTACAATGTCACCTTCATTTACAGTTCCAAAATCAAATTCTTCCTTGTCAAAACCAATGGTTGCAGCACCTTTTTTAATTTCATTATCTCTTGATGAAGCGCTTTCTAAATTATCTTTATTGATTTTATTTTTAGCATCTCCGTTTACACAAGAAAAAGTTAAAAAAATAGCAATCAAAAAAGTTATTAAAATGGATATTTTTTTCATGTTTTTAAAGTTTTTGTAAAAGTAATAAATATTTTTCAATAGCGAGATTATAATAGTCCTCTTCCAATTTTTTCAATTCTTTTATCTCTTTCAAATTCTTTAGAAATTTTATCTAAAACACCATTTATGAAAAAGCTGCTTTTTTGAGTTGAATAATCTTTTGCTATTTCAATATATTCATTAATTGAAACTTTTACGGGAATCGAAGGGAAATTTAAAAATTCGGTAATTGCCATTTTGATAAGAATCATATCAATATCTGCAATTCTATCTGTTTCCCAATTTGGAGTTTTAGAAGCAATTTCTTTTTCATAAATATGCTGTTTTAAAAAAGTTTTATTGAACAATTCCAACACAAAATCTTCATCATCTTTGTTTTTATATAAACTTTCTAAAATAAATGTAGCGTTGTTTTTTGATTTACTCAATGTTTTCATAACCCAAGTATTTACGAAAGGAATATCATCTACCCAAGTAATCATTTTATCTTCATAATACTCAGCTAGTTTTTCATTTGGAGCAATAATTTCTCTAAAAAAATCAATCACAAACGAACGATCTACATTAAAAGAATTTTCAAAGGTGTCAAGATAATTTCTATAAATTTCGCTTTTCAACAATTCCTCATAAATTATTTTTACATATTCACTATCAACTTCCCAATTGTTCAATTTGTTGATTTCATAATAACTTTCTAAACCAACACTATTTTTGATAGCATCAATTAAAACATTATTTAAAATTTTAGTATTTGGAGTTAAATCTTCTTTTGTGGCAAGCATTTTCTTTTTAGAAATTGCTATTTTTTTTTCGGTAAGTTTTTGAACTTCTATAATCATCAAAAGATTAAGCACGTATAAATCGAACATTTTTAAAATACTGTGTTTTAAAAATTTGCCCTCTTTTACAACATCATCATTTTTAGATTGTTGCATGGCATACATTGATTGCATTACTTTAACTCGAATATGTCTTCTATTAATCATCGAAAAGAACTTAAATAAAATTGCATTTTTTGCCTTGCAAAATTAGTATTATTTTCGTTTTTGAGTCCCTTATTTTTAATTCTTTTTTAAGAAATGAATTCCCATTGAAACTTGTATCTTCGTGCACTATTTTTATCTAAAAATTCTTTTGAAAGCACTACAGCACTTAAACAAGTATTTAGCAAAATATAAATGGCGAATTTTAATTGGATTGTTAATCACAGTTCTTTCAAAAATTTTAGCTTTAAAAATTCCACAGATTATCAGACAATCATTGAATGTTGTTGAAGAATATCAACAAGGAATTCTGAATGATGTTGCTGAAGTGAAAAAAACGTTGCTAATAAATGTGCTAATTATTATTGGTGTTGCATTATTAAGTGGATTTTTTACTTATTTAATGAGACAAACCATAATTGTGACTTCGAGATTGATAGAATTCGATCTGAAAAATGAAATTTATCAACAATATCAAAGACTTTCACTAAATTTTTATAAAAAAAATAGGACTGGAGATTTGATGAATCGGATCAGTGAAGATGTCTCAAAAGTTCGAATGTATGTGGGTCCTGCAATCATGTATACCATGAATATGTTGGTCCTTTTTATTGTTGGTTTTGCACAAATGCTAAAAGTTGACGTTACATTGACACTTTATACATTAATACCATTTCCACTTTTATCAATTTCAATTTTTGTATTAAGCAGAATTATCAATCAGAGAAGTACCATTGTGCAGCAATATTTATCAAAATTAACAACTTTTAATCAAGAGTTTTTTTCGGGAATAAATGTGGTAAAATCTTATGGAATTGAGAAATCAATCATCAAAGAATTTGATATTGTTGCTAATGAAAGTAAGGAAAAAAACATTCGTTTGCAACATGTTAATGCACTTTTTTTTCCATTGATGGTTTTATTGATTGGGATAAGTAATTTATTGGTAATTTATGTTGGAGGAAATTTATACATAGAGGGTAAAATCCAAATTGGTGTTGTTGTTGAGTTTCTACTGTATGTAAATATTTTAACTTGGCCTGTGGCTGTTGTTGGTTGGGTAACCTCAATGGTTCAAGAGGCTGAGGCATCACAAGAAAGAATAAATGAGTTTTTAAATGAAGTCCCAGAAATTGAAAATAACAATGCAGCGCATATTGAAATTCAAGGAAAAGTTTCTTTTAAAGACGTTACCTTTACGTATGAAGATACCAATATTACTGCTTTAAAAAATATCAATTTCACAGTAAATTCAGGTGAAACATTAGCAATTTTAGGAAATACAGGTTCAGGAAAATCAACAATTATTGAATTAATATCAAGATTATATGACGTTTCTGAAGGTGAAGTTTTACTAGATGATAAACCAATCAAAGAAATCAATTTGAATGATGTAAGAAGTCAAATTGGTTTTGTACCTCAAGACCCATTTTTATTTTCTGATACAATTGAAAATAATATCAAATTTGGTAAAAATGACGCCACAGAAGATGAAATTATTAACGCAGCAAAAAATGCAGTTGTTCATGACAATATTATTGATTTTACAAACGGTTATAAAACGATTTTAGGCGAGCGTGGAGTAACATTATCTGGAGGACAGAAACAGCGAGTTTCGATTGCAAGAGCGATTATTAAAAACCCAAAAATTCTTATTTTTGACGACTGTTTATCGGCAGTTGATACTGAAACAGAAGAGAAAATTTTGGCAAATCTTGAAAAAGTTTCGAAAAGTAAAACAACTTTTATAATTAGTCATAGAGTGTCATCAGCAAAAAATGCAGATAAAATTATTGTTTTGGAACATTGTAAAATTATCCAACAAGGAACTCACAATCAATTAATAAAAGTCAATGGGTATTATAAAAACTTGTATGAACAACAACTTTTAGAAAAAGAAATTTAATGTTTATGTTAACCAAGTAAAATATTTTATTAGATTTGTACATATCATAAACGAAATTTTAACAACAATTTTAAAAGAATTATGGCAGACAGAGTTGAACAAGAAGAAATTTTTTCACAGGTTTTAAGAGCAGGAAGAAGAACGTATTTTTTTGATGTAAGATCCACAAAAGCAGATGATTATTACTTAACAATTACTGAAAGTAAAAAATTCACACATGATGATGGTTCTTTTCATTACCAAAAACACAAAATTTACCTTTACAAAGAAGATTTTATCGATTTTCATGAAATGTTAACAAAAGCAACTGATTATATTTTGAACGAAAAAGGTGATGAAGTAATTAGTGAACGTCATCAAAAGGATTTCAAAAAAGAAGATGAGGATGAGGAAGATGAGGAAGTGAAAACTTCAAGCAGTTTCACTGACATTTCTTTTGAAGATATTTAATAATCAAATTTGATTTTTTTTAAAATTAAAGGCTGATTATAAAAATAATTTTTAATTCATTTTAAAGTCCTAAAAGAAAAACCTGCAACGCAATTTTTTACAGGTTTTCATACTATGATTTGAAATAGCATTTATTTATGACATTCCACCATCTACAGAAAGCGTTTGCCCTGTGATGTAAGAACTCATGTCTGAAGCTAGGAAAACACAGGAATTTGCAATATCTTCTGGCTGTCCTCCTCTTTTTAAAGGAATGGAATCTCGCCAACCTTGCACTACTTTTTCATCTAATTTATCTGTCATTTCAGTTTCAATAAAACCAGGAGCAATCACGTTGCTTCGTACATTTCTTGAACCTAATTCCAAGGCAACAGATTTCGAAAAACCGATAATTCCAGCTTTTGAAGCAGCATAATTTGCTTGACCCGCATTTCCTTTTAACCCAACCACAGAACTTATATTGATAATTGAGCCATTTCGTTGTTTCATCATTGGACGAATCACTGCTTTAGTTAAATTAAATACTGATTTTAAATTCACCTCAATTACGGAATCAAAATCCTCCTCAGAAATTCGCATTAAAAGGTTGTCTTTGGTAATTCCTGCATTGTTTACCAAAATATCAATAGTACCAAATTCTTCCAATACATTTTTTACCAATTCCTGAGCAGCATCAAAATTAGCTGCATTGGATTGATACCCTTTTGCTGAAATTCCAAATGATTTTAATTCATTTTGCAAGGCAGTTGCAGCTTCTACTGAAGAGTTAAACGTAAAAGCAACATTGGCTCCTTGTTTGGCAAATTCAATCGCAATTCCTCTTCCAATTCCTCGAGTAGCTCCAGTGATGATCGCTGTTTTATTTTCTAAAAGTTTCATTTTATTCATGTTTAAAGTTCCAAAGATAGTTTTTTTTAAGAAAAAAATTTTTTGAAAGCATGTTTTAATTATTTTTGTAAAATAGAAACTATTGTGCTATGGATCAATAAAATAGCTTTAAAAACTAACTAATCAAAATTCTATCTTATGAAAAAAAAAATTACACTAATGCTATTATTGGCATCAATTGTAACATTTTCACAATCGATTAATTACAAAAATGCCTCTTCGAAAATAGGAAGTAACTTTTATGAAATCGTCGCAAAAAAGCGTGCTGAAATCAAAAATCTACACGCTAAAAAAGTCGTTTCAAGATCAGACATCAAGGCAATGAAACATTTTGAAAGATGGGCTTATTATTGGAGAGACCGCGTAAATGCTGATGGGTCTTTTCCCTCGGCTTTGGAAGGTTGGAAAAATGCTGGCTTACTTGGTGGAAAATCAGTTTTGAATCAAAATCAATCAAAATTGTCTCAAGAGAACTGGACAAATATTGGTCCTCAAAGCAATCCTGATGCAAATGGTTATCCAAATCCACCAAAATTAGGCAGATTGAATGCTTTTTGGAGATATGTAAATGCAGGAAATGCCAATAATAATGTGCTAATTGTAGGTGCTCCAACTGGAGGCATATGGAAATCGATAGATAATGGCGCAACTTGGTCTCCAAAATTTGACACTTTTGCAGGTATTGGAATTACTGATATCAAAGGCTCATCAACTTCAACCACAAGTCCAGGCGTTTTGTACGCAACAACAGGTGACTATGATGGACTCACAGATCTCAATTCTATTGGAGTGTATAAATCTACTGATATGGGGGAATCTTGGACTGCAACAGGATTGAATTTGAGCTTGACCGAAGAAAAATTGTTGGGGCATTTGGTAGTGATCGACGACAACACAGTAGTGGCTGCTACTGCCAATGATATTATGAGAACTGCTGATGGTGGTGCTACTTGGAACTCTGTTTATACTCTTGGTGGAGGTAAAGTGTATTTTGGAAGAATGGCTGCTCACGGATCAACTATTGTGGCAACAGATGCTTATGAAGGCGTTTATTTTTCTACTGATCATGGAATTAATTGGACTGAAATGATATCAGCCAATGCATATGGAAAATATGCCGTAACTGCGGATGAAAACGGAAACTTTTTTATTCAAGACAAAACAGGACAAATAAAAGCTTTAAGTTTGGCAGGTGCGGGTTCCGTAACAAATGTTGGAATAAAACCTGCTGATTATGATCCACAAGGGGGATATAATCAAGTTTTGGTGAAAAGAAATGGTTTTTTCTTGGAAGGTTCTGTAAACGCAAATTCAAGTAATGACAATGGTGCAAGTTGGTATACTTCATTAAATGGATACAAAACAGATGCTAGTGATCCTGGAGTTTATGTACATCCTGATCATCATCAAGCAGGATATTTAGATGAAGGTCTGTCTTTTTGGAGTGCCAACGATGGAGGCTTGTATTTTATCAATTATAGCAGCCCAACAGACCAATCACCAACCACAGTGTATAAATCAAATGGTGTTGTGGTGACTCAAATTTATACGATTTCTATCAATCCATCCTCTGGAAATAATGATGATTTTATGATGGCAAATCAAGATAATGATGGATTTAGTAAAGAAAACGGAACTTGGGTAAGTGTCGAAGTTGGTGATGGTGTTTGTTCTGCAATTGATTATACAAATTCTGGAATTCGTTATTTAGGTGGTCAATATGGGTATTTAACTCGCTCAGACAATACAGGTTATTCAGGAAATTTTGAGGGAAATCCAATTCCAACACCCGCTGACGGAGAATTTGTTTGGCCTTTTAGTTTGCATACTTCAACTTCTACAACCGCTTTTGGTGGTTTTGATGATTTGTATAAATCAACAAATATTTCAACCACAATGAGTCAAAACCCAAATGATATTTGGACAAAATTAAATGCGGGAGTTGGAAGTCCAACTTCATTTGACAATCAAGGAGAATTTATAGCTGTTGTTGGTACAGATGGAATTTCTCAATCAAGTAATGGTGGAAATTCTTGGATTGCCATGACACAACCTGCGGGTCAGCTAGTAAACTCATTTTCTATTGATGCAGCAAGTACTTCTGGAAATACAATCTACGCTACTGTTGTGGCTTATAATGCAAATAACAAAGTATTTAAATCTACCAATGGTGGCGCAACTTGGACAAATATCTCAGGAGATTTGCCAAATATTTTGATGAAAAAAATATTATTCAAACAAAATCAAAGTAGTGAATATCTATTCGTTGGTACTGAATTGGGAGTTTATTTCAGTATTAATGGAGGAACAAATTGGAGTAAATTAGGTGCAAATCTTCCAAATGTGATTGTAAACGATTTGAAAATAAATTATTTAAATGATAAATTATACATCGGAACTTATGGAAGAGGTCTGTGGGAAATCAACATAGCCAATGAAACTTTAGGTACTGAGGAAGTTGGCTTTGATACCAAACCAACTATTTATCCAAATCCTGTAAATGACAATCGCTTAAATGTTCGTTTGTCTTCAATGAACGCTCCTGTTGACTATGTTATTTATAATGTTGTGGGCGGTGTTGTTTCAAGAGGCACTTTCAAACAGATAGAAAATAAAGTTGCTTTGGAACACATCTCTAAAGGAATGTACATTCTTAAATTGAGTGAGGGAAATAAGGTATTTACACATAAATTTGTTGTTCAATAAATGAAGTTACTAAAATCAACTGGAATATTATTTGGAATTACTTTTGTATTACTCTCTTGTAGTAGTGCAAAGGTAATTTCTACTGAAAAAATTGAAGTAATTCCTGGAGTTATCAATTCGGAATTGTATTACAGATTTGTAATAGAAATTAAAACCACAAAAGAAACTTATTTTAGGTCAATTTCTCTAAATAGCTATGAGATAAGAAGTTTTTCTATTATTGATGCAATCACCAATTTGCAGAGCGATTCAAAAAAATTATATCCAAAAGGAAATTATCGTTTGCAATTTGAACTTCCCAAAGATAAAGTGCTCAAGGACAAAAAAGATATTTTGAAATTGAGCATTGAACAACAAGGAAAAGCCATTTTATTGACATCCGAAGTTGACACAATCAAAATACTCAAACTTCGATAAAAACATTTAATTTCATAAAAAAGTCCATTGAAATTAATCAATGGACTTTTTTGTTTATATAATTTAAAATTTTAGATTATTTCAGCACACTTGCAACCATAACTCCAATTTTAGCAGGAGAACTTACAACGTGAATTCCGTTTTCAGCTAAAATTTTCATTTTAGCTTGTGCAGTATCATCAGCACCACCAACAATTGCGCCTGCATGACCCATGGTTCTTCCTGCAGGAGCTGTTTGCCCAGCAATAAAACCAACTACAGGTTTTCTATTTCCGTCAGCTTTGATCCATTGTGCAGCTTCTGCCTCTAGATTTCCACCAATTTCACCAATCATCACAATTGCATGAGTTTCATCATCATTCATTAACATTTCAACAGCTTCCTTTGTTGTTGTTCCAATAATTGGATCACCACCAATTCCAATTGCAGTTGAAATTCCAAAACCTTGTTTTACAACCTGATCAGCAGCTTCATAAGTCAATGTTCCTGATTTTGAGACAATGCCTACATTTCCTTTTTTGAAAATAAACCCTGGCATAATTCCAACTTTAGCTTCATCAGGAGTGATGACACCTGGACAATTTGGCCCAATCAATCTACACTCTTTATTTGAAATATATGCTTTCACTTTAGCCATGTCAGAAGTGGGAATTCCTTCAGTAATACAAATAATTACTTTGATGCCAGCTTCAGCAGCTTCCATAATTGCGTCTGCAGCAAAAGCTGGTGGTACAAAAATGATTGAAATATCAGCAGCAGCTTTATCAACAGCTTCTTTTACAGTATTGAAAACAGGTTTGCCTAAGTGCTCTTGACCCCCTTTTCCTGGAGTGACTCCTCCAACAACATTGGTTCCATAATCAATCATTTGACCTGCGTGAAAAGTACCTTCACTTCCTGTAAAACCTTGAACGATAATTTTTGAATTTTTGTTTACTAAAACACTCATTGTTTGTTTTTTATTTTGTTGTGCAAAAGTAGTTCTTTGAAGTTTTTAAAAAACCATTTTTACGAATTCTTTCTGTCTTTTAAGAATAGTCTAATAGATGCCATTTCTTTTAATTTTTCTCTTGATTCTGCAATTGGAGTTCCAAAATAGGTTTTTTCTCCAGCAACAGATTTTGTAACCCCTGTTTGTCCTAAAATAATCGCTCCTTTTCCAATGGTGATTCCACTATTTGTACCAACTTGTCCCCAAATAGTTACCTCATCTTCGATAATTACACAGCCGGCAATACCAGTTTGAGAAGCAATCAAGCATTTTTTTCCAATTATAGTATCATGTCCAACATGCACTTGATTATCAATTTTTGTTCCTTCTTTGATGGTTGTATCTCCTGTTACCCCTCTGTCAATCGTGCAGGAAGCACCCAAATCAACATTGTCTTCGATCACAACGCGACCACAAGAAATCAATTTATCAAAACCAGTTTCACGTTTTTTGTAATAAAAAGCATCAGCTCCTAAAACTGTATTTGCATGAATCGTAACATTATTTCCAATAATTGTATTGTCATAAATTGAAACATTTGGATGAATCATACAATTATTGCCAATTTTCACATGATTTCCGAGAAAAACGTTTGGCTGAATCACAGTTCCTTCTCCAATAATTGAAGTTTCTGAAATGCTAATTTTTGATGCAATAAAAGGATTGAAGTAAATAGTTAATTTGTTAAAATCACGAAAAGGATCATCAGAAATTAGCAAGGCTTTTCCTTCAGGACAATCCACTTTTTTATTGATTAAAACAACTGTTGCGGCAGAATTTAGTGCCTTATCATAATACTTTGGATGGTCTACAAAAACAATATCTCCTTCACGAACAACATGTATTTCATTGATGCCGTTTACTGGAAAATTTTCATTTCCAATATATTGACAATTAATAATTTGGGATACTTCTTTTAAAGTATAAGTTCTGTAAAAATTCAAAGTGAATTTGGGATTTTAGAAGTTTTATTGATGCTGAAATCTTAGAAAATTAATATTTAATTCGTTCTTGATATGTTCCTTTAGCGGTTTCAATTTTAATCTTATCACCTTCATTGATAAACAATGGAACGTTCACTGTTGCGCCAGTTTCAACAGTGGCAGGTTTTGTTGCATTAGTTGCAGTATTTCCTCTCACTCCAGGTTCAGCATGCGTTACTAAAAGAACAACACTTTGGGGCATCTCAACAGAAAGAGGCATATTGTCTTCAGTATTAATTATAATGGTTACAATTTCTCCTTCCTTCATCAACTCAGGAACATCCAATGCACTTTTTGGCAATTGAATTTGAGTATAATCCTCTTCATTCATAAAATAATAGGTATCACCTTCATTATATAAGTATTGAAATTTATGTGTTTCAACTCGTACGTCTTCAATTTTTCTTCCAGCAGGAAACGTGTTATCAATGATTTTTCCGCTAGTCACACTTTTAAGTTTTGTTCTCACAAAAGCAGGACCTTTACCTGGTTTTACGTGTAAAAATTCTATAATTTTAAAAATATCGTTGTTATATCGGATACACAATCCATTTCTGATATCTGAAGTAGTTGCCATTAAATTTGTTGTTTATTAATTTATTTTTGAATATCCTTTCATAATTCCACGATGCGATTCTTTGATAAATTGAATGATTTCATCACGCTCAGGAGTAGCCTCCATTTCCGCTTCAATGATATCAATCGCTTGCGAATAATTGTAGTTTCTTTGAAATAAAATTCTATAGATGTTTTGAATTTCTGTTATTTTTTCGGTTGTATAACCTCTTCTTCTCAATCCAACAGAGTTAATTCCTACATAAGAAAGAGGTTCTCTTGCTGCCTTTACAAATGGAGGAACATCTTTTCTTACCAATGAACCACCAGTCACAAAAGCGTGTTTTCCTACTGATGCAAATTGATGCACTGCAACCATTCCTGCCAAAACAACATTATCTCCAATTGATACATGACCAGCCAAAGTAGTATTATTAGAAAAAATGCAGTTATCACCAACAAAACAATCATGCGCAATGTGGCAATAAGCCATGATCAAACAGTTGTTACCAACCACAGTTTTCATTCTATCTCTGGTACCTCTATTGATAGTAACGCATTCTCTAATCGTAACATTATCACCAATTTCAACAGTAGTTTCTTCATCATCAAACTTTAAATCTTGAGGAATTGCTGATATAATTGCACCAGGAAAAATTCGACAATTTTCGCCAATTCTTGCACCCTCCATAATCGTTACGTTAGAACCTATCCAAGTTCCTGAACCGATAACTACATTGTTATGAATGGTTGTAAAAGGTTCAATAACAACATTTCTTGCTATTTTTGCTTGGGGATGAACGTACGCTAATGGCTGGTTCATAATTACTTAATTTTTGAAATTTGTGCCATTAATTCAGCTTCAGCTACCAATTTTCCATTAGCATAAGCATAAGCTTGCATGTGGCAAATGCCTCTTCTTATTGGGGTAATTAACTCGCACTTGAATATTAAAGTATCACCAGGCAGTACTTTTTGTTTGAATTTCACATTATCCATTTTCATGAAATATGTCAAATAATTTTCTGGATCAGAAACTGTGCTTAATACTAAAACGCCTCCACATTGAGCCATTGCTTCGACTTGTAAAACGCCTGGCATGACAGGTGATCCTGGAAAATGACCTATAAAATAGCCTTCATTCATAGTTACATTTTTCATTCCAACCACATGCCTATCAGACAATTCTATAATTCTATCAATCAATAAAAAAGGAGGTCTGTGAGGCAGAATATCCATTATTTTATATATATCATATAATGGTGGCTCATTCAAATCATAATAAGGAACGTTGTTTCTTTTATCCAACTTAATCAATTTTGACAACTTTTTTGCGAATTGTGTGTTTACCAAATGTCCGGGTTTGTTGGTTATTACTTTTCCTCTAATTCGTGTT
>ERZ888423.2503-NODE-2503-length-13572-cov-12.445587_pt1 | contig 13572 bp, 15 predicted proteins | sample MGYA00520523_ERZ888423 | MGnify/ENA primary metagenome ERZ888423 (study PRJEB32303, sample SAMEA104408611) | aquatic metagenome | biome: Brackish water; feature: Pelagic; material: water | place: Baltic Sea | collected 2014-06-08T10:24:00 | depth 30,27 m ...
GGCGGCAGCCTCAGTACCGAAAGATTATTGCAAGCCTACACCATGGGTTTGTTTCCCTGGTTTGAAGAAGAAGGAATACCCTTCTGGTTTTCGCCCGACCCACGTTGCGTGCTGTATCCCGCAAACTTAAAGGTGAGCAAAAGCATGCAGAGCCTTTTCAGGCAACAAGCATTTCTGGTTACTACCAATCAGGCATTTGAAGACGTTATTGCAGCATGTGCAGAAACACCACGACCGGGGCAGGACGATACCTGGATAAGTGATGCATTCATACATGCCTATGGCGAATTCCACAAGGCAGGGTATGCGCAATCGGTGGAAGTATGGGATCATACGGGTACACTAGTGGGTGGTTTATACGGTGTGCGTATCGGCAATATTTTTTTTGGAGAAAGCATGTTCAGCCGTATGAGTAATGCCAGTAAATACGGGTTTATCCACTATGTACGGGATTTAGAACGCTCCGGAGTGGTACTCATTGATTGCCAGCAAGCCACCCCCCACCTCATTAGTCTGGGTGCAGTGAATATTGCGCGTCAGACATTCCTCGATTCCATAGCGCATCTTCGCAGCTGACTCAGGGAGCCAGTCGGTAGCGCTCCCAGCTCTTTCCCGTCCATTGATATTGAATCCGGTCGTGCAGCCTGCTGGGTCTGCCTTGCCAGAATTCCATTGTTTTGGGACGCAGTAAAAATCCACCCCAGTGATCAGGGCGTTTCGGGGCACCGGCGGCCATGATTTCCTGCATCCTGTTCTCCAGCCATTCCCTTGATGCAATGACGGTACTCTGCGGTGAAGCCATAGCGCCGTACTGGGAACCTTCCGGTCGGCTGTAGAAATAGGCATCATTGTCCGCATCGCTGAGGCGTTCTAGCTTCCCTTCAATGCGCACCTGCCTTTCCAGCTCTCCCCAAAAGAATAAAAGAGCCGCCTGTGGATTGGCGATAAGCTCTTTTCCTTTCCTGCTCTCATAGTTAGTGAAAAAAACAAAACCTTGGTCTTCAATACCCTTCAGCAGCATGGTCCTGGAACTGGGTTGGCCGTCGGGGGTGGCAGTTGCCAGAATGAAGGCGTTGGGCTCTTTTAGTTCCGATGCCACAGCTTCCTCGAACCACTTGGTAAATTGTTGCAGGGGAGATTCGGCGGTATGTGCTATATCCAATGCAGCCTGCTCGTAGTTCTGCCGCATGGCTTGAATGTCTTTACTCATGTTCCTGTTTTTTGTAAAATTACCTTTATCTAAGGCTATAAACAGTGATAAATGCTTCCGGTTTGCTTAAATTATGTGAACTTTATCGGGAATGTAGCCTTTATCCGTTATACCTTGATGCGCAATTGCCTGTTTATCATATTGCTCACTTTTTCGTTCGGTTCAGCAGTAAATGCTCAGACGCGTTTGATTCAGTTGTCGGGCATTATTTCCGAATACCCCTCCGGGTACCCCTTACCCTATGCTACCATGGAAGTCATGGGTCAGTACCGGGGAACAGTGGCCAGCGGAAGCGGCTTTTTTTCGATGGTGGTAGCGCCCAATGACAGCATCCGTTTCTCCTCCTTAGGCTATAAAAGCAGGATTTATGTGGTGCCCGATACCCTGACTGATGTGATAACTTCCATCGGTGTTTTCCTTACCAGAGATACGGCACTGCTGGAAGTTGTTGAAGTGTATCCATGGCCTGCAAGAGAAGATTTCAGGGATGCTTTTCTCGCTTTACAACTATCACAGAAAGAATTGACCATGGGACCCATTCCGGGTATAAAAACCATTGTTGATACCACCCAGCAGGCACCAACCATTTTTAATCCAATCAGCCTCATTTATCAGGAAATCATCCAACCCATGGAATGGAGCCGGGTTAAACGCAAGAAAGCGAAAGAGCTCCCTAAGTGGGAATAATGACTTATTGTTTTATAAATGACAGACGAACAGGGGCAGATGTCGAATCTGTAACCAATATGGTATAATAGCCATTACTAAGATGCGCAATGCTGATGGGAGCAGAATGGTAGGCGTGCTTTTCCTGATAAACTATTTTTTCCTGCAAATCAATAAGGGGAATAAATCTTGCTAAAAAAGTGCTGCAGATAATTTCCATTCCTTGGGTTCTATGATTACTACCGGTACTTTTCATAGAGGCCCTTCTTTTCCAGAATAAGCGTAATGCATTTGTCAGCTCTTCTCTTTCTGGTAGCGATTTGCTTGGCCTCCGCTACATAAGTGATGTAGGCTTTGCGATGGGAGGGAGGCAGCTGTTCAAAAAGTCCTGCTGCCTTGGCATGCTGCAGGAGAGCCTGTTGGAGTTCAATCGGCATTAAGATAGCACGTGTTTCCTTTGGGGGTGATGGTGCCACCTTGCGTTTACTGACGCGCATGGCTTCCTGCATGTAAGCTTTTACCTTCCGCTCTGGGATGCGTTCCCCTTCGCTAAACCTCCATTGCCGTTGCATTTTCGTTTTCCCTTCCTGGGCGTTTACCAATACGTGCTCTTTGTCGGTAAGCAGAGCGCCTTCAAAAAACCAAATACCGGCATAGGACTTAAAAGCGGCTATGCTGAGAATGTTTTTACCTTGGAAGGTGAAGGTGGGTATACCCCATTTTACCGTTTCGTCCATACCACAGGCAAGGGCGCATGCCTGCAACTGCAGCAACTGTTTTTCCCGCTGCGGGTAGCGCTTTATAAGTTTTGGAAGCACGCTCATGGTGCCACTAAAATAAGCATTTATGGAAAGCTGCCATGCGGGCAAGCTCCGGAGGGCAATCTGTCAGATACTGGTAAGCAACAAACAAAATGCAGCAGTCACCTCTCCTTTGTCCAGAAGCGCGGCCGCAGCTGTATGTTTGGCAACAGCATCGTGCATGGCTGCATATTCAGGATGTTCTCTAAGAAAAGCATCTACGGCTTCCTGCGTAGGCATGGATTCCAGATTGGCAAGTGCTCCCAATTGATTGCCGGTCAAAATGCTGCTGTTTTTTATATGAGCTGGCAGCTGGTCCATTCCCATGCCCATCGTATCTTTCGGTTGAACCAACTCAAAAATACTCTCGGGTATTACCCTGCTGTAGTAATTGCCACCCATCCGGGAAACATAGTCCATTTTGTAGGGGTCTATCTTACCATCGGCATCCAACACTTTTTCATCAATGTGCATCAGCACAATCTCGGCAATAACAATATTTCCTGCTCCCCCCATGCTGCCGGTAGCAATGATATCTTTCACCTTGCATTCCATCTGCACATGAGATTCACCAACGCGGAAAGGTCGCACTATTTCTGAAGCAACCATCGTGAATCCGGCTTTCTCGAATTCATTCACGCCCCTCGGGTAGGGAGAACTGGCTAGCGACATTTGCTGAACCATGCTGTAATTGACAATATTGACCACAGCTTCTCCGGTAGCGCGGATATTCAAAAGTGTATCTTTCGTTTGAGCTGTCCTGCCACTTAAGGCAGGGGAGAAGATAATGGTAGCAGGATTGCTTCCAACAGCATTGAAAAAGCTGTAAGGAGAAAGGTTCGGTCGCCCTTCTTCATCTATGGTGCTTACAAAAGCAATGGGCCGCGGACTGATGGCTCCCAGCATGAACTGGTGTCTTACAGGTACTTTTACTTCTTCAGGAACGATGCGTAACATATATCATTTATTTTGCAGGTAATACAGTGCTGCTCACAGCACCAAAGCCAATGCGCAGATCTCCTTTGCGGCAATATCCTTTGATGGTAACCTCGTCATAATCCTCCAGAAATTTCCGGGTACTGCCGTCGGCGAGTGTCAAAGGCTTTTCCCCCCGCCAGGTAAGTTCCAGCATACTGCCATAACCGTCTTCCGATGGAGCACTGATAGTGCCGCTACCATACATGTCGCCACTCTTGATATTACAACCATTTACTGTCTGGTGTGCCAGCTGTTGGTTCATATTCCAGTACATATGCTTGAAATTGGAATGCGATACAAGGGTGGGGGCTCCATCCTTGGGGGTAATGTATACTTCCAGGTCTATATCCAGATGCTTATCACCTTTAAAGCGCAAATATTCCAGCACCGGCGGATCCTGAACAGGTCCGGGTACACGGAAGGGTTCCAGTGCATCCATGGTAACTACCCATGGCGAAACGCTGGAAGCGAAGTTTTTACCGAGAAAAGGTCCCAATGGAACGTATTCCCATTTTTGTATGTCGCGAGCGCTCCAGTCGTTGAATAGGACCATGCCGAAAATGTAGGCATCCGTTGCTTCTATTTCAATGGGCTGCCCTAAAGCTGGACCATCGAATGTGATGAAAGCCATTTCCAGCTCAAAATCCATTTGTTGCGATGCACTGAAAATGGGCGCTTCGCTACCTGCCGGCATTATCTGCCCTTTGGGTCGATGGAAATGCTCACCTGATACTATAATGGACGAAGAGCGGCCGTGATAACCTACCGGGATGTGTTTCCAGTTGGGAAGAAGGGGATTGTCGGGTCGGAACATTTTCCCCACATTGGTAGCATGTACCTCACTCGAATAGAAATCGGTGTAGTCTCCTACCTGCACAGGTAACAGCATGTCTACTTGCAACATGGGTAGCAGAAACTTGCCGTATACATCAGGAATGCCTTGTAAGGTTGTATTGTCCTTTGACAGCAAATCGGCAATATGCAAACGCAGGGACGATGTCTTTTGCTTGCCCAGCGATATCAACGAATTCATGTAATGGTTCTCTGTAACGGAAAAGGGTATATCAAAAGACGACAGGAATCCATGCAGGTTGAGCGCATGGAGGTCAAGGACAAACTCCCCAATGGCAATACCCACGCGCGGAGCTGCCCCATCGTGACGAAAGATGCCAAATGGTAAATTTTGAATGGGGAAATCACTGTCGGGTGCCACTTTCACCCAGGAAGTTTGTGTGGGGTCAATTGCTCTTTCCATATGCTTCATTTCTGCTACAAAGGTAAGCAATGATGGAGGGGGTTCCCTAACTTTGAAGGTATATGGATATTTTCCTCTTGATAGCCGGACTGTTGTGCATGCTGATAGGCGTGATAGGTTCCTTATTACCGGTGTTGCCCGGATTGCCAATAAGTTACGCAGGTCTGGTATTGCTACATGTAAGCAGCTATGGTGATTTTACCCGCAATTTCCTGATTGTTTGGGCGGCACTGGTGGTAGTCATGATGATAATTGAATACCTCATTCCCAAGTGGGGAGCCCAAAAATATGGGGGCACGAAAACCGGTCAGCGGGGAGCGCTGTTGGGTACCATAGCGGGGATATTTGTATTCCCACCACTAGGTCTCATCATCGGACCATTCGTCGGAGCTTTTATTGGCGAACTGATAGACGACAGCCATAACCGCAACAAAGCATTTCGCTCTGCCTGGGGTTCGCTCATGGGCTTTCTGGCAGGCTCCTTCCTCAAAGTGGCCGTTGCTTTGGTAATGCTTTTCTATTTTATCAGGGAGTGGGCCGTTTGACTACAGCAGTAAATCAGTATCGGTTTCGCCTTTGGTTGATTGGCTGAATTGCTTTCTGTATTGCTCTTTCTGCTCTTCCCGCTCCAGTATCATTTCTGCAATAAGGCGGGGACCCTTCTCCGGCATTTCTGCAGCGAGTGCTTGTTTGATGCGTTGCTCGTCTACATCGATGCGGTACAATATCCACAGTAGTTTCTCTAAATCCTTATTCATCAGCCATACCACCATTTCTTCGAGCTTGGCTAATAGTTGTTCTCGGGTATTTACCTGACGGATGGCGGCTTCGTCAGGTTCCATATCGCCAAGTAAGGCCATACGGTGGAGGGCCTGATGCATCCAATCGACTTCTGTGGTCATACTATAATAGGTAACAAAATCATGCCATCTTTTGGTGGACACCCAGGCCAAACAGGGCAAAGTCATATTGAACAGGATCTTCCGGGTCGAAGCGGCGCAGTGCTTCGCTTAATTCTAATGCTGCTTTCCAGTCAGATTGATGGCGTTTCAATAACCCGAAGTGCATGGCAACTCTTTGCACATGCACATCCAAAGGACAAACCAGTTGAGAAGGACTTATTTGCCGCCATACTCCGAAGTCGACGCCATTATCGTCCCGCCGTACCATCCAACGCAAAAACATGTTCAATCGCTTGCAGGAGCTGTTGCGGGCAGGCGAAGCAATATGTTTGCGGGTTCGAAGTGGTGCCAGCTCGTCGTCGAAAAAGGTATCGTGGAAGTGCTGCAACATCGGACCTGTATCTGTGCTGCTCATGTAATCGGGAGGTAAAAAGGCTGTTTCGAGTGAAACATGCTGCTGGTACCAGCGCTGAAAAAAGTGGATGAAATAGAGTGCATCGGTGGCGTTAAAAGTGCGGTGCACGAACGACAGGAATCTTTTCAGGTCCTTCTCGCTGTGTTCCAGTACGAATCGATGGGGTTCTCCTTCCATTAAGGTAATGAGCTGCTCCGCATTGCGGATAATCGTGGCACGCTGACCCCACGCGAGCACCGCCGTCCACAACCCGATAATTTCGCGGTCTTGTAATACATTAAAGCGATGAGGGATACTGATGGGATCGTTAGGTATAAAACCGGGCTGATTGTAAGTGGCAACAGCCTTATCCAGCAGGGCTTTCAAATTACGCGGGGAGGAGGGCATTTAGCTCGGCTTGTGCGGGGACTCGAAGGCATCTGGCGGGTTTTCAGCAGCAGCTGCTGCAGCATCCGGGTGAAAGGGAGAGCGCTGATTGTGCAGGCGCATAGCTTTAAACGAAAACCGGATGCCTACAACCAATGAAATGAATGCGCCGATATACAATCCAGCGGTAAGGTTTTGGAAAAGGAAGAAATCGTAAAAACCATGCAGGGCAGTCGCCAGCAATAGCCCTAGTTGTAATAAGCCTTTTTCTCTTTTCTTGTCAAATTTGGCAAGACCGGCGAAATAGCCCATAACTACTGCAAAGGTTGCATGCGCAGGAACCGCAGTGATAGCCCGCAAACCGGCTGTCGCCCATTGGTTTTGTGGTGTATTGGCACCGAAAACATACATCAGGTTCTCGATGGTGGCAAAGCCCATCCCCACCATGATGGCATAAATTATCCCATCGAAGGGTTCATTGAACGACCTTTTCTTGTAGGAGTAGTAGCGAAGGAAAATAAATTTGGAAAACTCTTCACTGAAGGCGATTACAATAAAGGTATATATGGCAATGGAGATAAGACTGCTGCCGGTGCTGCCGGGAATAATTCCGGGTAGGAAAGTCTCAAGGATAATTGCCGGAACCACACTGAAGCAACCCCAGAAAAAGCTCACCAGCAAGATGCCAAACGGCTCGCGGTCATGCTTGTCGCGCGCATATACAAAGGCCATGATAGCAACAGCTGGACCAACGGCTAATGTGAGCAATGTCAGGGTGGCAATATCCATCAGATGGAAAGGGCATTTTGTAAATCAGCAATCAGGTCATCTGCATCTTCAGCACCAACACTTAAGCGAATCAGTGAATCTACTAGACCCGTTTTCATGCGCTCTTCTTTCGGGATGGAAGCATGGGTCATACTTGCCGGGTGACCAATAAGGCTCTCAATTCCACCCAGAGATTCTGCCAATGCAAAGACCTCGGTATTGCTGAGTATTCTTTTGGCACTTTCGAAATCATCTCCTTCCAGCGTAAAAGATACCATACCGCCAAAAGCACGCATTTGTTTTTTGGCGATATCGTGATTGGGATGGTTTTCAAATCCCGGCCAGTATACCTTAGCTACCTTGGGGTGTTCGGTCAGAAAGCGAGCTACTTTCTCTGCGTTTTCGCAGGAGCGTTGCACACGCAGATGGAGTGTTTTAATACCTCTTAATACCAGAAAGCAATCTTGTGGTCCCGGTACGGCACCATTCCCATTTTGAATGAAGTACAATTGTTCTGCAAGTCCTGCGTCCTTCACAATCAGCGCACCACTCACGACATCGCTGTGTCCGCCCAGGTATTTGGTGGCAGAGTGAAGAACGATATCAGCACCCAGGTCCAGTGGATTTTGCAGGTAAGGCGAAGCAAATGTATTATCCACCACCAGTAAAAGCTGATGTGCCTTCGCAATAGCAGCCACTGCTTCAATATCAATGATATTCAGCATCGGATTGGTTGGCGTCTCCACCCAAATCATTTTCGTTTTGGAATTGATCAGGGCACTGATATTTTCCGGGCGGGTCATATCAGTGAAGTGAAAGCCTAATCCGAAGCGGGAATAGATTTTGGTAAAGGACCGATAAGTACCGCCGTAAAGATCATTGGTGGAGATTACCTCATCGCCCTGGCTGAGTAATTTAATCGCCGCATCTACTGCTGCCATGCCGCTGGAAAAGCAGATGCCATGGGTGCCGTTCTCCAGCTCGGCAAGGCATTTCTCCAAAGCAATCCTTGTGGGGTTTTGAGTGCGGGCGTATTCATAGCCCTTATGCACGCCGGGAGCCTCTTGCACATAGGTAGAGGTCTGGAAAATAGGTGTCATAATGGCACCGGTAGAAGGATCGGGTTCTACCCCTGCATGGATAGCCTTGGTGGCGAATTTTTTACTCATGGTATTAATTGAACATATGAACAACCAGTCCGCTGCGCAGTTTAGGCTCGAACCAGGTGGATTTGGGTGGCATTACATTGCCGGAATCAGAAATATTAATGAGCTGCTGGATGGCAACAGGATACAAAGCAATAGCAACCTGCATCTCACCGCTGTCAACGCGCTTTTTCAATTCAGACATACCGCGTATCCCTCCCACAAAATCGATGCGCTTATCTGTCCGCTGATCCTTGATGCCTAAAATGGGGTCCAGAAGGTAGTTGGTCAATACCGTAACATCGAGACATTCAATGGGGTCATTGTCATTGTAGGTATGCTCCTTAGCTAATAATTGATACCAGTGCCCATCAAAGTAAAGACTGAATTCATGCATCCGTTGAGGCTTATATGCTTCGGTACCCATGTGTTTGATAGTGAACGAGGCATCCAGCTTTTTGAAGAATTCCATAGGAACATTTCCGTTGAGGTCTTTCACCACCCGGTTATAATCCATAATCATCAGCTGGCTGGCAGGAAATAATACACTCAGAAAGAAATTGAAGGGTTCTGCACCGGTGTAATCCGGATGGGCTTCCCGCAGTTGTTGGCCCACTTTGGCACTGGAGGCGCTTCTGTGGTGTCCGTCAGCTATATAGGTAAAGGGTACTTTCTCAGCGAAGAGTGCTTCAATCTTTTCATTTATTGCAGCGTCTTCTATTTTCCAGAAGGTGTGCTGAATGCCATCCTCTGCAGTAAAATCGTATTCAGGTGTCTGCTGAATGGCCTGGTTCATGATGCTGTCAATTTCAGCAACATCGGGATAGGTGAGAAATACCGGCTCCGGATGACATTCCAGGGTGGCCATATGGCGGATGCGGTCATTTTCTTTCTCCGGACGGGTGAATTCGTGCTTCTTGATAATATCATTGAAGTAATCGTCAATACTTGAATTGGCAACAAGCCCAACCTGACTGTGTCCGTTCATAATCTGGCGGTATACATACATGCAAGCACTCGCATCTTGAAAGAGTATGCCATCACTGATCATCTGATGCAGGTTGGCTTTTCCTTTGTCATACACTTCCTGGCTATAAACATCGGTGGATTCAGGGAGGTCGATTTCCGGTTTGCATACATGAAGAAAGGAATAGGGGTTGCCCGCTGCTTCTTCCCGCGCCTCTGCACTGTTGAGTACATCGTAAGGGCGGCTGGCTACCTGTGCAGCAAATTGCGGTTGGGGACGAACGCCTTTGAAAGGTTTAATAATGGCCATTTGGGTTTCAATTTTGCGGCAAATATACTGATTGAAGTCGTCAGCGCTTCTATATAAGGTATTAAATCCGGGTTAATGTGGCAATTCAAATACCGAAAGTGCAGAACTTGCGTTTAACCGGAATAGAAACACGTCTACCTCACTAACGCTTATTGCATGTACTTATTCATTTGCAGCGCTGTCATCACATTTTGTGGTTGGGGGCAGGAGGAAATCGCTGACGGGCTGATTCATACAACACGGGATTACTATTTTGATGTACCCTCCGGTTGCCTTACAAGTGGCAACTGTGTAGCTGATTTCTCGCTTATCGTCGAAATGAATATAGCTGTAACTGTGCAGGATGCGGTGAAAGAAGCAGCTTACAAGGAGGCTACACTCCAATTTTCTGTGGGCAAGACAAAACAGACTTTCGAGCCTGTAACTATGGAGGTCCAGCAGGTCCGGGAACCCAAGCCTGGCCAGGTTGTCCTGACCTTTGTTCCTGTATATGCGGCCAAAAAAACATACCGCCCGGTTCAGTCCTGCACCTTTTCGGGAACAGTGAGAGAACGAGGCGGTATGGAAGGTGTTTTTACTTTCCTGTTCAGCGATGGCAGCAAATATGCCTTTCGCTTCAGTTGAAGTCTCAGTTGACCCGGAAAGTGGTATCCCCTGAATCAAAGAAGCGGATGATTTGACGCGCTGCGGCAATGCCTGCATTGACATTGGCTTCAGCAGTCTGAGCACCCATTTTTTTAACCGGAGCAAACCAGCGTCCTGCCAGCGAAGGGTCGTTCAGGCCGGCTTCCTTGGGCATGAAATCGGAAACGAACGTGAAGTCTTTCCGTTCCATCATCACCTTTAACAAATCCTGCTCATTCACTACCTCCTGGCGGGCGGTATTGATCAACATTGCGTTTTTAGGCATGGATGAAAGCAGGTGATAATCTACTGCACCCTTGCTTTCTGATACCACCGGAATATGCAGACTTACATACTGACAGGTGCTGAAAATGTCTTCAATGCTCCCGGAGGGATGAATACCTTTCTCCTGCATCACAGATGCCTCCACGAATTTGTCGTAGGCCACCACTTCCATTCCCAGCGATTTCCCTGCCTGGGCTACCAGACGCCCGATATTGCCATAGCCGACAATCCCCAGTTTCTTGCCGCGAATCTCGGTCCCGGAAGAACCGTTGAATTGTTTCCGCGACTGAAATATCATGAATCCGATAACCAACTCAGCCACCGCATTCGCATTCTGGCCCGGCGTGTTCATCACCACAACATTGTTCTCTGAAGCTGCAGCAAGGTCCACATTATCGTAACCTGCACCGGCCCTGACAATTATTTTCAGCTGTTTACCTGCTTCAATGATGGCCCGGTCAACTTTATCACTTCTAATAATGAGTGCTTCCGCATCCGCAATGGCTTCCTTGAGTTCTTGTTGATCGGTATAGGATTCCAGTGTCTCTAAAGTGTGCCGACTCTCTGCCACTGCATTCTTAATCTTCTGCACAGCATCTGCCGCAAAGGGCTTCTCTGTGGCAAGTAATATCTTAGACATAAATTTTAGTTTTAATCAATCAAGCATTTTCTTTGGTAAATGCATCCATCAGTTCTACCAGATAGGCTACACTGCTCAACGGCAGTGCGTTGTAGATAGATGCCCTGAATCCACCAACGGAACGATGGCCGGCGAGTCCAACACATTGCCTTTCTTTTGCATATTGCAGGAATGCAGGTTCCAGTTCTCTGTTCTCCATGATAAAGTTCACGTTCATGATGGAGCGATCTTCAACGGCTACAGTGCCTTTAAAGAGCGGACTGGCGTCGATGGCGTTGTACAAAAGGTCGGCTTTTTCGCGGTTTCGGTGCTCCATGGCGGCAAGACCTCCATTATTCTTTAACCACCGCAAGGTGAGCATACACATATATATGGAGAAAACTGGCGGTGTGTTGTACAGTGAACCATTGCTGATATGGGTCCGATAATCCAGCATGGATGGAATAGGTTTTTCCAGATCCTGCAGGAGATCATTATTGATCATCACCAGTGTAACACCCGCCGGTCCGAGATTTTTCTGCGCACCTGCATAAATCAAGTCGAATTGTGTGTAATCCATTTCTTTGGAAAAGATATCGGAAGACATATCGACCACTACAGGCACTTTGCTGCTGGGGAAGTTCTGGTATTGCGTACCATAAATAGTATTGTTGGAAGTCAGGTGGAGGTACTTCAGGGTATCGGGAATGTCATAGCCCTTGGGAATATAATTGAAGGTAGACTCTTCACTGCTGGCAAGTACCTGCACATTGCCGAACAGCTTGGCCTCTTTAATAGCTTTCTTCGACCAGGTGCCGGTATTGACATAACCCGCAGTCTCTCCGCTTTTAAGCAGGTTCATTGGTACCATGGTGAACTGGGTGGAGGCACCGCCTTGCAGGAACAGCACTGAATAGTTATCGGGTAGGCGCATCAGCTCCTTTATATGTGTCGTTGCTTCATCTATCACCGCCTGAAAGTCTTTGCTGCGGTGGGAGATTTCCAGGATCGACATACCCAGGCCGTTGAATTCTTTTATAGCCTCTGAAGCCTCTGCCAGAGCGCTTTCCGGAAGAATTGCAGGTCCGGCATTAAAATTATGTACTCTCATTTTCATTTTTATTTGGAGGTTTAAAATATCTTATTACCTTTGCGCTCCCATTCGTTCTTATACAAGTATTTCCAGCGCCACAATAACGGCCACAAAATTACAACTAATAGATGGCAAACATCAGGTTGTATTTTAAGATTTATCGAAAGAAGAGAAGTGTAGAAGGGAAGATGCAGAAAGATAAATGGCCGTTAAAAATTGTTGAAAAATAGTAGCCGAAAAATTTGGTGAAGCGCAAAAGAAGGAAGTAACTTTGTGACCCGTTTGAATAGAGTATATCTATTGGTGAAAACACGTAGAGATTTTTATACAAGTTCTTTGAAGTATTGGATAGAAGCAACCAAAAAATTTTGGAATAGGTAAGGAGCCAATCAATTACAAACAATCTTAAACAATGGAGAGTTTGATACTGGCTCAGGATGAACGCTAGCGGCAGGCTTAATACATGCAAGTCGAGGGAGAAGTCGAGTGCTTGCACTTGACTGAAACCGGCAAACGGGTGAGTAACACGTATGCAACTTACCTCCATCTGGGGAATAGCTCCGGGAAACTGGAAATAATACCCCATAGTATCGGGAATTCGCATGATGACCCGATTAAAGTTCCGGCGGATGGAGATAGGCGTGCGTCTGATTAGGTAGTTGGTGAGGTAACGGCTCACCAAGCCTTCGATCAGTAGCTGATGTGAGAGCATGATCAGCCACACGGGCACTGAGACACGGGCCCGACTCCTACGGGAGGCAGCAGTAGGGAATATTGGGCAATGGACGAAAGTCTGACCCAGCCATGCCGCGTGAAGGATGAATGTCCTATGGATTGTAAACTTCTTTTATATGGGAAGAAACCCCCGGATTCATCCGGGGCTGACGGTACCTTATGAATAAGCACCGGCTAACTCCGTGCCAGCAGCCGCGGTAATACGGAGGGTGCAAGCGTTATCCGGATTCACTGGGTTTAAAGGGTGCGTAGGCGGAATGATAAGTCAGTGGTGAAAGCCCCGAGCTCAACTTGGGAACTGCCATTGATACTGTTTTTCTTGAGTGTGGTTGAAGTGGGCGGAATATGACATGTAGCGGTGAAATGCTTAGATATGTCATAGAACACCGATAGCGAAGGCAGCTCACTAGGCCTGGATTGACGCTCAGGGACGAA
>ERZ888423.2505-NODE-2505-length-13558-cov-44.916685_pt1 | contig 13558 bp, 14 predicted proteins | sample MGYA00520523_ERZ888423 | MGnify/ENA primary metagenome ERZ888423 (study PRJEB32303, sample SAMEA104408611) | aquatic metagenome | biome: Brackish water; feature: Pelagic; material: water | place: Baltic Sea | collected 2014-06-08T10:24:00 | depth 30,27 m ...
GCGCTGTTCGTCTACGCCGTACTCGGCTTGGTATTGTCGATCGTCCTGTTGTCGAGGAGGGCTGCGCTCCCCCGACTGCTGAAGGTGTTCGCGGTACTGCTGGCCGTGGCCTGCGTCCTGCAACTGACGGTCGTGGGCGGCCTGCTCAACGTGGTGTTGTTCCCGTTGATCCTGTTGGTGCTGGCGGTGCTCTTCATCCGCGGCGACCACGAAGTCGAGGTGGTCTAGCAAGAGGCTGGTGTCACCACGGCTGAGTCCCTGCCCGAGCGCACGGCCCTGTGCGACCATCCCGCCATGAGCATCGTCCACGGTTTCGCCGGCGCCATCGGCAATACCCCGCTGATCCGTCTCGACGGTCCGTCGCGTGCGACGGGTTGCGACATCCTCGGCAAGGCCGAGTTCATGAATCCGGGCGGGTCCGTGAAGGACCGCGCAGCCCGCGCCATCATCGAGGACGCGGAACGCAGCGGTCGTCTCAAGCCGGGCGGCACGGTGGTCGAGGGCACCGCTGGCAACACGGGCATCGCGCTCGCGCATCTGTGCCTCGCGCGCGGGTATCGACCGTTGATCGTCATGCCCGACAACCAGTCGCCCGAGAAGTACCAGGCGCTGGCAGCGCTCGGCGTCGAGGTGAAGAGCGTGCCCGCGGTGCCGTACGCGAACGACAACCACTACCAGCGTGTCGCAGGGCGCCTCGCCGATGAGACCCCGAACGCGATCTGGGCCAACCAGTTCGACAACACCGCGAACCGCGACGGTCATTACGCCACGACGGGCGCGGAGATCTGGCGGGACACCGCAGGTCGCATCGACGCCTTCGTCGCTTCGAGCGGTACCGGCGGCACGCTCGGCGGCGTCTCCCGCTACCTGCGCGAGAAGAGCCGGTCAGTGCGCATCGTGCTCGCGGACCCGCAGGGCAGCGCGCTCTACCGCTGGGTGAAGTTCGGCGAACTCAAGGCCGAGGGTCCGGGCTCGATCACCGAAGGCATCGGCATCGGGCGCATCACCGCCAATCTCAAAGATTCACCGATCGACGACGCCGTGCATATCCCGGACACCGAGTCCGTCGCGACCGTGTATCGATTGCTGCGCGAGGAGGGTCTCTTCCTCGGCAGCGCGAGCGGCGTCAACGTGGCCGGTGCGCTGCGCGTCGCGAAGGAGCTCGGCCCGGGTCATACGGTCGTCACGATCCTCTGCGACAGCGGCCACAAGTATCAATCGCGGTTGTTCAACCGCGAGTGGCTCGTCAGCAAGGGGCTAGGGTCCGCGATCGACATCGGATGATTGGTAGACATTCTATGGGATGTCACATATGATTTCGCCGTGCGTGTGGTCATCGACACCTCGGTCATCGTGGCAGGGCTGCGCAGTCGGCTCGGCGCAAGCAATCGGTTGCTGACGGCGATCGCCCATCGTCGCGTGCGGCCTCTGGTCACCACCGCCGTGTTCCTGGAGTACGAGGCGGTGCTGCTGCGGGCGGAGCAGCGGTTGGCCACCGGCATGAGCGAGGCCGATGTCTCGGGGTTCCTCGCTGCCTTGGCGGCCGCCGCGGAGCCCGTCGAGATCAGCTTCCGATGGCGGCCGCAGTTGCGGGACCCGGCGGACGAACTGATGCTCGAGGCGGCTGTCAACGGTCGTGCCGCCGCCATCGTCACGCACAATCTGACGGATTTTTCGCCGGCGGCGCCGAGATTCTCCGTCCGGGTGCTGACGCCGTCCCTGTTGTTGAACGAGTTGTCCAAGCGATGAGGTCCCCGCGATGAGCAAGAGCACCTATCCGTTGAAGCTGCCGAACTCGATCAAGGCCGCTGCCGCGCAGCTCGCGCGCGAAGAGGGCGTGTCGCTGAACCAGTTCATCGCCGCTGCGGTGGCTGAGAAGGTCGGTGTGCTGCGCACCACGGCCGAGTTCCTGCGCGAGCGTGCGGGCGATGCAAAGCCGAAGGACTTGCTTCGTTATGTGCGTGCCGCGCCGAAGGTTCCGCCGATGGTGCACGACCACGACGACTGATCGACGGCGGTCTCAGGGGGCGCGCGTGATGCGCCGCTCCGTCGGTGCGATGACGCTGCCTTCCGGTTCGCGGAGGGGCATCAGCAGTTTCTCGAGCGTGGTCGGCTCGCGCGGACCGACGCCCGCTTCGACCACCGCACTGTCGCCGAAGGTTCCGAAGACCCGGTCCCAGATGATGGCGGCGCAACCATAATTGGTGTTGCTCTCGGCGAGGTCGGCCGAGTGGTGCCGGATGTGCCAGGCGTTGGTGGTGAAGAGCCAGCCGATGACGCTTGAGTTCAGCCGCAGGTTGCTGTGCACGACCGCGGTCTGCACCAGCGTCAGCAGCACCGCGCCGTAGGCTGCGGCGCCGACGCCGAACAGCAGGTCGACGGAAATCGCGGGCAGCACGATCAGGAACAGCTCGATCGGGTGGTTCGCCCCGGCGTTGATGGCGTTGAGTCTCTTGAAGGCGTGGTGGGCGCCGTGCCCGGAGAGCCGCCACACCGGCGTCCAGCGATGCTCCGCCCGATGGATCCAGTACCAGATGAACTCGCTCAGGAAGAACACCAGCAGCGCCTGCGGTACGAGCGGCCAATGGTGGGGCCAGAGGTCGAGGTGCAGCGTCGCGCGGATCGCATCGAGCGGCGCCGTCAGATGGGTCTCATAAAGACCGCTCGCCGCGCCGCCGACCATGAAGCTGACCACCGCGATGCCGAGGACGACCAGCTTCTCGGTCGCCGGATGACGCCAGTGGGGACGGGCCGGGATGCGGTATTCGAGCGCACCCAGCAGGAGATGGACGCCGAGGAAGGTCAGGCCGAAGAGCGCTGGATTCTCCGGATCCGCGATCCAGGTCGCGATCACGCCGAGCAGCAACGCCGGCTGCAGAGCCCAGAAGACGACCCGCGTCAGCATCGATGCGTCCGTCGGCAGATGGCGGACCGAAACCGCCCTCTCGTGGGCGGGTGCCGTCATGGAGCCGCCCGCACCGGGACCGATTCGGGCTTGTCGAGGTCGCGCAGCAGATGCTCCGCCATCGCGCGGAACGCGGGCAGGGAGGTGGGGTCGAGGAACACATTGCCCGCCCAGGGGGCGGAGCCGAAGCGGGCGATCACCATCTCGGCTTTCGGGTCGATGTAGAGCGCTTGGCCGTGCACGCCGCGCGCCATGTACGCGCCATGGTCGTCGTGGGAGATCCACCATTGCGCGCGATAGCTCCAGCCGGGCAACGTCGCGTAGCCGCCCGCCTTGAACTTCTCGCGATCGCCGCCGCGGCGGATGTCAGCGATGACGCTCGCTGGCACGATCTGGCGTCCGTTCCACTCACCATCGCGGCGCAGCATCTCGCCGAACCGGGCGAGATCCCGCAGACCGAGGTTGAGGCCGCCCGCGCCCACGCCGTTGCCGGCAGGGTCGAGGCCGAGGTAGGCATCCTGCTCTGCGCCGAGCGGGCCGAAGAGGCGTTCTTGCAGCGCCTCAGCGGCGCTCTGTCCGGTGACGCGCCGGATCAGCCAGGTCAGCACCTCGGCGTTGGTCGAGCGGTAGGTGAAGCCTGCGCCGTGCTCGCCCTGTTTGCGCACGGTGGGCAGGAATTCATAGAGCGACTTCGGGCCCTGGTAGCCGGGCGGCCACGGCAGGATGCCGCCGGCGCGCGCGAAGTCCCAGACCTCTGCGTTGGGATCGGTGTAGGCCTCGGAATACTTCTGCGCGGTGGTCATGTCTAGCACTTCGCGAACCGTGGCGTCCTCGAAGGCCGAGCCCTTGAGTTCGGGGAGATACCGCGACACGCGCGCCCGTTCATCCAGAAGACCCTCGGCCACCAGCATCGCACCCAAAGTGCCGTAGAACGACTTGGTGACGGAGTGTGCGATGTGCTGCCCGGTCTCCGTGAGCGCGCCCGCGTAGCGCTCGTACACGATGGTGCCGCGGTGCAGGACGACGATGCCGTCGGTGTAGTTGGCGAGCAGCGACTCCGCCCAGGTCATGCGTGGCCGTTCGCCCGCCGCTGTGGCCATCGGCATGAAGCTCACGGCGTCGAGGTCGTCACGCAGCGCACGCGGCAGCGCGCTCACGGGCCCTTGGCCGCGCGAGACGCTGACCGTCGGGATGAGCTCGCGCCAATGCGAGAAGCTCCAGCGCAGCTGCGGGAACTGCATGTACGAGCGGTCGTGGAAGGCGATCTGGCGTTCGGGCGGCGGCGGGTCGCCCTGCATCCACCCCATCACGAGCGGATCGCTGGCGCGGGCGTCGAGGACGGGCGGCGGTGTCGCTGCGAGCGCACCCGTCGCGGCGACGGCGGCGAGGGCGATGACGGCGGTGCAAACACCGGCGATCAGGGAGGCGCGCATGCGGGCAGGCTCCGGGTTGCGGCGCGTCATGGCGACATGACCCGTTCGAAGGCCGCCCCTTGGCCCGGCGTCTCTTCGATATACACGGCGACCGAGAGGATGTTGTCGGCGTGCAGCTCCGTGCCGAGTTCCGCCTCGAGGAGGTCGAAATAGGTCCGCGCGAGCGTCTCGCAGGAGATGTTGTCGGTGTCGAGGCGCACCACCTCGTCGGCGGGCAACACATAGCGCTTGCCGCAGAGCCGGAACTCGAACTCCCGACCGTCGTCGCGCAGCGTCTCGTGGAAGGGGTTGCGGATCGCGACCAGCACCTTCTCGTCCCAAGCGGCCGCGATCCGGCGCATGCCGGCCTTCAGGCGCGAGAACGGGATGGTGGATTCGAAGGAGGCGTCGCGCACCCGCACCGTGAGGCTGGGGACGTAGTTGTGCCCGTGCAGCGACTCTTTTGAGCCGTCCGGGAACACCGTCATGTGGCTGGCGGCGAACTTCAGCGCATCTTTTCGGATGCGGATTTCGTAGGATTCAAGCATCGAAACATCGTAGCAGAGGCTCGCCACGCCGGAGAAGGACAACACCCCCTCCGTCATCCGCGTCGCGCAGGCGCTCGGCCCGGGTCACACCGTTGCGACGCCCTGGCTCACGGTCGGCCTTGCCCGTCATCCGGCGGCTGCGGCGGACGATCGGCAGCGTTCAGGCTCAGCACGGCCTTCACCAGCAGATGCGCGCTCACCGGTGCGGTGATGAACAGGAACAGCGCGACGAGGATCTGCTCGGTGCCGCCCCGCCCCGCGCTGATGAAGAAGACGCAGGCGGCGAGCAGCACGCCACCGACGCCGAGCGTCGTCGCCTTGGTCGGCCCGTGCAGGCGCTTGTAGAAGTCGCTGAGCTTGGCCAGCCCGTAGGAGCCGACGAGCGCGAACGCGGCACCGCCCACCATGAGGGCGGCGACGATCCAATCCACCCACGCCGCGCTATTCAATGATATCTCCCCGCAGCAGGTACTTGGCGAAGGCCACCGTGCCGATGAAGCCGAGCAAGCCGATCACTATCGCCGCATCGAAGAAGGTCGGATCGTCGAGGCGCACCCCGGCCACCATCAGCCCTGCGAGACTGTTGATGTATAGGGTGTCGAGCGCGAGGACCCGGTCGGCCATCGAGGGGCCCCGCAGCAGCCGGAACAGGCAGAGCAGCATGGCGAGCGCCAGCATCGCCAGCGCGATGTCCGCGCCGGTCTGGATGACGACGCTCACGTGAAGATCTCCCGCAATGGCCGCTCGTAGCGCTGCTGGATGTCGCCGATCAGCGCCGCCTCGTCATCGACGTTGAAGGCATGCACCAGCAGCCAGCGACGGTCGGGCGCGATGTCCGCCGACAGCGTACCCGGCGTCATGGTGATCATCGCGGCGAGCACGGCGATGCCTTGCTCATTGGTGATGCCGAGCGGCACCCAGACGAAGCGCGGGCGGATCGCCGACTCGGGCCCGAGGATGAGCCGCGCCACCTCGAAGTTGGCGACCACGATATCTTTGATGAAGACGCCGAGCAGCGCCAAGGCCAGGCCGGCGCGACGCAGCGTCGTGACGCGCGGCGTGAGCGCCGACAAGGCAGGCGGCAAGGCGATCCCGAGCAGTGCGCCGAGCAGCCAATGCGCCGGGTGCAGCGTCTGGTTGAGGATCAGCCAGCAGGCCAGCAGCGCGAGCGAGCGCAGCGGATACGGGATGAGCCGCCTCATGTCGCCCCCAAGGCCGCGGCGGTCTGCCGCAGGAAGTCGTATGACGGATGCGCGAACAGCGCCATGACGAGCCCGCATCCGAGCAGCAGCAGCGCCGCCAGCAGGAGGCCGCGCCCGCCGACCCCGGTGCCTTGCACCGCCGGCGGGATCGCAGCCGCGGTCGACGGTCCCCAGAACACGGCGCTCGCACAGCGCGCCAGCGCGACCACCACGACGAGGCTGGAGAGCAGGACGACGGACCATATCCAAGCGTGCGCCGGTGTCGCCGCCGCGGCATCGAGCAGCAAGGCCTTGGCGATGAATCCGGACCCCGGCGGCAGTCCGGCCACGACCAGCGCCGTCACGAAGAAGAGCGCGGCGATCCAGGGCGCCTCGCGTACCGGTCGCCCAGCGTAGATCCGGTAGTCGGCGGCGACCGGCGTCGATGAGCCCGCCCGCCGGCGTGCGACGAACTCGACGGCGATGAACATCGCGCCGGCGGCGAATGTCGAGTGGGGCAAGTAGTAGAGCGCTGCGGCGGTCGCTGGCACGGTGCCAAGCCCGAGCGCCGCGAGCAAGGTGCCAGCTGACACCACCACGAGCCAGGCCACGAGCACACGCAGATCACGCGCGGCCAGCGCCCCGGCTGCACCCAGCAGCAGCGTGGCCAGCCCCGCCGGCAGCAACCACGGCAGGGCGAGCCCGGCGAGCGGGAGGGCCGTGGACGCCGTCTGCGGCACGGCCTCGAACAGCGCGCCATGTACGCGCAGGATCGAATAGATGCCGACCTTGGTCATGACCGCGAACAGCACGGCCACATGCACCGCCGCGGCGCCGTAGGTCCCGGGCAGCCAGAAGCCGAGCGGCAGCGCCGCAGCCTTGATGGCGAACACGGCGAGCAGCAGCAAGCCTGCGACCTGCGCAAGGCCTGCGTCGGACGCCGGCAGGGTCGCGAGACGGGCATCGAGATCGGCGATGTTGAGTGTGCCGGCGACGCCGTAGAACATCGCCGCTGCGATCAGGAACAGCGATGAACCGAGCAGGTTCACGGTCACATAGTGCAGGCCAGCACGCAGCCGTGCCGCTCCAGCGCCATCGAGCAGCAGGGCGTAGGAGGCGGCCAGCAGCACCTCGAAGAACACGAACAGGTTGAAGAGATCCGCGGTCAGGAACGCGCCGTTGAGCCCGGCCAGCTGGAACAGCAGCAGGGCGTCGAAGCGACGGCTGCCTTCGTTGCCCGCGGCCAGCCGGCAAGCGATCCCCATCACGGCGGTGATGGTGAGCATCATCGCCGCGAGCCGGTCGACGGCCAACGCGATGCCGAAGGGCGCCGGCCAGTCGCCGAGCGCATAGGTCCAACTTGCGCCGCCGGCGGTCTGAACGAGCAGCACCAGCGACATCGCCAGCAGCGACGACAGCGAGACCACCGTGATCGCGCGCACCCAGCCCGCGTGGCGCAGCAACACCAGCGACAGCGCGCCGGCCAACAGCGGCAGGGCCACGGGCAGCACCGCCAGATGCGGCAGCAGTCCCTCCATGGGCCTCACGGATCACCCCGCTCGCGTCCGCTGTCGCCGGCAGGGTCGCCGCCGTCCACATGATCGCCCCCGGACACCTCGCGCAGCTTCAGCGCGACCACGATCAACACCGCCGTCATCGCGAAACTGATGACGATGGCGGTGAGCACGAGCGCCTGCGGCAGCGGGTCGGTGTAGTGCTCGAGCGTGGTCGGCACGCCCTCGCGGAGGATCGGCGCGCGCCCCGCCACTGGGCGTCCCATGGCGAAGATGAACAGGTTCACCGCGTAGGAGATCAGCGTCATGCCGAGCACCAGTTCAAAGGTCCGCGAGCGCAGCGCGAGATAGATCCCCGTGGCGGTGATCGCGCCGATCGCGGTGGCGAGCAGCAGTTCCATCATGTCCTCCCCCCGTCATGCGGCGCGCCGGAGAGCCGGCCGAGCCGCGTGAGCGCGAGCGCGGCGGCGCCGGCGACCGTCAGGAACACGCCGAGGTCGAAGAACATCGCCGTGGCGATGGGCACCTTGTCGATCACGGGCAGCACCGGGGCGAGATACGCGCTCGTCAGGAAGGGATGTTCGAGCGCCAGACTGACGAGACCGGTGACCGTCGCGCAGGCGAGACCCCAGCCGATCCATGCCTCGAAGCGCGGCGTCGAGCGCTGTTCGACCCAGTCCACGCCGCTGCCGAGAGAGGGCAGCAACAGGCCGATGGCGAGCACCAGACCGCCGATGAAGCCGCCACCCGGTAGGTTGTGGCCGCGCAGGAAGAACCAGACCGCCACCAACGCGGTGAGCGGCAGCATCACCCGCGAGGTGATCTCGAGCATCAGCGAGCGCCCGGCCCCCGCTGCGGCGCCCGGTGACTTGATGTTCTCCGCTGTCTTTGTGTGCGGCAGCAGCGCGGCGACCAGCACCGCGGCCAGACCGAGCACGGTGATCTCGCCCAGCGTGTCGAAGGCGCGGAAGTCGACGAGGATCACGTTGACGGCGTTGGTGCCGAAGGCGCCGGGGACCGAGTTCTCGAGGAACCATGGCGCCAGGGAGTCCGGACGCGGCCGCGACAACACCGCATAGACGAGCGTGCTGATGCCGACGCCCGCGCCGAGGGCGAGGCCCGCGTCACGCCAGCGCCGCCGGGGCGGATCCGTGCGCGATGACCGTTGCGGCAGGAAGTTCAGCGCGAGCAGCAGCAGCAAGATCGACGCCACCTCCACCAGCAACTGCGTCAACAGCAGGTCAGGGGCGGATAGCGCGCCGAAGGTCAGGCTGACGGCGAGCCCGACGACGCCGAGGTATACCAAGGCCTCCAGCCGCTCGCGGTGGCGCGCGATCAGCGCTGCGAGCGAGCACAGCGTGAGCAGCCAGAGCGTCCAAGCCACCGGGCCCGCCGAGGTCGCAGCGACCGTCAGCGGCGCGGTCGCGGGCTGCGGTGCGAGCAGCGTGAAGAGACCGAGCACGAGCGCGGCGAGCGTGATCAGCAGCACCGAGCGTTGCACGCTGCCGTTGACGAGCAGGTCGGTGAGCGCACGCGCCGCTCGCACCGCCGCGGCGACCGTGGCGTCGAAGATCTCGCGGCCACCGCGCGGCAGGTGCACGAGGTCATGCAGCCGGAACAGCCGCTGCAGCATCACGTACAGGGCGACCCCCACGAACAGCGCCAGCACGCTCATCAGCAGCGGCAGGTTGAAGCCGTGCCAGATCGAAAGAGAGTAGTCGGGCAGCGCACCGCCCACCACGGGCGCTGCGGTGACGGCCAGCACCGGACCCACGATCAGTGCCGGCAGGATGCCCACCAGCAGGCAGAGCATCGCCAGCGTGCCGATCGGCACCAGCATCCAGAACGGTGGATCGTGGGGATTCTGCGGCAGCGCGACCGGCTCGCCGTTCCAGAACACATCGTGGATGAAGCGCAGCGAATAGGCGACCGAGAATGCCGCGGCGACGGTGGCGAGCAGCGGTATCGCCACGGACAACAGCGGCCTGGCATCCAGCTGCAGCGTCTCCGCGAAGAACATCTCCTTCGAGAGGAAGCCGTTGAGCAACGGCACGCCGGCCATCGCCGCGGAGGCCACGATCGCCAGCACGGCGGTCAGCGGCATGTACTTGTGGAGCCCGTGCAGCCGCCGCATGTCACGCGAACCGGTCTCATGGTCGATGACCCCGGCCGCCATGAAGAGCGAGGCCTTGAAGATCGCGTGGTTGAGGATATGGAACACCCCGGCGACCGTGGCGAGCGGTGTCGAGAGGCCGAACAGCAGGGTGATCAGCCCGAGATGGCTGATGGTCGAGTAGGCCAGCAGGCCCTTCAGGTCGTGCTGGAACATGGCGATGTAGGCGCCGGTCACCAGCGTCGCCAGACCGGTCAACGACACGACGTAGAACCAGAGGTCGGTGCCGGCGAGCGTGGGATGCAGGCGGGCGATCAGGAACACGCCGGCCTTCACCAGCGTCGCCGAGTGCAGATAGGCCGACACGGGCGTCGGTGCCGCCATCGCCTGCGGCAGCCAGAAGTGCAGCGGGAACTGCGCCGATTTGGAGAACGCGCCGAGCAGGATCAGCACCAGGGTCGGCGCGTACCAGGGATGCGCGCGCACCACTTCGCCCGCGGCGAGCACGGCATCCAGCTGGAAGCTGCCGACGATGTTGCCGAGCAGCAGCACACCGCCGAGCAACGCGAGCCCGCCGAGCGCGGTGATGGTGAGCGACAGGCGTGCGCCCCGCCGGGCGTCGGCGCGATCCTGCCAGTAGCCGATCAGCAGGAAGGACGAGATGCTGGTGAGTTCCCAGAACACGACCAACAGCAGCAGGTTGTCCGCCAGCACGAGACCGAGCATGGCGCCCATGAAGACCATGAACAGCGCGTAGAAGCGCGCCATCGGGTCGTCGGCGGAGAGGTAGTAGCGCGCATACAGCACGACGAGTGCGCCGATGCCGAGCACCAACAAGGCGAAGGTCCACGCCAGACCATCGACCCGCAGCCCGAAGTCCGCGCCCTCGAAGGGCAGCCAGGGCCACGAGACGTGCGGGACATCGCCCGCGAACACCGCCGGGCCCTGCATCGCCAGCAGCGCTGCCGCGAGCAGGGTCGCACCGCCCGCGATGGCGGCGGCGGTGTTGCGCCGCCCGTTCGGCAGCGCGAAGAGCGCCAGCGCGGCGAGCCAGGGCAGCGCGAGTGCGGCGAGCAGCTGCAGCGGCATCACCGTTATCCGGGCCTTCCGACACGCTGAATGCGTGCCGTGGTCCCGACCAATGTCGCCATGGTCCGCCTCCAACGTGAGAACCTGATTTTACCCTGCGGGGTGCCTTGCATGCGACCGATCAGTGCACCGTCAGCAGTTCCCGAGGCCGTGCAAGGCCCTCTCGAGCCGTCCGGGAACACCGTCATGTGGCTGGCGGCGATCAGCGCATCTTTTCGGATGCGGATTCCGTAGGATTCAAGCATCGAATCGTCGTAGCAGAGGCTCGTCATGCCAGAGAAGGACATCACCCCATCCGTCATCCTCATCACCGGCGCCGGCAAGGGGATCGGCCGCGCGGTGGCCGAGGGTTTGGCGGCGCGCGCCCGGCAGTCCGGCGCGCAGGTTCGATTGATGCTCGCGGCGCGGACCCAGGCCGACCTCGAGGCGCTCGTGGCACAGCTGCAGGGGGGGTCTGTCGGATGCGCAAGCATCGCCTGCGACCTCGCGGATGCCCCGTTGCGGCCGCTCGAGGCCTGCCTCGGGCGGTATGGCCGCATCGATGCGTTGATCCACAGTGCAGGCGTGGGGCGTTTCAAAGATTTCCTCGAGCAGACGCCCGAGGACCTCGAGTTCACGCTGAAGACGAACGTCACCGCGACCTTCCTGCTGTTGCAGGGGGCTTACGCTGCGATGAAGTCGCAGGCGCCGCGGCACGGGATGCGCGGCCAGATCCAGGTCGTCACCTCCATCGCGGCCGAGCAGCCCTTCGCGCAGAGCTCGACCTATTGCCTGAGCAAATACGCGCAGCGCGGCTTGCTGGATGTCATGCGGCTCTATGGCCGCCAGGACGGGATCCGCATCCTCGAGGTGCGCCCGGGTGCGGCCTACACGCCGATGTGGGGTGAGGTGGACCCTGTGCAGGTCGCGCGCATGATGGCGGCCGAGGATGTCGCGCAGCCCATGATCGACGCACTCGCGCTGTCCTCGCGGGCGGCGCTCGAGGTGATCACGATCCGTCCGTTGCAGGGTGATCTTTGAGCGGGTTCAAGGCTCCCCGGCGGGTTGGTCTGGCCCACTAGGCGCGCTTGGGTCGGCGTCGCCTTCGTCACCGGCATCGGCGAGGGAACGCAGCTGTCCCGCGAGCGCCGAGGTGTCGCCCGCCCCGGCCGCCGCGTCGATCGACTGCATGAACGCCCTGACCTTCGCCGAGAGCAGCCCGCCGTGCGGGTTGAAGGCGATCGGTTGCAAGGCGGCGCGTGCCTCGGCGAGTTTGCCCTCCACCAACCGACGATGGGCCAAGGCCAGGGACACCTCGTGTGCGTAAGGTGCGATCCCGGCGGCTTGTTCTAGCGCCGCGATCGCGTTGGGGGTCGGGTCCGTACCGGTGGCCGAGTAGCTGAGATAGAAGCGGTACAGCGGTACGGGGTGGTCGTTCTCCACCCGGTTGAGGGCCACGAACGCACGGCGGGCATCCCGCATGGCGGTCTCGTCCCCGGAGCGCTGCGCCTTGTCGAAGAGGGCATAGCCCTTGCGCAGGTGCGCGTTGACGTTTGCGGGATCGATGGCGAGCGCGGCATCCGCGGCGGCGATCGCCGCGTCGTCGTTGCCTGCGTCGTGCTCGGCCTCGGCGAGCGCCGCGAGCACGGCGGCATCGGCCGGGAAGCGGGCGGCGATCGCGCGCGCGTCGGCAAGGATGCTGCGGGCGGTCTCCTCAGAGCCGACGCCGCGTTTCGATCGCATCACGACCGGCATGATCGCCGCTTCGCCGGGACGCATGACCCGCGTGGCGATCTCGCCGGTGGGCAGCGCACTGCCCTTGATCACGAGGGTCTGCAGGCTGCGCCGCCTCATATAACTGCCGATCTCCCGGTCGAGCTTCACGAGGTCACCGAACGCCGACTCCGCGGCCTGACGGGACGGGGTGCCGGCCGCTAGCGCCGTGAGGTATGCGGTGAGCTGCCCTCGGCGTGCCGGTTCGAAGGTGAGGTAGTGGTAGAGGAGCCATGCCCGGCCGTAGTAGGCGTCGTACCGCGGGTCCTTGCCCTTGCGCTTCTCGTAATGCTCTTGGTCCACGAGGTCGATGACGGTGACGTCGGGCGCCTGGAACAGTTCCGGTGCCCGGTGGTTGGCCGGACGCCCGAGGGTGACCGAGCCGTCCGAGGCGAAACTGGCCGACGCGAAGAACTCGGCCGATCCTTCGGCGAACCAACGCGGCGGCGTGAGCCGGCTATTGGCGAAGGTGAAGTGGTGGGCGTACTCGTGCAGCAGGACGATGGTGGAGAAGTTGAGGTCGAAGTCGCCGCTGCGTGCAGCGAGCACCCTCGGCGCGAACGCCACGGGCCCTTCGAGGCGCGGGGAGTAGAATCCACTGATGTTCCGGGCGTTGCCCCCGTTCTGCGCATAGAGCTTGCGCAGGTCGGTGTCGCTGCCGACGATGTAGACCGTCACCCGCGCCGATCGGGTCGGTTTCGTCCTGGGGACGCCCGTCACCGCGGACATCGCGCCGTCGAACCGCTCCAGCTGCTCGGCGAAGCGGCGCAGGTTGCGTTCGTTGGTCTCGCCGTAGACCACGAAATGGTCGGTCGAGGCCTCCATCCACTCGGCGTGGACCGGGGCGGCGGCGAGCAGGAGCAGCAGGACGGAGAACGACTTGCGCATCACGGAACCCCTCGTCGGTGTGGACGCGACCCGACATGGACAAAAATATGGCGAGGACCCCGCTGATGCAATACCTTCCTCCTCCGGCCACCTGCCTACGATCGGATCCGTTTCCATGACCGATGCCCCCGACCTGGATTCCTTCGCCCCCGGCCT
>ERZ888423.2507-NODE-2507-length-13549-cov-11.495702_pt1 | contig 13549 bp, 9 predicted proteins | sample MGYA00520523_ERZ888423 | MGnify/ENA primary metagenome ERZ888423 (study PRJEB32303, sample SAMEA104408611) | aquatic metagenome | biome: Brackish water; feature: Pelagic; material: water | place: Baltic Sea | collected 2014-06-08T10:24:00 | depth 30,27 m ...
GAAGAATATTGATGACTTTTTCTGAAGAAAATAAATCCATCTTGTAAAGTTAGCAAAAATTTAATTTACAAAATTTGATTATTCTTCCAATTCTTGAAAGTCTTCAAACTAAAGCGGACTTTTGTTAAGAGAGTGTTTAGTTATTAATTCAAAAATAAATGTTTTTATTGTATGTCTTCAAACTAAAGTGGACTTTTTATAAGAGAGTTTTTATTTATTAATTCAAAGTTATTAATTTTAAAAACACTCTCTTAATTTTTGACTAAATTAGTACACTTTTTGCTGACGATTTAAACTATAGTTTTGTGAAAATGAAAAAAAAGAGATTGAAAATAATAAGATAAATAATAATTTTTTCATAGTTTTAATGATATAATAAAACATACGAAAAAAATAGCATAAACTAACAATGGAAGAGCCAGAAGATTGTATGCCAGTTGTATTTTTTATATTTATTATTTTTACTTTTTTTAATTTAAAAAATTAATGTTATGAAATTCCTCTTTTTTATTTTCTTCACACTTTCATCTTTGCAAGTTTTTGCCCAACACGAAAATCATATCACAAAAAAAGATGGTACGGCTATACCCAAAAGCCCCAGAATTGTGGTTATGGAAAATGTAGGAAGTAATCACGTGCATATTGATTACAGTTCGCCAAGTGTGAGGGGTAGAAATATTTGGAATGGTTTGGTAGCTTTCGGTCAAGTCTGGGCAACAGGAGCTCACAAAGCTACTTGGATAGAATTTTCGGAAGATGTAAAAATCAATTCACAATTAGTTCCAAAAGGTAAATATGGTTTTTTTACTATTCCAGACAAAAAAAAATGGACGATTATTATTAGTAAAGATTGGGATATGCACTTAGCCGATGACTATAACATAGAAAATGATTTGATTAGGCTCAAAGTAAATCCCCAAAAAAATAAAACCATTGCTGAAACTCTTATCTATAAGGTGAAGTCTTTAAATGATAAAAAAGGACAAGTCATTATGTCTTGGGAGTATTTAACGATTTCATTAGATTTTGAAAACTGTATGTCTTCAAACTAAAGTGGGCTACATGTGGGCTAGAATTAAAAATAAAAAACCCTAACTAATTGAAATTCAATTGTTAGGGCTTAAATTAAGCGGAGAAAGAGGGATTCGAACCCCCGGACCTGTTACAGTCAACAGTTTTCAAGACTGCCGCAATCGACCACTCTGCCATTTCTCCAGAAAATCAGGTTTAACTTATTGCGGGTGCAAATATAGTAAGCTTTTTGAATTTCTGAAACAAAAAAAGATAATTTTTTTTATTTTCTGAATATCATTGATTAAATTCTTTAACTCTTTAACAATCAAACTAAAAAAGAATAGAAATCTACTTAGAAATTCATATAAATGATTCTAAAAATCATACTTGATGAAGGACAGTTTGTTATCTTTGTTTTTTTATAAAATTTATTTCGATGTCATTTAATTCTTTTGGAAATTTATTAAAAGTAACAACTTACGGAGAATCTCATGGAACTGCAATTGGTGGTGTTATTGACGGATTTCCTGCTGGATTGGAACTTGATTTTGAGGCGATTCAAAATGAATTAGACAGAAGAAAACCAGGGCAATCTAAGATTGTGACGCAGCGTAAAGAACCCGATACAGTAGAGTTTTTATCAGGAATTTTTGAAGGAAAAACTACCGGAACTTCTATTGGTTTTATCATTAAAAACACCAATCAAAAAAGTCACGACTACAATCATAATACAGATGTTTACAGACCTTCGCATGCTGATTATACATACGATAAAAAATTCGGTATTCGAGATCATAAAGGTGGAGGAAGAAGTTCAGCGCGTGAAACTGCCAATTGGGTCGTTGCAGGGGCATTGGCCAAACAATTGATTTCATTTATAAAAATCAATGCTTTCACCTCTTCTGTGGGAGATATTTTTATGGAAAAACCATATCAGGAAGTTGATTTTTCGAAAACGGAATCGAATATTGTACGTTGTCCTGATGAAGCGTCTGCAGAAAAAATGATTGAAAAAATCAAAGAAATTAGAAAAGCTGGAGATACTATTGGAGGAACAATTACCTGCGTAGCTCAAAATATGCCTGTAGGTTTGGGTGAACCTATTTTTCAAAAATTGCATGCGGAATTAGGCAAAGCTATGTTATCTATAAACGCAGTAAAAGGTTTTGAATTTGGTAGCGGATTCTGTGGTGCTAGAATGAAAGGATCTGAACACAATGATATTTTTAACGCTGATGGAACTACTCAAACCAATTTATCTGGAGGAATTCAAGGCGGAATTAGCAATGGAATGGATGTCTATTTTAGAGTCGCTTTTAAGCCTGTTGCTACGATTATGACCAATCAACAAACTATTAACTCACTTGGCGAAGAAACTGAAATCACTGGAAAAGGACGTCATGATCCTTGCGTGGTGCCCAGAGCTGTGCCAATTATTGAAGCATTGACTGCATTGGTGTTAGCAGATTTTTGGTTGATCAATAAAGCTAGAAAAATTTAATATAAAAAAAGTGAAACTTTCGTTTCACTTTTTTTATGCTTGACCTGTTGGCCCAAAATTCATTGGAATTGTTGATTGTTCATAATCTTTGATTTCTCCATTAGCCTGTTCAAATTTTCGAACATTATCTGCCAATGCTTTTGCCAATCTTTTAGCATGTTGAGGCGTTAAAATAATTCGAGATTTTACTTTAGCTTTTGGAACTCCGGGCATAATATTGATAAAATCAACAATAAACTCTGAAATAGAATGATTGATAATTGCCAAATTAGAATAGGTTCCTTCAGCAATTTCTTGGTCTAATTCTATATTTAACTGTTCTTCTTTGTTTTGATTTTCTTTCATAATTTTTATTTTGAAATTTAACTATTGTAAAATTAAAAAAGTTGAATTGAATAATGTAATTTATTTACAATAAACAATTCAACTTTTTAAGTTGTAATGAAGAAATTAATTTTGTTAAAAAAAACTTCTTTCTATTTCGTCTTTAGGACCTACAATAATTTTGTCATAAGCTCTCATACCAGTTCCTGCTGGAATTTTCTTACCTACAATTACATTTTCTTTCAATCCTTCTAATGTATCTACTTTTCCACTTACAGCAGCTTCGTTCAATACTTTTGTTGTTTCTTGGAAAGAAGCAGCAGAAATAAACGATTTAGTTTGTAGAGAAGCTCTTGTGATTCCTTGTAACACTTGCTCAGCTGTTGCTGGTCTTGCGTCTCTTGCTTCCACTAATTTCTGATCATTTCTAATCAATAAAGAATTTTCATCTCTTAATTGACGCGCAGAAATAATTTGTCCAGGTTTTAAGTTCTCAGAATCTCCAGCATCTTCAATCACTTTCATACCATAAATGGTGTCATTTTCTTCGATAAAGTCGTTTTTGTGAACCAATTGATTTTCTAGGAATAAGGTATCACCTGAATCAATAATTCTTACTTTACGCATCATTTGACGAACTACAACCTCAAAATGTTTGTCATTGATTTTTACACCTTGCAAACGATAAACTTCCTGAATTTCATTTACCAAAAACTCTTGAACTGCAGATGGACCTTTGATATTTAAAATATCAGAAGGCGTAATTGCACCATCACATAGAGGCATACCCGCTTTGATAAAGTCATTTTCCTGAACTAAAATTTGATTAGAGAGTTTCACAAGATATTTCATTACATCACCTGTTTTAGATTCAATAATGATCTCTCTGTTTCCTCTTTTAATTTTTCCGAAAGAAACAACTCCATCAATTTCAGCAACTACAGACGGATTGGAAGGATTTCTTGCTTCAAACAATTCAGTTACACGAGGTAAACCTCCTGTAATATCGCCAGCTTTACCTGATTTTCTTGGGATTTTTACCAATGTTTTTCCGCTTTCAACTTTTTCGCCGTTGTCAACCATCAAGTGAGCTCCAACAGGTAAACTGTATGAACGCAAAGCATTTCCTTCTTTATCTTCAATAATCAAAGAAGCAATTAAACGTTTGTTTTTAGATTCAGTAAGAACTTTTTCTTGAAAACCAGTTTGTTCATCGATTTCAACTATATAGTTAATTCCTTGTTCTAAATTATCAAACTTCACTTTTCCTGCAAATTCAGAAACAATTACACCGTTAAATGGATCCCATTGAACAACAATTTCTCCTTTTTTTATTGTTTTTCTGTCTTTGTCAAAAATCACAGAACCATAAGGAATAATATTGGTACTCAATGTAATTCCGGTTTTGGTGTCAATAATTTTAATTTCAGCAGTTCTTGAAATAACAATATCTATTTTGTTTCCGTCATTGTCCTTACCAACAACAGTTCGTAAATCTTCAATAACAACATTACCACTAAATCTTGCAGTCAATTTATTTTCTTCAGAAATATTTCCAGCAACTCCACCAACGTGGAAAGTTCGCAATGTTAACTGAGTTCCAGGTTCTCCAATTGATTGCGCAGCAATTACACCAACAGCTTCACCAATTTGAATTTTATTAAGAGTTGATAAACTTTGACCATAACATTTAGCACAGATTCCTTGAGCAGATTCACACGTTAAAGCTGAACGAACTTCAACAACATCGATGCCAGAAGCTTCAATTTCTTCAGCCAATTTGAATGAAATTGGTTGATTTGCTTTGATAATTAACTTGTCTGTTATTGGATGATATACATCTTGTAAAATAACTCTACCTTCAATTCTATCAGTTAAAGATTCTACAATTTCGTCATTTTTCTTCAAAGGAGTTACTTCTAATCCTCTTAAAGTTCCACAATCTTCTTCATTGATAATTACATCTTGAGAAACGTCAACCAATCTACGAGTTAAATAACCAGCATCCGCAGTTTTTAAAGCAGTATCCGCCAAACCTTTTCGAGCACCGTGAGTAGAAATAAAATATTCTAAGATTGATAGCCCTTCTTTAAAGTTAGAAAGAATTGGGTTTTCAATAATTTCACCACCACTAGCCGTTGATTTTTTAGGTTTTGCCATCAAACCACGCATACCAGTTAACTGACGAATTTGTTCTTTAGAACCCCTTGCACCAGAATCTAGCATCATATAAACAGAGTTAAATCCTTGTTTATCTTCGCGTAAATTTTTCATAGATAATTCAGTCAATCTGTTGTTGGTTGAACCCCAAACATCAATTACCTGATTATAACGCTCTTTTTGGGTTAACATTCCCATATTATAGTTGGTAACAATAATATCTACTTCTTCATTCGCCTCAGCAATCATCGTATATTTTTCTTCAGGAATAATAATATCTCCTAAAGAGAAGGACAAACCACCTTGGAAAGCAAATTTGAAACCCATGTTTTTAATTTCATCTAAGAATTTTCCTGTAGTAGGAATATCAGTAACTTTTAAAATATTACCAATAATTCCTCGTAAGTTTTTCTTAGTAAGAACTTCATTTACATAACCAGCTTCAACAGGAACAACTTCATTAAACAACACTCTACCAACAGTAGTTTTAATAATTTTAGTTACATGATTTCCATTTTCGTCAATATCTTTGGTTCTTACTCGAATTCCAGCATTCAATTCAACTTTTTCTTCGTTGAAAGCGATGGTTACTTCTTCAGGAGAATAAAACGTCAAACCTTCTCCTTTTACAGGAACTTCAGGTGTTGAAAATCTTTCTTTGGTCATGTAATATAAACCAAGTACCATGTCTTGAGAAGGCACCGTTACTGGAGCGCCATTTGCAGGATTTAAGATATTATGAGAAGCCAACATTAAAATTTGTGCTTCTAAAATAGCTTCAGGTCCTAATGGTAAATGAACTGCCATTTGATCACCATCAAAATCGGCGTTAAATGCAGTACACACTAAAGGGTGTAATTGAATTGCTTTTCCTTCGATCAATTTTGGCTGAAATGCTTGAATACCTAACCTGTGTAATGTTGGAGCTCTGTTTAATAAAACAGGGTGACCTTTGATTACATTTTCTAAAATATCCCAAACAACTGGTTCTTTTCTATCAATAATTTTCTTTGCAGATTTTACAGTTTTCACAATTCCTCTTTCAATCAATTTTCTGATTACAAAAGGTTTGAATAATTCTGCTGCCATATCTTTTGGCAATCCACATTCGTGTAATTTTAATTCAGGTCCAACAACAATTACAGAACGAGCTGAATAATCAACCCGTTTTCCTAACAAATTTTGACGGAAACGTCCTTGTTTTCCTTTTAATGAATCTGATAATGATTTTAAAGGTCTGTTAGATTCTGTTTTTACTGCAGATGATTTACGAGTATTGTCAAACAATGAATCAACAGATTCTTGCAACATACGTTTTTCATTTCGTAAAATTACTTCAGGAGCTTTGATTTCAACCAATCTTTTCAAACGGTTGTTTCTGATGATTACTCTTCTGTACAAATCATTTAAATCTGATGTTGCAAAACGACCACCATCTAAAGGCACTAATGGACGTAATTCTGGTGGGATTACAGGAATTGCCTTCATGATCATCCACTCTGGTTTGTTTTCTCTATTTAAAGTTGATTCTCTGAAAGCTTCAACTACATTCAAACGCTTTAAAGCTTCTATTTTACGTTGTTTTGAAGTTTCAGTATTTGCTTTATGTCTTAATTCAAATGACAATGCATCTAAATCAATTCTTGCTAATAAATCAATTAAACATTCAGCACCCATCTTAGCAATAAATTTATTTGGGTCTGTATCATCTAAATATTGATTTTCTTTAGGAAGACTATCAATGATGTCAAGGTATTCCTCTTCTGTTAAGAAATCCAATTTATGCATTGATTCTCCCTCTGCATTTTTTGCAGTACCAGCTTGAATAACTACATATCGTTCGTAGTAAATAATCATGTCTAATTTCTTAGATGGCAACCCTAAAAGGTATCCCATTTTATTAGGTAATGATCTAAAATACCAAATATGAGCAACTGGCACCACTAAGTTTATGTGACCAACTCTATCTCTACGAACTTTCTTTTCGGTGACTTCAACGCCACATCTGTCACATACAATTCCTTTGTAACGGATTCTTTTATATTTTCCGCAGGCACATTCGTAGTCTTTTACTGGGCCAAAAATACGCTCACAAAATAATCCATCTCTTTCAGGTTTGTGAGTACGGTAATTAATCGTTTCTGGTTTTAAAACCTCTCCTTTAGAAACTTCTAAAATAGATTCTGGTGATGCTAAACCAATTGAGATTTTGTTAAACTTTTTTACGGTGTACTTCTCTTGTTTTCTTGTCATGTCTTATTACAGTCTTGAGTTTTTAGTCTTTAGTCTTTAGTTGTTAGGAATATTTTTATGAGAAATAAAAACTACCAACTAAAGACTACCAACTACTAACTATAAAAATTATTCTTCTAATCTTACGTCTAAGCCCAAACCTTTTAGTTCGTGCATTAATACGTTAAATGACTCTGGTAAACCTGGTTCTGGCATTGGTTCGCCTTTTACGATTGCTTCGTAAGTTTTGGCTCTACCCATTACATCATCAGATTTCACAGTTAAGATTTCTCTTAGGATACTTGATGCTCCATAAGCTTCGAGTGCCCAAACTTCCATCTCTCCAAAACGTTGTCCACCAAACTGAGCTTTACCTCCTAAAGGTTGTTGTGTTATCAATGAGTAAGGACCAATAGAACGCGCGTGCATTTTATCATCAATCATGTGTCCTAACTTAATCATATAAATAACTCCAACAGTTGCAGCTTGATCAAAACGTTTTCCAGTACCACCATCATAAAGATAGGTATGTCCAAATCTTGGCACACCAGCTTCATCAGTATATTTATTAATCTCGTCTAAAGATGCGCCATCAAAAATAGGTGTTGCAAATTTTTTGTCTAATTTTTGACCTGCCCAACCAAGAACAGTTTCATAAATCTGACCAATGTTCATACGAGAAGGTACCCCAAGTGGATTTAAAACGATATCAACAGGTGTTCCGTCTTCCAGGAAAGGCATGTCTTCCGCTCTTACAATTCGAGCAACAATTCCTTTATTTCCATGACGTCCAGCCATTTTATCACCTACTTTTAACTTACGTTTCTTAGCGATGTAAATTTTAGCTAGTTTTAAAATTCCTGCAGGTAATTCATCTCCTACAGAAATGGTAAATTTCTCACGACGAAGATTTCCTTGTAAGTCATTTACTTTAATTTTGTAATTGTGAATTAATTCTCCAACAAAAACATTCAAATCATCATCAGTAGTCCAAGAACCTGTTAAGTGAACATAATCATCTACAGAGTTTAACATTTTTTGGCTGTATTTTTTACCTTTTGGCAATACTTCTTCACCTAAATCATTGTAAATTCCTTGAGATGTTTTTCCACTAATTAAGTTGAATAATTTTTCAACCAATTCGGCTTTCAACGCTTCAAATTTTGATACGAAAGATGCTTCTAATGTCGAAACTGCCTCTTTATCTTTGATTCGTTTATTTTTATCTTTAATGGCTCTTTTGAATAATTTTTTGTCAATTACCACACCTCTTAACGACGGAGAAGCTTTTAATGATGCATCTTTTACATCACCTGCTTTGTCCCCAAAAATAGCACGTAATAATTTTTCTTCAGGGGTTGGATCAGATTCTCCTTTTGGTGTAATTTTACCAATTAAGATATCACCAGGATTTACTTCTGCTCCAATTCTGATCATTCCGTTTTCATCCAAATCTTTAGTAGCTTCTTCAGAAACGTTAGGAATGTCATTTGTTAATTCTTCAGAACCTAATTTTGTGTCACGAACGTCCAAAGAATATTCATCAATATGAATTGAAGTAAAAATATCTTCACGAACAACTCTCTCAGAAATTACGATAGCATCCTCAAAATTATACCCTTTCCAAGGCATGAAAGCAACTTTCATATTTCTTCCAAGCGCTAATTCTCCTTGTTGCGTTGCGTAACCCTCACAAAGAACCTGTCCTCCAGAAACTCTATCACCTTTTATTACAATTGGTTTTAGATTGATCGATGTACCTTGGTTTGTTTTTCTGAATTTTATCAAATCATACGAAACTTCATCAGAATCAAAACTTACTAATTTTTCTTCTTCAGAGCGATCATACTTTATCACAATTTTATTTGCATCAACGTATTCTACAACACCTTCTCTTTCTGCATTTATCAAAATACGAGAATCTTTTGCAACCCTTCTTTCTAAGCCTGTTCCCACAATTGGGGCTTCAGGGCTTAATAATGGTACTGCTTGACGCATCATGTTTGATCCCATCAAAGCACGGTTTGCATCATCATGTTCCAAGAAAGGAATCAAAGAAGCTGAAATAGAAGCAATTTGATTTGGAGCAACGTCCATGTAATCTATTAAATCAGCAGAAACTACTGGAAAATCTCCTTCTTCACGAGCAATTACTCTTTCAGAAACAAAACTACCATTTGCATTTAATTTTAAATTAGATTGTGCAATTTTCTTTCCTTCTTCTTCTTCAGCACTTAAATATATAGTATCATTACCAGTAACTGAACCATTGGTCACTTTTCTATATGGGGTTTCGATAAAACCTAAATTATTAACCTTTGCAAAAACAGCAAGCGAAGAAATCAAACCAATATTTGGTCCTTCAGGAGTTTCAATTGGACATAAACGTCCATAATGAGTGTAGTGAACGTCACGAACCTCAAATCCTGCTCTTTCTCTTGATAAACCTCCTGGTCCTAGCGCAGATAACCTACGTTTATGCGTAATTTCGGCCAATGGATTTGTTTGATCCATAAACTGAGACAACTGATTTGTACCAAAAAATGAGTTAATAACAGAAGATAATGTTTTCGCATTGATCAAATCAATTGGCGTAAACACCTCGTTATCACGAACATTCATTCGCTCACGAATTGTTCTTGCCATACGAGCCAAACCAACACCAAATTGTCCAGCCAATTGCTCTCCAACCGTTCTTACGCGTCTATTTGATAAGTGATCAATATCATCAACCTCAGCTTTTGAATTGATTAACTCAATTAAATACTTTATGATAGTGATAATATCAACTCTTGTCAATACTTTCTCATCCATATTAATATCAAGACCTAGTTTGGTGTTCATTCTAAAACGACCAACTTCTCCTAAATTATAACGTTGTTCTGAAAAAAATAATTTATCAATAATACCTCTTGCAGTTTCCTCATCAGGTGGTTCTGCATTCCGTAATTGTCTATAAATGTGTTCAACAGCCTCTTTTTCAGAGTTTGTTGGATCTTTTTGTAATGTATTATGAATAATCGCATAATCTGCTTGTTGATTATCTTCTTTGTGAAGCAAAATAGTCTTAGCACCAGATTCTATGATTTCATCAACATGATCCTTATCTAAAATTGTATCACGATCAAAAATAATTTCATTTCTTTCGATTGATACTACCTCACCTGTATCTTCGTCTACGAAATCTTCATGCCAGGTTTTTAAAACTCTGGCAGCCAATTTGCGTCCTAATACTTTTTTTAAACCAGCTTTAGAAACTTTTACTTCTTCTGCAAGATCAAAAATTTCTAAAATATCTTTATCTCTTTCAAAACCAATGGCTCTGAATAATGTAGTTACTGGTAATTTTTTCTTTCTATCAATATAAGCGTACATCACTTGATTGATATCAGTTGCAAACTCGATCCAAGAACCTTTGAAAGGAATTACTCTTGCTGAGTATAACTTTGTTCCATTTGCATGGAAAGATTGCCCAAAAAATACTCCAGGAGATCTGTGTAATTGTGAAACAACAACACGCTCAGCTCCATTAATAACAAAGGTGCCAGAGTTTGTCATATAAGGAATTGTTCCAAGATAAACATCTTGAACAATTGTTTCAAAATCTTCGTGTTCTGGATCGGTACAAAATAATTTTAGACGTGCTTTTAAAGGCACACTATAAGTTAAACCTCTTTCGATACACTCTTGAATGGTGTAACGTGGAGGGTCAACAAAATAATCTAAAAATTCTAGTACAAATTGATTTCTTGTGTCTGTAATTGGAAAGTTATCCATGAAGGTTTTGTACAAACCTTCTTCACCTCTCTCTTCTGCTTTGGTCTGAAGTTGGAAAAAATCTTGAAAAGATTTTACCTGAATATCCAAAAAATCTGGATATTCCTTGATCATTTGAGAAGTAGCGAAGTTGATTCTTTCAGTAGTGTTTTTCGTTGCCAAAAGAGAATATATTTTTGATTAAAATCTGAATTAAAATAAAGAACGAATATATACACAAAATGGTTTAGGACTAAAAAAAGTTTTAGTACCTAAACCTAAATTTGTTTTCCCGTTTTATTTTCTTATAACGGGAATAAAAAATTACTTAAGCTCTACTTCAGCTCCAGCTTCTTCTAAGGCTACTTTAAGGCTTTCAGCCTCATCTTTAGTAACTCCTTCTTTTACTGGTGCAGGAGCGCTATCCACAACTCCTTTAGCTTCCTTCAATCCTAAACCAGTTAATTCTTTAACTAATTTAACGACTGCTAATTTAGAAAGACCTGCTGATTTTAAAATCACTGTGAATTCTGTTTGCTCTTCAACTTCAGCTAGATCTCCACCACCTGCTACTGGACCTGCTACTGCAACCGCTGCTGCTGCTGGCGAAATACCATATTCATTCTTTAAAATTGAAGCCAATTCGTTTACTTCTTTTACTGTTAAGTTAACTAATTGTTCTGCGAAATTTTTTAAATCTGCCATTTTAATTGTTTTTAAAAATTTTTGTTTATTATAGTTTATTTGTGCGCTAAATTATTTTTCAGATAAAGTTGTTAAAATACCTGAAATCTTTTGTCCACCAGATTGTAACGCTGAAATAACGTTTTTGGCTGGTGATTGTAATAATCCAATAAGTTCACCAAGTAATTGTTCTTTTGATTTAATATCAATAAGAGCATCTAATTGATCATCACCAATGTAAACAGATTCTTCTGCGAATGCACCTTTTAAAATAGGCTTACTCTTTGTTTTCTTTCTGAATTCTTTGATTAATTTTGCAGGAGCGTTTGAAGACTCTGCAATCATTATGGATGTATTTCCTTTCAATACGGATGGTAAGTCTCCAAAATCCTTGTCTGAAGCTTCCATTGCTTTTGCAAGTAATGTATTTTTTACAACTGATAACTGAATTCCTGCTTTAAAACAAGCTCTACGTAAATTTGAGGTTGTTATTGCATCCAATCCAGAAATATCTGCTAGATAAATTGTATTTGTATCTGCTAATGTCGTTGTTAAATCTTGTATTACTTGTGATTTCTCTTCTCTAGTCATAATTAAAGTTTTAACGTATTAAACAGTTTTAACATCAACAATAACTGCGGGGCTCATTGTACTTGAAATATGAATACTTCTTAAATAAGTTCCTTTTGCTGTCGTTGGTTTCAATTTAATAACAGTTTGTAATATTTCCTTTGCATTTTCCGCTAATTTGTCAGCATCAAAAGATGCTTTTCCAATTGCAACGTGTACAATACCAGTTTTATCAACTTTAAAATCGATTTTACCAGCTTTTACTTCTTGAACAGCTTTTGCTACATCCATAGTTACAGTTCCAGTTTTTGGGTTTGGCATTAAACCTCTAGGACCTAAAATTCTTCCTAAAGGACCTAATTTACCCATTATGCTTGGTAAAGTAATGATAACGTCAACGTCAGTCCATCCGTCTTTTATTTTTTGAAGATACTCATCTAATCCAACGAAATCAGCACCAGCCGATTTAGCTTCTGCTTCTTTATCAGGAGTAACTAAGGCTAGGACTTTAACGTCTTTTCCTGTTCCATGAGGAAGTGTTACAACTCCCCTAACCATTTGATTTGCTTTTCTTGGATCAACTCCTAAACGAATTGCAATGTCTACAGATGCATCAAACTTAACATTAGTTATTTCTTTAACCAATGATGAAGCCGCAGCTAAATCATAAGATTTAGATTTATCTACCTTAGCATGTGCTTCTTTTTGTTTCTTTGTTAATTTTGCCATTTTGCTACTTTTTATAAAGATTATTCTGGTGCATTACCTGTTACATTTAATCCCATAGAACGAGCTGTACCAGCAATCATTCTCATTGCGGGAGCTAATTCAAAAGCATTTAAATCTACCATTTTATCCTCAGCAATAAGTTTTATTTGGTCCCAAGAAACTGATGCTACTTTTTTTCTATTAGGTTCTCCTGAACCACTTTTGATTTTGGCCGCTTCTAGTAATTGTAATGCTGCTGGTGGTGTTTTAGTAACGAACTCAAAAGATTTGTCTTTATAAACAGTAATCACAACAGGAATAACTTTACCTTGTTTGTCTTGTGTTCTTGCGTTAAACTGTTTACAAAACTCCATAATATTAACTCCAGCAGATCCCAAAGCAGGTCCAACCGGTGGCGATGGGTTCGCTGCACCTCCCCTTACTTGTAATCTAACTAATTTACTAATTTCCTTTGCCATTTTAAAAATGTTTAATGATTTGTTTTAAAATTGGAAGCTGAAAAACAAATCGATATATAATTTGTAACACTTATATTTTTTCTACTTGCATATAACTTAATTCTAATGGTGTTTTTCTTCC
>ERZ888423.2509-NODE-2509-length-13545-cov-7.173758_pt1 | contig 13545 bp, 18 predicted proteins | sample MGYA00520523_ERZ888423 | MGnify/ENA primary metagenome ERZ888423 (study PRJEB32303, sample SAMEA104408611) | aquatic metagenome | biome: Brackish water; feature: Pelagic; material: water | place: Baltic Sea | collected 2014-06-08T10:24:00 | depth 30,27 m ...
GGTAACCAAACATTTAGGCGGCAAGTGGTGTGCTTAACAAGTGCTGCGCGACCTATGTCAGAGTCGTCACAAGCTTTTGTTAACTTACTCAAACAAAATATTAAACGTCTGAGTCTTCATCAGGCTTTCTAGGTTTAATACCCTTAGCGAACAGAATGCCGACTTCATAGAGAATCCATAGGGGTACGGCCAACATAAACTGACTGACGACGTCTGGCGGGGTTATAACCGCAGCAATGACGAAGGCAGCCACCACAACGTAACCTCTAATTTCTTTAAGCTTGTCAACCGTAACGATACCTAAGCGCACCAATAACACCACTGCAATCGGCACTTCAAAAGTAATGCCAAAGGCAATAAACATACTCATAACAAAGTTTAAGTACGCTTCAATGTCTGGTGCAGGAGTAATAGATTGTGGTGCAAACGAAGCGATGAACGCAAACACAGTTTGAAACACAACAAAATAGCAAAATGCCATACCTGCAAAAAATAATAAAGAGCTTGAAACAATAAGTGGCAAGGCTAATTGTTGTTCATGACGGTACAAGCCTGGCGCCACAAAAGCCCATGCTTGATACAGTACAAATGGCAGAGACAACATAAACGCGGCCAGCATGGTGACCTTAACCGGAACCATAAAAGGCGTGATGACACCGGTTGCAATCATGCGTGTGCCCTGTGGCAGCGATGCCAACATAGGTTGCGCTAAGAAGTCATAAATGACTGAAGGCCCTGGGTATAAAAAAAGCACAATAAATACAACGAGTAAAACAACCACCGTCTTTAATAATCGATCGCGTAACTCGACCAAATGCGACATAAAACTTTCTTTAACTTCTTCAATAATGTTTGGCTCATTGGTGTCGGAAGTGTCGTCGGTATTTAATTTTTCAGTCACAGCATTTTCTCTTGCGAAGGGGCTGATGGCTGATCAGGGTTTGATGCAGCAGGAACTTTAGCCGAGGTCGTATGGGCTGAAGAGGTTGCAATGGCCGGTTCTTTGTTCAGGGTCTCGACTTGTATCGGTGCGCTAGCAGGCGTTGAAGTTGCCAAGGTTGATTCAGTGAGCGAAACAGCAGGGGTAGAAGTTGAATTTGTCGCGTTTGTTACAGAAGCTTTAGTAGCGTCTGTGTCAGAGTTTGACTGATAAACGTTGTCAGCAAAGTCATCTAACCCTTTCACGTCAAGGCTACCGCGAATACTGTTTTCCGTATCTTTCATTGAGCTGTTGACATCACGGGCAGCGTTTTCCATTTCTTCTTTCATCTTCTTGAGCTCGTCGAGCTCAACTTCACGTTGAATGTCACCCTTCACGTCGCTGACATAGCGTTGCGCACGACCCAACAGATGGCCAACCGTACGGGCTACTTTGGGTAAACGTTCAGGGCCGATTACAACGAGCGCAATCACGCCAATAATGAGTAACTCAGTAAAGCTGATATCGAACACGATAGAGTCTGGCCTAAAAGAAAACGATTAGACCCACAAATGTGGGGCATATTCATTAAGATTGTGTTGTTTGGGTCTTTTCTTTGGCTTGTACGTCAATCGTATCGTCAGTGGCCACACGCTGTGTCACGGTCGCTTCAGTCGTTTCGGCCGGCTTGTCTAATGAAGCTTCTTTCATGCCATCTTTAAACCCTTTGACGGCGCCCCCTAAGTCTGAACCCATATTACGTATTTTTTTGGTGCCAAATACTAAAGCAACAATCACCAGAACCACTAACCAATGCCAAATGCTAAAGCTACCCATAATGTCTTCTCCGTTAGACGTTGATGGCTGTACGACCCGACCAAGGCCGGGCACCACCCATAATATGTACGTGCAAATGGCCTACTTCTTGACCACCCTCTTTACCTGAGTTTACCAATACTCTAAACCCACCTGCTGCCCCAGGGTTACACCCGTTATCGAGTGCAATTTGAGGTATACATGTCATCATTCTACCTAACCAATTCACATCTGACTCAGTAACCGTTTGCAACGATGTGACATGCTGGCGCGGAATCATTAATAAATGAACTGGCGCTGAGGGGTTAATGTCATGAAATACAACAAAATCATCGTCTTGATAGGCGATTTTCGCAGGAATTTCACCTGAAGCGATTTTGCAAAACAGACAGTTTGTCATAACTCCTACCTCGTCAACAGCACTTAAAAGAAACTTTAATTTATTTTTTAAAAAAAATATAAATTAACTTGGTTTTTACTCTACTTTTATACTTCACTTCACTGCGCGACAATCTACTTCTCTGCTTATCAACTCATTTAATGCCAATTATCTATTCGAAACACGTAAGCAGGGGTGGTTTTTGAAAAGTTAAGGGTTCGTATCAATTTAAAGGATGTGGCCTTATTACGGCTGGCGACTGGCTTTTTCATCTAGGCCTGATAAACCTTCACGCCTTGCTAATTCCGCCAAGACCTGCTCTGGCTTTAAACCTTGCTCTACTAAAACCACTAAACAATGAAACCATAAGTCTGCCGTTTCAGCCACAATACGATCAGCTTGGCCATCTTTAACCGCCATCACTAATTCAGTCGCTTCTTCACCAATTTTTTTAAGCGCAGCATCTGGGCTTTTGCTTGAAAGTTTAGCGACATAAGATGTCTTGGGGTCACCCCCGTTTTTAACTAAACGCGACTCAATGGTGTCGGCTAAGCGGCTTAATATGTTTTCTGTCGTCTTGCTACTGGTCATAGGGGTCACATTTTTTTAATCATTTAAAAGGCAAACATTTTGCATACAAGCCAAAATTAAGCCATGGTAAACACTAAGCGGTAAACATTATTTCTTGTAAAAAGTGCTCGGGTCTTTTAATACAGGCTCTGTGGTTTGCCATGTTGGCGCATCACCTTGTGTGTTGAGCACTTGAAAAAAACAGTTTGCACGACCCGTATGGCAGGCTATACCCCCCAATTGCTCAACTTTCAGCAAAATGACGTCAGCATCGCAATCTAGGCGAATTTCTTTAATCAGCTGTGTGTGACCCGACTCTTCCCCTTTATGCCAAAGCTTTTGACGCGAACGTGACCAGTACACTGCGTGGCCGGTTGAGACCGTTAAAGACAGCGCTTCGCGGTTCATCCAAGCTACCATCAACACTGAAGCGGTTTTAAAGTCTTGGGCAATGGCGGGTATTAAACCTTGTGCATCAAAGCTTACGGCATTTAGCCAGTCGCTGCTGCGGGTTAACGGGGTATTAGTCATGACGTCGCACCGGTATACCTTGCGCGGCCATAAAATCCTTTGCCTCACTAATGGTATGTTGCCCAAAATGAAAAATACTGGCTGCCAACACTGCACTGGCGCCACCTAAGGTGACACCGTTTGCCAAGTCTGCTAAAGAACCGACGCCACCTGAAGCAATAACGGGTACCGTCACAGCATCTGCAACGCGGCGCGTTAAATTTAAATCAAAACCAGAACGGGTGCCGTCTCGGTCCATACTCGTGAGCAATAGTTCTCCCGCACCGTATTCAACCATTTGTTTTGCCCAGGTTAAAACATCAATACCGGTGCCTCGTCGACCGCCATGGGTGAACACTTCCCACCGCGGGTCGTCGTCAGGCGTACCGACCACGCGACGCGCATCAATGGCCACCACAATACATTGTGAGCCATGATAGCGTGCGGCTTCGCGTATTAGCTCTGGGCGAGCCACCGCTGCGCTGTTAATTGACACCTTGTCTGCGCCAGCGTTTAACAAGCGTTGAATGTCACTGACTTGTCGCACCCCTCCGCCAACCGTTAGGGGAATAAACACCTCAGATGCCACCCGTTCGATCATGGGCAAAATTAAGTCGCGATCATCGCTCGTTGCGGTGATGTCTAAAAACGTAATTTCGTCAGCCCCTTGTTCGTTGTAACGTTCCGCAATTTCAACTGGGTCGCCCGCGTCGGTCAAGGCTACAAAGTTAACGCCTTTCACCACACGACCCGCCGAAACGTCTAGGCACGGAATAATGCGCCTTGATAGACCATTACACGACACTGAGGTGGTGAATTGATCGGTCACGGTTATTCGCTTACACGGTCGAGTGCAGCTTTAAAATCAAGGGTACCTTCATAAATGCTGCGGCCTAAAATAGCCCCTTCAACACCCTGATCTTCAACTGCAAGCAATGCTTCAATATCAGACATATTGGTCACACCACCCGATGCAATAACGGGTATACGCACATGTTGGGCCAACGCAACCGTGGCTTCAATGTTGACACCTGTGAGCATGCCATCACGACCGATGTCGGTATAAATAATACCTTCACAGCCATAGTCTTCAAATTTCTTGGCTAAGTCTGCGACATTATGTTTGGTGAGCTTGCTCCACCCGTCGGTGGCCACTTTACCGTCACGCGCATCAAGACCGACAATAATATTGCCTGGAAAGGCAACGCAAGCGTCTTGTAAAAAGCCTGGGCTTTTTACTGCGGCTGTACCAATGATGACATAAGAAATGCCTGCATCAAGGTAACGTTCTATGGTGTCTAGATCGCGAATGCCGCCACCAATTTGTACCGGTAAATCGTCGCCAACTTCTGCCAAAATCGCTTTAATGACGCTTTCGTTCAGCGGCTTACCTGCAACGGCACCATTTAAATCAACTAAATGCAAACGCTTGGCACCGAGGTCGGCCCAACGCGCAGCCACCTCAACGGGGTCATCAGAAAAAATAGTCGCGTCGTCAAGATCACCTTGGCGCAAACGCACGCACTTACCATCTTTAAGATCAATTGCTGGAATAAGAAGCATAATAAAAACACCTAAAACAACTTACAACGTTTGATGAAAAACCTTAAGGTTTCCAGTCTACAAAATTACGGTAGAGGCGCAAACCATAATCGGCACTTTTTTCTGGGTGAAACTGAACAGCAAAAATATTGTCACGAGCCACAGCGCAGGTAAATGGCAGACCATACGCAGCGGTACCAACCGTTAACATAGGGTCAGTGGGGTCAACGTAATAGCTATGTACAAAGTAAAAGGGCGATAAGTCAGGAATACCTGCCCATAGTGGATGCGACTGGGTTTGACGCACAGCATTCCAACCCATGTGCGGTACTTTTAGGGTGTCAGCGCCACTTTGGTCGGGGTCAAATGCCGGCCCATTGAAGCGTTTGACTGTACCGTTAAAAATAGCTAAGCATGGGGTACTGTCCCCTTCATGACTTGCCTCAATACTTGCCTCATTATTTTCTTCGCTGCGCTCAAATAACATTTGCTCGCCAACACAAACCCCAAGTAAGGGTTTGGTTGCGGCGACATGCAGAACCGTTTCGCGCAAACCCGCCACTTCAAGTGTGCGCATGCAGTCGGCCATAGCCCCTTGTCCGGGTAAGACCACCCGATCAGCGGCAGCAATTTTGGCGGGCGAACCCGTTAAGACAATATTTGCTTCGGGTGCTGCGTGGCGCAAGGCCCGCTCAACCGAGTGATAATTGCCCATGCCGTATTCGACGATGGCGATAGTGCTCATGTGTAAACCTATTCGCCAGTGAGTTAGAGCACGCCTTTAGTGGAAGGCATAATGCCTGCCCCGCGTGGGTCGAGTTCGAGAGCCATACGTAGGGCCCGACCGAATGCTTTAAAAACCGTTTCACACTGGTGATGGGCATTGATACCGCGAAGATTGTCAATGTGTGTCGTGATTAAAGCGTGGTTCACAAAACCTTGAAAAAATTCGCGGCTTAAATCAACATCAAAATCGCCTACTCTGGCGCGCGTGAAGGGCACATTAAATTCAAGCCCTGGGCGCCCTGAAAAGTCGATCACCACGCGTGACAAAGCCTCGTCAAGCGGCACATAAGCATGACCATAGCGGCGAATGCCAGCACGCGACCCCACGGCTTGAGAGACTGCTTGGCCAAGCGTGATGCCGACGTCTTCAACCGTATGATGGGCATCAATTTTTAAATCGCCATCAGCTTTAACGTCTAGATCAATCATGCCATGACGAGCGATTTGATCAAGCATGTGATCAAGAAAAGGTACGCCTGTATCAAGCGACTGCTTGCCCGTACCATCAAGGTTGAGGGCCACGCGAATGCGGGTTTCGTTGGTATTGCGGGTGACTTCGGCGGTACGCATAACTCGAGCCATAAAAGAATAGTTGAAAGGTTATTGTAAAGTGACAATCACTTAAATTTTGAATTTTGCGCTTAATTAACGCGATATCTCGCACTGGTGGCGTGCGCATCTAAGCCTTCACCTTGCGCCAAAGTGTCAGCGATGCGCCCTAATGTCTGCGCGCCTTGCTCTGAAACATAAATTAGGCTCGACCTTTTTTGAAAGTCGTAGACTCCTAAAGGTGACGAAAAGCGCGCCGTTCTAGAGGTAGGCAAAACGTGATTGGGGCCAGCACAGTAATCACCGAGTGCCTCAGAACTGTGGCGACCCATAAAGATGGCGCCAGCATGGCGCAACTTGGGCAGCCAATTTTCAGGCTTTTCTGTGGAAACCTCAAGGTGTTCGGGTGCAATGCTATTTGAAATCTGACAGGCTTCATCAAGGTCTTTCACCAAAATCAACGCCCCACGGTTTTGTAGGCTGGTGCGAATGATGTCTGCCCGAGGCATTGTTTCAATGAGACGATCTATTGCGACTTGTACGGCTTCAATATAGGCTGCGTCAGGGCATAGCAAAATCGCTTGCGCCAGCTCGTCGTGTTCCGCTTGAGAGAAAAGATCCATCGCAACCCAATCAGCAGGGGTATGACCGTCACAGATGATCAGTATTTCACTGGGGCCAGCAATCATGTCGATGCCAACGGTACCAAATACCCGGCGTTTCGCAGCGGCCACATAGGCGTTACCAGGCCCGACGATTTTATCGACGGCTGCAATGGTTTCCGTGCCATAAGCTAAGGCCCCAACCGCTTGTGCCCCACCTATTGTAAAAACCCTATCAACACCCGCAACGGCGGCAGCGGCCAAGACAAGTGGGTTGTGTTCACCACCTGGGGTAGGTGTCACCATGATGACTTCTTTGACACCTGCGACTTTGGCTGGAATGGCGTTCATGAGCACTGAAGAGGGGTAAGCCGCCTTGCCACCGGGAACATAAATACCGACTCGATCAAGCGGTGTAATGTGTTGCCCCAATTGGGTGCCATCAGCCTCGGTATAAGACCAGCTGGTTTGAACTTGCTTGAGGTGATAGGCTTTTACGCGTTCAGCCGCTGCCTCAAGTGCTTGGCGTTGCGTGGCGGGCAAGTTATTGAGGGCATGTTGACAGGTTTCTAACGAAACCTCGAGGTCGGCCATTGATTGCGCAGACACTCGATCAAACTCTGCTGTGAGCGCTAAAACGGCTTCGTCACCCTCGCGTTGCACGCGTTTTAAAATGCGCGCAGCCGCTTGGTCGATTGCTTCGTCTTGTTCGGCATCAAACTTCAACAACGTTGACAATCGCGCAGAAAAGTCTGTATCTTGCGAATTGAGTCGGGAAATGTTCACCATACTATTTACCTATTTTGCTGGCGCGATCAAACGCATCAATGAGCGGTTGAAGCTCGGCATGACGGGTTTTGAGGGCCGCGCGATTAATAATTAACCTTGATGATATGGGCATAATGTCTTCAACGGCTACCAAGTCATTGGCCCGCAGGGTATTGCCGGTTGAAACCAAGTCAACAATGGCGTCAGCCAAACCTATTAAGGGTGCCAATTCCATTGAGCCATAAAGCTTAATGAGGTCAACGTACACACCTTTTGCGGCAAAATGCTCGCGGGCGGCATGCACATATTTTGTGGCCACCCTCAGGCGTGCACCTTGCTTGACTGCAGCCTCATAGTCAAACCCATTCTTAACGGCAACACTAAGTTTGCAGCGCGCAATATTCAGATCAATAGGCTGATACAGCGCACCGGGGTGCGATGCGGCATGTTCGATTAAAACATCTTTACCTGCAATACCAAAGTCGGCTGCACCATACTCTACGTAGGTGGGCACATCAGAGGCGCGCACAATGATGATGCGCACATTGGGGTTGCTGGTCGTTAAAATTAGTTTGCGAGACGTTTCAGGGTCTTCGGTTACTTCAATGCCGGCAGCTTGCAGCATAGGCAAGGTTTCGTCAAAAATACGACCCTTAGACAACGCCAACGTTAATGGCTTATTCGAGGCTGATGCTTTGAACAGACCCATCGTTGACACTAAGCTGATGGCGGCAACAGAGTCTGCTGCTGCCGCAACATAGGCAGACTTCGTGGTTGGTTCAATTGATTCAGGTGTTGACGGAACGATACTCATCACTGAACCCCTTTAGAGGAAACACGCTCAATTTGAGCGCCAAGCAAACGAAGCTTATGCTCCATTTTCTCGTAACCGCGGTCTAGGTGATAAATGCGTTCAACCGTCGTGACACCTTCTGCCGCTAAACCAGCAATGACTAAACTGGCTGAAGCGCGTAAGTCTGTGGCCATCACGGTAGCGCCTGACAATTGTGACACACCTCGAACCACTGCGGTATGGCCATCAATATCAATATCAGCGCCCAAGCGAATTAATTCTTGAACGTGCATAAAGCGGTTTTCAAAAATGGTTTCAACCATAACAGCCGTGCCCTCGGCCAACGCATTCATGGCCATAAACTGTGCCTGCATATCAGTTGGGAAGCCGGGGTATTCAACGGTTCGAATATCAATCGCGAGCGGGGGTTTTTTCATGATGGCGCGAATGCTATGGTCTGACACGGTCATGTTTAAGCCAGCCTGCTCAAGCTTAGACAAAATAGCACCCATGGTTGAGGGCTTGGCATGGGTTAAGGTGATGTCGCCACCGGTGGCGGCAACAGCACATAAAAAGCTACCCGCTTCAATGCGGTCAGGTACGATGTGGTACTCGGTGCCACGTAGGCTTTTCACCCCTTCGATCACAATACGGTCGGTGCCATGGCCTGAAATTCGGGCGCCCATTTTAATGAGCATTTCAGCTAAATCAACCACTTCAGGTTCGCGAGCCGCATTTTCTAAAACAGTGGTGCCTTCAGCCAAGGTGGCGGCCATCATTAAATTTTCAGTGCCTGTAACCGTCACCATGTCGGTACGAATGACAGCACCTTTTAAACGGGTGGCTTTTGCCACCACGTAACCGTGTTCAATATGTATGTCGGCGCCTAGTGCTTCTAAACCCATGATGTGTTGGTCAACAGGGCGTTGACCAATTGCGCAACCACCAGGCAAACTGACCCGAGCTTGGCCAAAACGTGCCAACAAAGGTCCTAAAACCAATATAGAGGCCCGCATGGTTTTGACTAGGTCGTAAGGTGCTTCAAGTGAGTCAATTGAATCGGCACTGAGGGTTAAGGTGTGTTCGCTATCATTATGGGTTTTGACACCTAATTGACCGAGCAAACGAATTGTGGTGCCAATGTCGTTTAAGTGCGGCACGTTGCGTAAGGTGATCGGCTCAGCGGTTAATAGGCTGGCACACAAAATGGGTAGTGCGGCGTTTTTCGCGCCAGAAATACGCACCTCGCCTTCCAGAGCTGCGCCACCCGTGATGCGTAGCCTATCCATTATTGTGCAGCCTCGAACTCTTTAGGGGTCAAGGTACGCATAGATAGTGCGTGAATTTCTTCTTTCATGCGTTCGCCTAGTGCTTTGTAAACCAGTTGATGGCGGGCAATTGGGCGTAGGCCATCAAATGCTTCGCTCACGATGATGGCTTCAAAATGTGCACCGTCGCCCGTTACGTTGACGTGCTGACAGACGAGGTTTTCGCTAATGTATTGACGAATGTTTTCAGGGGTAGGCAGCATAATGTAAAGTCTTAAAAAATTTAAAAATACAAACTTAGTTATGTTTGTGACGGTTATATTCTATTTTTACATACTGTTTTGAATGAAGAAGCTTTCTTAGGAGCTTACACTCAAATAATATTAGGTAAGGTTGAGTCAGTTGCTTTTTGAATCAGTTAACTCTGCAATAAGCACCAGATACTCAGTATTAGGTGCGCAACTTATAACCTGAGGCCAACAACCTGAGCGCCAGCCAAGTTAACACGATTAAAACAAATGACACCACAACGAGACTCTTCCAGGGTGAGGTGTCAGACAAACCAAAGAACCCATATCGGAAGCCATCAATCGTATAAAAAATAGGGTTCCAGTGTGACACGGCTTGCCAAAATGGTGGCAAGCTGTTGATGGAATAAAACACCCCAGACAAAAAAGTAGCCGGCATAATTAGAAAGTTTTGAAAGGCTGACAGTTGATCGAATTTTTCGCAATAAAGCCCTGCGATTAAACCCAAAACGCCCATGATGCTTGTCGCCAAAACAGCAAATGTCAACACCCAACCAATGTGCTCAATGGTTAATGATAAAAAGAAAAATGAAATGAGCCAAACGGCTGAGCCGACCACTATGCCTCGTACAACGGCTGCAAAGACGTAGGCTGAAAAAAACTCACGATGCGAAATCGGGGTGAGCAATACAAATACTAAATTGCCGGTGACGCGACTTTGAATCAAAGAAGATGAGGGGTTAGAGAAAGCATTTTGCAACATGCTCATCATCATCAAGCCGGGTATTAAAAATGCCGTATACGGAATTTCACCATACACATTTATGCGGTCTTGTAAAACTTGAGCGAACACCACCAAATATAAGGCGGCTGTGATGACCGGTGCAGCGATCGTTTGAAAACTGACCTTCCAGAAGCGCAACAACTCTTTGTAAAACAGGGTGCGGAACCCAGAGCTTATGCCAACATCGCTAACGGTGATGACAACGGGTGTGTCGATGGTTGAGGTGCTCATGCTGGGGTACCCTTTGCAAGCTGGGGTGTGTCTTTCATAATATGCACAAAGGCCTCTTCAAGCCCAGCACCCCCAACGCGCGCAAGCAAGGCTTGTGTGGTGTCTAGTGCAATGATTTTGCCACTTTTTAGCATGGCAATACGCCCACATAATGCTTCGGCTTCTTCAAGGTAGTGCGTCGTTAATAAAATCGTGTGCCCCGCTTTATTTAAACGTGAAATAAATTCCCATAAGCTACGCCGTAAATCAACGTCAACCCCTGCAGTGGGCTCATCAAGCACAATAACGGGGGGGCGGTGAACCAACGCTTGGGCCACCAACACCCGACGTTTCATGCCGCCTGATAGTGAACGCATGTTGGTGTCGGCTTTGTCAGTCAAACCTAAATTGCTTAGAATTTCATCTATCCAGTTATCGTTATGGTTGAGTCCAAAGTAGCCTGACTGAATACGTAGGGTTTCACGCACAGTAAAAAAGGGATCGTAGACGAGTTCTTGAGGCACCACCCCCAGTGCTCGGCGCGCTAAACGGAAGTCGCTGAGTACGTTGTAACCGTACACAAATGCTTGACCTTCGGTGGCAAGACACAAGCCTGCCAAAATCGAAATGAGAGAAGTTTTGCCTGCACCGTTTGGGCCTAGCAAACCAAAAAACTCACCTTGCTCAATTTCAAGCGATACATCTGAAACGGCGAGAAAGCCTGGCTTTGTAACACCTGAAAAACGGTCTCGCCAAGTCGCTTTGCTAGAAGCGTAGGTCTTGCTAATGTGGTCAAAGCGTATAGCGGGGGTTGTCATAGTTGTTGTGCAGTTCGTGCAGTTGTTAAATGAATAACAGACTATTTGCTATTTCGTTCATTTAAGGCAGCAATGAGACCGTCAATACCATTTGCATTGATTTGTTGAGAAAACTGGTTGCGATAGTTTTGTATCAGCCAAATATTTTCAACATTAATGTCGTAAATTTTCCAGCCGGTAGGGGTTTTTTCTAAGCGATAGTCAATACCAATGGTCTGTGAATTCTGGCTTTGCATCACGCGTGATCGCACCACGACATCTTTGGCATCAGGTTCAGCGCGAAGGGGTTGAACATCCATTTTTGTACCGCTATCAATGCGAGACAAGGCGCCGCTATACGTGCGCGCCAAGGTCTGGCGAAATGCAGCGGTGAGTTGCTCGCGTTGTTCAGGGGTAGCTTGGCGCCAATATTTGCCAGCTGACAAACGAGTGGTTTTTGCAAAATCTACATAAGGCAAAACGTACAGGTCGACGATTTCATTGATGCGGCCAATGTTTTGTTTTTTCACTTCTGGGTCGTTTTGCAACACCATCAGGGCTTGGTCGGCAACCGCTTGAACAAATGTGTCTGGCGCAGAATTGGCGTCAGGCTTAGCTTGTGCAAAGCTTTGCATGGCCATAAGTGACAGCGCAAGCAGTAAAAAAAACTTTATTGTCATGAGTCGACTAAAAGGCTGACCCTGACGCTGTAAACGCAATTCATGATGCGAGCGGGCGTCAGTGTTATGAAACTGATTTGTCGTGCGGTTGAGCGTGTGCATAATATAAACCTTTACTCGTTGGTGTCACCCCCAATAAAAAAGGGTGTTGTCATCAAAAATTATTTTTGTGGGGCAATATTTAATGCCTTATCGTCAGCTTCAATGTCTTCATAATTTTCGTAGTTAGGCAAGGCATCTGCTGCAGCCTCGGGGCCTAGCACTTTCGCTTGGCGTTGCTGTATGTAGGCGTCACGTATGAAGCTGTAAGGGTCAAGTGCCGTGCGATCAACCGTTTCAGAAATTTGTAATAATGCCTCACGTCGGGAGACAAACTCGAGCCCCCAAATTGAGTTACGTAGCCCTACATTGGGAATATAACCAATGGTGTTGAGTTGATTACCAACGAGGTTGCCGACGTCACCAAAGGTGTCTCGAACCGAGCTAGAACCCACAACTGGTAAAACCATATATGGGCCAGAGCTAAAGCCCCACACACCTAGAGTTACACCGAAATCGTTCGGGATGCGAGGTTGACCATTGGCGCTGGCTAAATCAAGACAACCGCCTAAACCAAGTGTTGTGTTCAGTAAAAAACGTCCCATGGTGTTGATGGCATCGAACTGACGTTGTTGTAAAACACTATTGATACCGGACCATATTTCACCTAAGTTTAAAAATATATTTCTAATACAGGTGCGAATCGGTTGTGGTGTGATGAAAGCATAAGCTTCAGAAACAGGTCTAAATACCGCGCGGTCTAGGCCGTCGTTAAACTCGTAAACTGTGCGATTTGAGCCTTCCCATGGGTCTGCAGGGTTGGGCGCGCCTTGCGTGGCGGCGCAGCCAACGGTCAGTATGCAGGCTACTAAGGTTAAAAATTTATAAAAAAGTCGTGAAGCTTGTGAAAGCATTATTGTGCCGGTGCAGTAGATTTAGAATTAGCGCCTTCTTCGTCAGCTTTATTAAACAAAAACTTACTGATTAGGTTTTCAAGCACGATGGCACTTTGAGTCATGCTAATTGTATCGCCTGCAACAAGCATGTTTTCATCGCCCCCTGCATCTAAACCAATATATTGTTCGCCCAGTAAACCTGATGTCAAGATTTTGGCAGAGGTGTCTTTGGGGAAGGCAAACTGGCTTTCAATGTTAAAAGACACGATGGCTTGGTAGGTTTGGTCATCAAATCGAATGCTACCCACTCGGCCTACCACCACACCCGCGCTTTTAATCGGTGCGCGCACTTTCAAGCCACCAATGTTTTCAAACTTGCCGCTCACGGC
>ERZ888423.2511-NODE-2511-length-13539-cov-12.235316_pt1 | contig 13539 bp, 12 predicted proteins | sample MGYA00520523_ERZ888423 | MGnify/ENA primary metagenome ERZ888423 (study PRJEB32303, sample SAMEA104408611) | aquatic metagenome | biome: Brackish water; feature: Pelagic; material: water | place: Baltic Sea | collected 2014-06-08T10:24:00 | depth 30,27 m ...
AATCCGCCGTCGAAAATCATGGGAGAATCACCAAAGCGAACATAGCTGTACTTGAAGTACTGGTTGTCATTGTAATAGTTGTTGGCAGGCAGGTTGTCGGTATCCGAGTTGATCCAGCTGCCGCCGTAACCCAGTGCGAACCAAAGATCCATGGTGACCACATCGCGGAAGGTCCACTGGTGGCCGAGGCCCATGAGCAGGGAGATGGAAAAATCATTGCCGGGTACTTCAAACTCAGAGAAGTATTCTATACAATTCCCGAAATCGTCGCACTCATAATCATACTGGTAATAGATGTCTGTAAAGCTGAAGTAGTTGAACAGTAATTCAGGTTTAATGTAGAAACCCTTAAAGTCGCTGTAGTTATCTACCCCATCCATTACATCGGTTTTAAAATAGAAGCGGGGACCAATGGATGCATAGCCGCCTATAAACTGGTCGCTATTGAAGTAGTCATCGAGTTTTACACCGATAAACCCGGCGTTGATTTCGAGGGTGGTGCTGTTGCGGTACCAGGTTTCGTAGGATAAGCCGAAACAACCCGCTACCGGACTGAAGAAGTCGTATTTGATTACTGCGGTAGAAGGAGCTTCCTGGCTGAAAGCAGTAGTGCAGGTAGCCAGTAATAATAATATGCCTGTTAATTTGCGCATGGTTGATAATTTATGCGAAGGTAGCTATTAATGGAAAGCGAAAAGGAAAATGAACAGCAGCTATCGTTACCTTAATTCCAGCTCTTTCAGGAGTTTATCCACTCGAATAGTATCGCCTTCCAGATCAGCAGTTACTTCCAGTATTTCCACCCATTTCCCCTTCTTTTTATAAAAGATACGGGTGCCTTCAGCACAGGTGACGCTGCTGTTGGAGAAAGGGGAGAGATTGGGGTTCATCACATTTTCAATCTTAAGGGGAATAGAGGTAGCTGAGCCATTGCGCAATACCACAGATACAGGACCTGATGCAATAGCTGTTGCGAATAGCATGATGCCAGTAAGCAGCCCGATGGATAGTAAGGATGATTTTTTCATATACTATTTTTATTGAATGCCTAATTCTGCTTTCTTTTCCCGGAGCACCTGCGCCATATCAATGACTGCGCCGTTTTGAATGCTGCTATCCACTACCAGTAATACATACTTCTTTGTACCTGATTTATACAGTATTTCCTGACCGATGGCGAGATCGACACCGCTTTCTGAATAGGGAGAAAGGTTGGGGTTCATGACGCTGGGTATGATGAGGGGGATGGATTCGCCGCTGGTATTGGCCAGTGTGAACCGGATGACTTCAGCAGAGGCTTTCTCTGCCTGGGGTTGGGCTTCGGAAGTCCTGAATCGGATTTTTGCCGGCTTGTCGTTGTTATTGGTAATGACCAGATGGCAGTTAGCATCAACCGTAATGGTGGCTTCCCCTTTTGCGTTCAGTCCAAATCCACTTACCTGATGACCATCGGTTTTATTTAGAACAGTGATGTCTACCTCGTTGCCGGAGCGGTTCCACAAGGCAGTCGTAAATCCATCCTGCATATCGTAATCCATTGCTACCCGGTCGTTGGCGGGTACCATGATTTTAGTGGTGCTGCATGCTGAAAGACCAAGCAGGGCAGGGAAAAGGAAATAGGTAAGTCGCATTTGGTTGATGTTGTTTGGGTGTAGAACGCCTTAATCCAACACCATGTTATATGGAATGTTCAACAATTATTTGGAAAAGCGGAAAAGACGATTTAATTTTGACTGACCGTTCAGTCAATATAACTATGGCACCCAGAACTACAGCCCAGTTTGAAGCAATCCGTGAGAAGCGTCGGGAGAAGATTATTCTGGCCGCGATGGAATTGTTTTCCCGGCAAACCTACCATAACACCTCTGTGGCCGATATTTCGAAGCAGGCAGGGGTATCGAAGGGATTGATTTACAATTACTTCACCACCAAGGAAGACATACTCAACGGCATACTGGATTACCTGTTTGCCATTGGCGATCAGATGGTGGCGGAGACGCGGGCAGCAGGAACACCCAAGGAGGAGCTCAGGCACCTCATTGGACAGGTATTCCGGTTTCTGCATCAGCAGGCGCTTATCTCGCGTATGCTGATACCACTGGCGCTGGAAATGGGAAAATTTGACTTTATCAATGAAGTCATTGACCGGAAGATGCGCGATTACCTCGGTTTGCTGGTGCAGATTTTCAGCGACATGGATTACCCCGACCCGGAGATGGAAGCATGGACACTGGGCGTGCTGTTCGATGGTATATCCCTGGATTACAATGTGCTGGGTGACCGCATGCCACTCGACCGGATGGAACAATATCTCTATAAAAAGTATAATTTATGAAATATCTGATGAGTCTTGGGTTACTGTTCACCGGAATGCTGGTGCAGGCACAGACCGCCACTGAGGTGATAGCCAAAGCAGATAAGGTGATGCGTGGAAGTTCCTCCACATCGGAGATCACGATACAGATTATCCGTCCCACCTGGAGCCGCGAAATGAGTATGAAAACCTGGAGCAAGGGCGATGACCATTCTGCAGTGTTGATTACGGCGCCGGCTAAAGATGCGGGAACGGTATTCCTCAAGCGGGATAAGGAAGTGTGGAACTGGGTGCCCGCCATAGAGCGCAACATAAAAATGCCACCCAGCATGATGTCGCAAAGCTGGATGGGAACCGACTTCACCAATGATGACCTGGTGAAGGAGTTTTCGGTGGTGCAGGACTACACGCATAAGTTTGTCGGTGAAGAAACGATTGGCGGTCGCACATGCTGGATCATTGAAATGACACCCCGGCCGGATGCGGCTGTGGTTTGGGGTAAGGTGAAGGTATGGGTGGATCAGCAGGACTTTCTGCAACTGAAAGTGGAGAATTACGATGAATACGGTTACCTGGTGAACAGCATGATTGCTTCGGATATCAAAACCATGGGCGGCCGACTGATACCTACGCGGATGGAAATGCTACCGGCTGATGAACCGGGCAATAAGACCGTGATGATTTATAAAAGCATACAGTTCAATGTGGCGATTGACGATGCTGTTTTTTCTGTAGAACAAATGAAACGACTGAAATGATTTATGTCCGGCTGGCATGGCGCAATCTCTGGCGCAACAAGCGCCGCACCTCGATTACCGTCGGTTCGATGTTCTTTGCGGTGCTGCTGGCAATAGTTATGTATGCCATTCTGGAAGGCGTGTACGGCAATATGATACGCAATATGGCCGGATTCACTACAGGATATTTGCAGGTGCACAGCAAAGGTTACTGGGAGGATAAAAACCTCGACGGAGCCATGCACTACAACGATGCTATGGTGGAGCAGCTTGAAGCTATTAAAGGTATCAGCACTGCCATGCCCCGGGTGGAAAGCTTCGCGCTCGCTTCTACAGGCATCAGCTCCAGCCCTGCCATCTTAATGGGCATTGACGTGGCCCGGGAGGACAGGGTTAATCATCTGGGAGAGCGCACCCTGCAGGGCAACCTATTGGCCGCGGGCGATGCAGCCGTAATGATAGGTGCCGGTCTCGCTGATAAGATGCATTTGCAGATTGGCGATACCCTGTTGCTGCTGGGACAAGGTTATCATGCTGCCAGTGCCTACGGAAAATATCCGGTTGCAGCCATTGTAGAGATAGGTAATCCCGAATTGAGTAAATCCATGGTGTACCTACCCTTACAGGAAATCCAGCGCATGCTATCTATGGACGGAATGGTAAGCAGCATAGCACTGATGTCGGAACCGGGAGCAGACATAGACAAGCTGCGGGAGATGGTAACGAAAGCGGTGGATACCGCCCAATACGATGTCATGGACTGGACAGCCATGATGCCCGAATTGTTGCAGACCATGGAAGGCGATGCAGCAGGTAATAAAATAATGATATTTATTTTATATATGATTATTGGGTTTGGCTTATTCAGTACGGTATTGATGATGCTCACAGAGCGGCAACACGAACTGGGTATCATGGTGGCGGTAGGAACGGGGAAACGACAGCTGGCATGGATGGTATTTCTGGAAGTCATGCTGCTGGCAGTGATTGGCATTGCCCTTGGTACATTGGCCAGTCTGCCCATTCTGCATTACCTCGATAGGAACCCCATCCGCCTGACAGGAGATGTGGCAGAGATATACGCCAGTTACGGATTCGAACCCATCATGCCGGTATTGATTACGCCCGAAATATTCCTTTCGCAGGTGCGTATTGTTGGATTTATCGCGTTGCTGGTAAGCCTGTATCCGACCATAAAGTTGCTGCGTTTTTCAGTCATGAAAGCAATCAGGAGTTGATATGAGGATGATGATTACCATAGCATGGAGAAATATCTGGCGCAACCGCGTCCGCAGTCTGGTGCTCATCCTTTCCATAGTCATGGGTATCTGGGCAGGTGCTTTCATTATGTCGTTCTACTGGGGGATGAGTAAGCAGCAGGTGCGTGATACCATCGAACAGAATATTTCCCATTTGCAGATGCACCATCCGGCATTTAAAGAAAATTACGACGTCCAGTACACTTTGTCTTCCACCAGCGAAATAGCTGATAAGCTGGATGCGCAGCCACAACTGAAAGCCTGGAGCGGACGGGTTATGACCATGGCGATGGCGGCCAGCGCCAACCAATCAACCGGGGTTACCCTATATGGCATTATTCCCGAGCAGGAAGATGCATTGACCGGACTGGCAGGAAAGGTAACGGAGGGCAATTATTTCAGTGGTAAGAAGAATGAAGTGCTCATTGGCAGTAAACTGGCAGAGCAGTTGAAGATAGATGTACGCAAAAAAGTGATTTGCACCTTTCAGGACCGCGATGGGGAGATTGTTTCGGTGGCATTGCGGGTATGCGGCATTTATCAGACACGGAATGCGCGATTGGAAGAGGGCATGTTATTCATGCAGCAATCGGATCTGGCGGCCTTGCTGAAGACAGGTGATGCCGTCCATGAAATGGCTGTATTACTCAACGATGAAACACAGGTAGATACGGTCGTGCATGCATTGCAAACGGCGTTTCCGGCAGCAAGTGTGGAAAGCTGGAAAGAGCTGTCGCCGGAATTACGGATGATGACAGAGTCCTTTAATCAGTATATGTTTATCATTATCGGTATCATCCTGCTGGCATTGCTGTTCGGCATTATCAATACTATGCTCATGGCCATACTGGAACGCACCCGCGAACTGGGCGTGCTCATGGCAGTGGGCCTGACGAAAAGAAAAGTCTTTCTGATGATTATGCTGGAAACCATGTATATCGCGCTCATCGGCGGACCTGTAGGCTTGTTGTTGTCCTGGCTTACCGTACAGTGGACGCATCATGTGGGAATAGATTTATCGATGTACAGCAAGGGACTGGAAGAATATGGCTATGCTTCCATGGTATATCCTGAGCTGGGTATGGCATCCTATGGTATCATCTTATTGATGGTGGTGCTGGCCGCATTCATCGCCTCCCTTTTCCCGGCTGCACGGGCACTGAAGTTGAAACCTGTTGAAGCAATTAGAAAAATTTAAATGATGGCAAACGTAGTAATTGATGCACATAATCTCAGCAAGACCTACAACGAAGGTCCTGTGCCCGTGCATGCTGTAAAGCATGTACATCTGCACATTGAGCAAGGCGAATTTATCGCCCTGGTCGGACCCTCCGGATCCGGGAAGACTACCTTGTTGAATATGATTGGCGGGCTGGATGCACCGACTGAGGGCAGGGTACTGATTGATGGTACCGATATCACCGCCATGAAGGAGAATAAATTGATTGATTTCCGGCTGCACCATATCGGATTTGTATTCCAGGCTTACAACCTGATACCTGTTTTGACAGCTGAAGAAAATATCGATTTCATCATGCTGTTGCAAGGTGCGGGGAAGGCAGAGCGAAAAGCCCGTGTGCAGCAGCTGCTGAAGGAGGTGGGCCTGGAAGGAAAAGAACATTCCAGACCGTCGGAACTGAGCGGAGGACAACAGCAGCGTGTAGCAGTGGCCAGGGCGCTGGCGAGTAAACCCAAGTTCGTTCTGGCCGATGAGCCTACGGCCAATCTCGATAGCGCCACAGCCGGTAATCTGCTTGATATTATGGAAAAACTCAACAAGGAAGAGGGCATGACCTTCGTGTTCTCCACCCACGACCCAAGGGTCATTCAGCGCGCACATCGGGTGGTGACGCTCGAGGATGGAGAGATTGTGGAGTAGGTTGTAGGTGGGAAATGATATATGAAAGGCTTTTATGTTATCGGTGTTCTGTTATGGAGCTTGCTTGCCGGCCTGGGCAGAGTCAGTGCCCAGGATGATAGTGTGCCCTTGCTGCGGTATCACCTGCATGGTTATCTGAAGGCATTACCGTCTCAAACCTTCGATCACATCAATAAAGACAACTATGGGTTGTACATAGTACACAACCGCATCAATCAGGAACTGGAAATAGGCACACGCAGCAGCTGGAGACTGGAAATGCGCAACCGGATATTTACCGGTGATTATATACAAATCCTGCCGGGGTATGCCGATCTGCTGGAGCTGGACAGGGGGCTGGTTGATATGACATTCAACTGGCTGGAATCCGACGATATAATCGGCAATACCACTATTGACCGTCTGCAATTCAACTGGTACAATGGTCCGCTGGAGATTACCTTAGGACGACAGCGCATCAACTGGGGTATGCATACGGTATGGAATCCGAATGACTGGTTCAACAGTTATAATTTCCTCGACTTCGATTATGTGGAACGTCCTGGTTCGGATGCGGCCCGTGTGCAATACGCGCTGGCTAATGGCAGTAAATGGGAACTGGCATATAGTCCGGGAAAGTTCCGAAACGATGATGTGGGTGCCATCAAGTATGCTTTCAATACCCACACGTATGATGTGCAGCTATTAGGAGGCATCTATCGCGATAACGTGGCAGCAGGACTCGGCTTTGCAGGTAACCTGTGGCAGGCAGGATGGAAAGGAGAAATCAGCTGGTTCCATCCTTACCCCCATTTTTCAGATACCGTTGCAAGATGGAGCGCTACCACTGGAATAGATTATGTTTTTCCCAATGGATGGTATACCCAGCTGGCATGGCTGTACAATGAGGTAACAGGTGCGGCTACCTCCGGAGCTGCCTTTGTGTATACGTCAGATGCCCGCCAGCTCATGCCATTTGAGCACAGCCTGTTGTTGCAGGCAGGCTATCCGGTGAGCCCTCTGCTGCAGGTCAACGCCGCTGTCATTTTTGCTCCTGAGAACAACAGCACTATCTTTTTCCCGACAGTTTCCTATAGTCTCGGTGATAATCTGGTAGCCGCCGCCATTCTGCAGGTATATGCAGGCTCCATAGAGGATAACTACCAACTCCAGAGCAGTGCTGTTTTCGTCGATTTGAAATGGAATTTTCAAGTGCGGTAAACTGCTTACTACCTGGGGTAATTGGCTCTTATGGCTGCATGTCCTGCGATTTCCCTGGTTTTCTACCTTCAACAGTAACTTCAAAGATTAGCATATTCAGGCTGTTCAGCCGTCAACTATTCGGTAACTTTACGCCTTCATGAAGGGATACTTTCGCATACTCCGCTACGTAATGCGCTTCAGGCGCCTGGCCATGCTCAACCTGTTGTTCAATATTCTGTATGCCCTTTTCAATCTGTTTTCTATCCTGACCCTCATTCCCTTCCTGCAGGTTATTTTCAACTCCATGCCGGTGGCGGAAGAAGCACCGGAACTGGGTTTGAATATTGGTGATTTGCTGGGGTATGTCAATTATCATTTCGGTACTTATGTCGCGGAAAACGGGCAGACCCAGGGGTTGATGATGGTCTGCATTTTTATCATCATCATATTTATCCTCAAGAATTTTTGCCGCTATATGGCCTTGTTTTTCCTGGCACCGCTGCGCAATGGCGTAGTCAGGGAGCTGCGGCAAAATATCTTTGAGCGCATGCTCATCCTTCCCTTATCGTATTTCAGCGAGAAGCGTAAAGGGGATATCATCGCCCGCATGACAACTGACGTGAATGAGGTGGAGTGGAGTATCATGAACACCCTGGAGAGCACCTTCCGCGATCCATTGACCATCCTGTTCTTTTTAACGGCGATGTTGATGCTCAGTCCGCAACTGACCTTGTTTGTGCTGGTCATGCTGCCGCTTATGGGTATTGTGATAGGCCGTATTGGCAAGACACTCAAGCGCAAATCAGGAAAAGCACAGGAACAACTGGGGCTGCTGTTATCCATTATTGAAGAATCGCTGACCGGCCTGCGCATCATCAAAGCCTTCAATGCAGAGCGCTACCAGAAAGGAAAATTTTCAAGGGAGAACAAAGCACATGCGCAATTGCTGACCAGCGTCTTGAACCGCAGGGAATTATCATCGCCGCTGTCGGAAACGCTCGCCATTTTTGTAGTGGCTGCGGTATTGTGGTACGGGGGAAGTCTGGTCATCAGTGGTGAATCGGTGCTTACCGGCGAAATCTTTATCGGTTACATTGTCATCTTTGCCAACCTCATCAATCCGGCCAAGTCCTTTGCCAATTCCTATTACTACATACAACGGGGTACTGCATCTATTGAAAGAATAGAAGGTATACTTGATGCGCCCATCGATATCAAGGAAGATTTAAATGCGGTCAGCTTGAAAGGGTTTGAACATACGATTGAATACAGGGATGTAAGCTTCAACTACAGCGAAGATACCCGCGTACTGCATAATATCAACCTCAAAATCGAAAAGGGAAAAATGGTGGCGGTGGTCGGTCCCTCTGGCTCGGGTAAGTCTACCATGGCCGACCTGCTGGCACGCTTTTACGATGTAACGGAAGGAGCTATTCTCATAGACGGACATAACCTGAAGAGCCTGCGCACCACCAGTCTGCGCAATCAGCTGGGTATTGTAAGTCAGGATCCCATACTTTTCAATGACAGTGTTTTCAACAACATTGCCTTCGGGGTGGATCATCCCGACAGAGATCAGGTGATACAGGCTGCCAAGGTGGCCAATGCGCATGAGTTCATCATGAAACTGGAACACGGCTATGATACCTTCATTGGCGATCGCGGCAGCAAGCTCAGTGGTGGTGAAAGGCAGCGGCTCACTATCGCCCGCGCTATTTACAAGAATCCGCCCATTCTGATTTTGGATGAAGCGACTTCTTCCCTGGATACAGAATCGGAAAAACTGGTGCAGGATGCGCTGTTCAAGCTCATGCAGAACCGCACCTCAGTAGTCATTGCCCACCGCCTTTCCACGATACAGTTTGCCGATGAAATTATCGTGATGCAGGACGGTCACATCGTGGAACGCGGTAACCACACAGCATTGATATCCAGAAAAGGATTATATGCCAAGCTGGTAGAGATGCAGGCATTCTGAATCGCTACCCGTTGGAGGGGAATCAGTATTCCCCTTCATCTTCGTAACCCCAGCCCATATTGATTTCCCGAAGCGTTTCCTGGATATACTCCATCCCGGCTTTCCAAGCTGCCTGTGTGTCGGCATCCTGCTCACTCATAGATTCATTGTAGTATTCGTATAAGCCGCTCAGAAAGCTGTTGGCAAAGAAGGTTATCCAGTCGCCTGATTCATCCAGCGCTACCGCTTTGAATTGATTGGCTCCTTTCTGAATGATGTCCAGGTCGGACTGGTGTTTCAGGAACTCCTGATAATATACCAGCAGGTAGTACACCTGCCATCCGCTGATCTTCTCAAACTGATACAGGAAATAATCATTGTCTTTTGGATTGCCGTTGAGGGCCAGAATCTCCCAAACCGGAATAATGATATTCAGGTTTTTCTCCATCATATACTGACGGGCCACCTGTTCAGCAGCTTCCGGGTTAATCTCGTTCCACAGCATCAATGCTTGTCCGGTCACCATGTAGGAGGAGTCCTGCGTAGCAGCTTGCAGTAGTGCTTCCAGTTCCGACTGAGGCATATCGAGATCGGTCAGCCTGCCTACTGCCGCAGCCCGTACTTTGCTGTTGGGGTCAGTGGTTGCCAGACGGATAATTGCATCAGCCATTTGCGCATCTCCGGAGCTGACCATGAGCGCACCTACTGCCGCCTCTCTGATTGACCAGAAGGGGTCTTGTAATGCTTCCATCAGCACGCTTGTTGCTGCTTCCGAATATTCCTGTTTTGACTCAAGGGCATAAATGGCTTTGAGCCGATCAAGGTAACCGCTGTTTTGGCGATAAATGAAGGATGCCTGTTCTGCTTCCTGCTCATACGTTACCGCTGCCAGCAACATATTCTCTCCATCTATATCTACCCAGTCAGGCTGGCTGCTCACGGGGAAAGTGAAATCCTGGTAACGGTTGTCAAGTGTTATGCGATGGCGTTCTTTGCTGCCATTGACATAAATATCGATATCCAGTGGCAACACATAAATCGGTGTTGGTGCCGATTGCAATTGCTCCATACTAAGCGTCAGCATTTGGGCGTCAGCATCGTAGTCGGTGCTGACATAGAGTTCAGGATGACCGCTGTTCAGGAACCACTGATTAAAGAACCAGTTCAGGTCTTCTCCGGTAACTTCCTCGAATGCCAGCCGGAGGTTGTGAATTTCAACAGAGCTGAATCGATTGTCTTCCAGGTATAATTGCAGCGCATTAAAGAAGGCATCATCGCCCACATACTTGCGCAGCATGTGCAGGATACATCCTCCTTTGGCATAGCTGTGCGAATCGAACATATCTTCTTTATTGGTATATTCGAAGCGAATCATATCCACCTGTTTGTCGGTAGCTTCCGCCATGTAGGCATCGTAGTCGCCCTTGAGGTGTTCATCGGCATCTTCCCGTCCGTATTTATATTCTCTCCACAGGTACTCACCATAAGTGGCGAACGATTCATTCAAAGGCAGGTTGCTCCACGATTCAGTGGTAACCAGATCGCCAAACCATTGGTGAAACAGCTCGTGGGAAATGACATCTTCCCATGTTTCATCGAGTAATTCGCGATCGGTCTGTTGCAGGAATTCGCCGTGAATGGTGGCGGTGGTGTTTTCCATAGCGCCTGATACGTAGTCGCGCACTACCACCTGGTTGTACTTATCCCAGGGATATTCCACGCCCAGCAATTCGCTGTAGAAGGTCATCATTTCGGGCGTGTTGCCGAAAATCTGACGCGCGTACGGTTCGTATTCAGGTTCTACATAATAATGAACGTCTTTTCCTTTCCAGCTGTCTTTCACCACGCTGAATTCGCCTACTGCCATCATAAACAGATAAGGTGCATGGGGTTGTTGCATGACCCACTGGTCGGTGCGGGTACCGTCGTTGTTGAGGTAAGAATTGATCATTACACCGTTGGACAAGGTCTTGTATTTTCTGTCGACGGTGATATAGATTTCCTGGGTACAGCGTTCGTTCGGTTTGTCGATGGTGGGGAACCAGCAGGAGGAGGCCTCCGTCTCACCCTGGGTCCATATTTGTTGTGGCTTATTGGCCTCTGTGCCATTGGGATTGATAAAGTACAAGCCTTTGGCGGAGGTGATGGCAGCGCTGCCACCTTCGGGAAGATCGTTCGGGCGGGCGGTGTAGTCGATGTAAATCACCACACTGTCGTTGCGGGTGTAATCTCTGCCCAGGTCGATGGTCAGCTGCAGGCTATCGTAGGTAAAGGATAAATCGCGTTTGCTGTTGCCTTCTACTGCTGCAATGCGGTGAATGTCCATGCCTTTGGCATCGAGCACCAGCTCGCTGGTGGTATAGAAGTAGGGGCGTAGAATAAGGGAAGCCTTGCCATTCATCTGTGCTTTCTCCCAGTTAAAGGAAACGGACAGGCTCGTGTGCAGCAGGTCAAAACTGCGGGTAGCTGTCGCCCGGTAGCGGTCTTTACTCCAGGGACTGATATCGCTTTCCGGTTCTTCTATATAATCGTCTTCATAGGTATATTCATAGTCGTCAGTGGTCTCGTCGTAGTAATCGTAGTCGTAGGCATACGATGTATCGATGTCGCCACTGTAGGCGTCGCTTTGGTTTATTTTCTTGGTGGGGTCGCAGTTAGAGAGCAACAGAACGGCTACTAGAGAGCCGAAGAGGAGATTCAGTTTCATAAGAATACTTTACTTTTACAATGGATGTGTAAAATTAAGTTTTTACCAATGGCAGTATTGTGATTTAACACAGTTTAAGAAGAAATTAATAATATGAGACGAGTAACAGTCAATCAGTCGGCGTCATTTGCAGTTTCAGGCTTTGAAGTTGACGGTGTGGAAGAGGCAGTAGACATGCAACAAACCGGAGCGCGCTTCTGGCATATACTTCATAAGGGGCGCTCTTATTCGGTAGAATTGATACGCCGCAATGCGGAAGATAAGACTATGACCCTTCGTGTCAACAATCAGGTATATACCGTTTCGGTGAAAGACAAGATGGACCAGCTCCTGGAACAGATGGGACTGGGGGCTGCCGGCGCCGGTAAACTGAAAAACCTTAAGGCTCCCATGCCCGGACTGGTGCTCGATATCCGCGTGGAGCCGGGAGCCACTGTGGCCAAGGGCGACCCGCTCATTGTATTAGAGGCGATGAAGATGGAGAATGTGCTGAAAGCTGAAGGTGAAGGCGTGGTTAAAACCATAGAGGTAAAGAAAAGCCAGAACGTGGAGAAGGGTCTGGTGATGATTACGTTTGAGTGATGTTATCCCGATAGTTCTCGGGTTTAACCATCTGCATTGGCTGATAACCGCATCTCTTTTGTGGATTCATAGCGGTTGTTGAATAATAATTACAATGTGTTAAAGGAAGCTTTAATTTATTTATTAAACTATTCGTATTTATTATATACTTTTAAGGTTTAGCAGGCTTAATGAGTTATAATCAGGATGCATTTACACTTTACCCCAACCCCAACACAGGAAGCTTTAGCATTACGGGAGATTTTAGTTCAGAAACAGTTTTTATTGAAATATTTACCCTTACCGGTCAATTGATTTACACTAAAACATTTTCCAACACCACTGTTATTGAAATTAATTTGGGGGAAAATATAAGCGGTTTAGCTTTGGTTACTTTAAAAACAAACAGCGGTATTTGGCGGGGTGTGGTGCTGTGAGGTGTAAAGTTTGAAACATTCAGTTTTTTACAATAACTTGATTTGGATTTTTTTTATACTACTTAAAATTATTCCCGATGAAACATGTAAGTGTAGAACTCATTATCTCAAGCCATGCAGTCATGCTTAATGCCTACCGCACTTTTTTTAATCATTTCTTAAATCCTTTCATTATGAAAACAGCTTTACTATTTACATGCCTATGGTTGAGTTTCTATGTAACAGGGCAGGTAACTTCAGTAAATGTTGTTACTAATACACCTACTTCAAATGTGATAGAAACATCTGGAGGTCCTATAACCTCAACTGGTAATATAGAAATAACTCTTCAAGCAGCGGATGATAAAAAATTTCTAGCCTCACCTGCAGATGGTTCATTAGGTATACTTGAACTCCGCCAAATAACCGGTGATGATGTTCCGGAAGCTGGCGTTACACAAAAAGGCATTGTCAACATCTCCTCCCAAACATTTGGTGGTAATAAAACTTTTAATGACAAATTATTT
>ERZ888423.2512-NODE-2512-length-13537-cov-15.579365_pt1 | contig 13537 bp, 12 predicted proteins | sample MGYA00520523_ERZ888423 | MGnify/ENA primary metagenome ERZ888423 (study PRJEB32303, sample SAMEA104408611) | aquatic metagenome | biome: Brackish water; feature: Pelagic; material: water | place: Baltic Sea | collected 2014-06-08T10:24:00 | depth 30,27 m ...
GCCTTCATTAGATATTCCATATACAAAGTGTGAAATGGCGCCCAGGTTGGATGACTAAATTCGCAAACAACTAGCCGACCACCAGGTCGGGTCACTCGGGCCATTTCTGAAAGTGCCTTGGCTGGATCTTGCACATTTCGCAGACCAAATGAGATTGTTGTTGCATCAAAAGAATTGTCCGCAAATGGCAGATTCATTGCATCGCCTTGGACGAAATTTAAGTGTGGGTATTGCTTTCGTCCGACTTCCAGCATGCCATTACTAAAATCACACGCAGTTGGAGTCGCTCCCGCTAAGTAGAAAGGTTGGGTACTTGTGCCGGTTCCAGCGGCCAAGTCCAAAATCTCTTCACCTGTTAGTGGCGCTACCGCTGCGACAACTGCTTTACGCCAAGTACGGGTTTGACCAAGTGAAAGAACGTCATTTGTAATGTCATATTTCTTTGCCACCGCATCAAACATCGCTGCCACTTCATGTGGCTCTTTGTTCAAATAGGCACGGGACATATCTTCATTCTGCCAGTTATCTGGGAGAAAGTGCTCTGTGGTTCATGTTCTCGTAGGCTTACATAGTTATGACGTCCTTAGCTGTGGATCTTGCCACGAAACTTTATGTTAGAAGTGCGCAACTTCCAGACATCACAAATCTCTTGTCCTTATTGCCTGCTGAGGGTGGCTTGGCTTGGGTGCATGGTCCGGCAACAAATCAACATGGGATTGTTGGCTGGGATGAGATTGCCCGCATCACAATTTCTGGTCCAGAGCGATTTAGCCGAGCCCAGCGGTGGTGGTCACAACAATGCGCAATCTCCGAAGGTGATAAGCCCATTGCATTTGCCTCGTTTGCTTTTGACAAACAACCTGGAACATCTGTCGTAGTGATTCCAAAAGTTTCGGTAAAGCGAGATGAACTTGGCACCACGCTAACGATCACAAGTGATTCGCCAGTTACTGATATTGAAATTTCGGAATTGATTGCGAAAGTTAGCCGGCCGCACGCACTTTCTCGAGGATTGAATCAAGTAACGTGGCTCGATGGTTCCCGACCAGTGACACAATGGCAAGCTGCCGTTGATGTGGCAGTATCTCGAATTAATCTAGGTGAGTTAGACAAGGTTGTCCTGGCGCGAGACATCGTCGCCCAACTCGATGAACCACTTCACATTGGTTCACTATTACTTCGATTAAATGAAGCTTTCCCAGAGTGTTGGACATTTTGTGTTGATGGACTAGTTGGGGCAACTCCCGAACTTCTCATCAGACGTGATGGTGAACACGTCACAAGTCGGGTGCTTGCTGGAACTATGCGCCGAAGTAGGGACAGTGATAGAGATGGACAACTTGCTGCTGAGTTACTTGGATCTGACAAGGATCAAGAGGAACATGTGTACGCAGTTGAATCTGTCGCTGCAGCATTAGCAACGCACTGTACTGACTTGAAAGTTCCAGCACAGCCATTTATTTTGCGTTTAGCTAACGTGCAACATTTAGCAACCGATGTAACTGGCGAACTAGTTGATGCGGCTCCAGCCCTGGCATTAGCGGCATCCCTACATCCAACTGCAGCAGTTTGTGGCACACCAACAGAACGAGCAACCCAAGTTATTCGCGAACTCGAAGGAATGGATCGGGGTCGCTATTCGGCGCCCGTTGGTTGGATAGCTGCTAATGGTGACGGCGAATTTGGAATTGCGCTTCGCTGTGCCTTAATCGAAAATACGGAGCGCACAAAATTGCGGCTCTTTGCGGGTTGTGGAATTGTTGCTGGCTCAACGGGTGAATCAGAAGTTGCTGAATCACAGGCAAAATTTGGTGCAATGAAGGCCGCGCTGGATTAGCGCTTAATTTGTGGCTGAAATACTTTCCCAGCCGCGGAGTACGAAAGTTGGTCGCTGAACTGGTTCACCGACAAGTTGTAAGTTAGGAAATTCTTCAAACAGCATTGCTAAGGAATTTTGCATTTCAAGACGGGCAAGTGGCGCGCCAATACAAAAATGTATGCCGGCGCCAAATGCAATGTGTGGATTTGATTCGCGAGTGATATCAAAATTATCTGCATCTACGAACGCGTTCTCATCACGGTTTGCGCTACCCAACATGGAAACTACTTTTTGCCCAACTTCGACAGTGGTGTTCCCAATTACGGTTTGAGAAGTAGCGGTTCTTTCGAACATATGAAGTGGCGAATCAAATCTCATCATTTCTTCCAGGGCTGTCTTTGCATGCTTGCGTGGATTTTTCTTCATCAGATCCAATTGCAATGGATGCCTGAACATTGCCACCATGCCATTTCCGAAGCCATTCACGGATGCTTCGTGACCAGCATTTAGCAACAGTACGCACATTGCGATTAATTCATGTTCATTGAGTTTTTCGCCCTGTTCTTCTACTTCCACTAGGGCGGTTATTAAATCTGGTTTTGGTTCAATTTTGCGCTGCGCCGCGAGTTGCGAAATGTAGGCACTGAACTCGGCTGCCGATTTCTGAGCTGACAATTCTTGTGCTTGGGTTCGGCCATATTCATACATTTTTACTATGTCCTGCGACCAGCGACGCAAGTCATCTGCTTTACTGCGTGGCACGCCCAAGAGATCTGCGATAACAAGTACAGGTAGTGGTTCAGCAAAATCAGCTAGGACATCGAATTTGCCTTCCGACTTAATTTTGGATGCCGCTCCAGCTAGCAGCTGTTCGCAGATTTCAATAATGTTTGGTTCTAACGCACTAATGCGGCCAGGAGTAAACGCTTTTTGAACTAGTGATCTAAGTCTGGTGTGCTTTGGTGGCTCACTGTCCAAGATGGAATCCGAATGTAACCAGTTGAAGATTTCCCACTGCGTAAGTGGCTCTTGCGGTTTATATATGCGACCAAGGTGTTTATTTCGCAACGTTGCATTTGCAGTTTCATGAGTTGGAGCTAACCAGAGCCCAAGTCGATCGCTCCAAACTAGATCACGATGGGAGCGAAGTTCTCGATAAATTTCATATGGATTAGCAACAGTGGCAGGGTCCCTCGTATCGAGGATGTCACCAAAACTCATGATTTGTGTGGCTGCTCTTCTTTGTAACCGATTGATTTTATTGGCAGGGTTATTAAATATAAGGCCGCGAATCCGCCGCCGATTCCAATGAAGACCCACCTACCTGTTGTCTCAACTCCAGGGGCTAGGTAAGTCAATGCGCTAAGGCCAGCCGAAACAATAACCATCACGGATGCTGCGCGGCGAAATGCTGGATCACCAGCATGTCTTGACGTAGTTGCCATGTGCGCGGCAAGTGCTACCAGCAACAAGCCGGTTAATCTAAAGGACCATACCGTCGAATCAGTAACTATTAATCCGATGTACATCAAGAATGAAATTGGGTCTATCAATAAAACAGCGGCGCTTCCTGCAAAAACAATCGAGCCGATGACCATTACAAGGCGGGAGTATCGGTATCTGGAGTTACGCATGCCTCAATTGTAGAACTTGAATCAACTCGGTTGTGCCCGCTTGGACTATTTGTGAAGCAAGCCAGCTTCGGCTAATTTCGTGTTGCATTGGGAAGATCCAGGTGCTGGAGCATCTGGAGTGCGCGCTGGACAAACTTCCCGGAATGCGCAGTAATCACACAGCCGTGAGACTCGCGCCTCCCATGATGAATTTGCCACATCAAATTCACTTGCAGTTCTCATCTGCGCTAATTTTTCTCCTTGCGCTAAAACCAAGCCAGAATCAGCTGGGCGACGCACGACTTCCTGCGCATTCAAAAAAATCAATTCCACTTCATCAACTTCAATTTCATATTGAGTTTTGAAGCCAAGCGCGTAAAGGTATGGCTGGGCTAACTTGTCATCAACAAATTTTCCTGGACTTTTCCCAGTTTTGTAATCAGTAACTCGATTTATTCCATCAACTGTAAAGCGATCAACTTTTCCAAAAAAATTAACACCATTGATTTCAACGCTAAGTTCCATTTCTATGTGCTCGGGTTGCACCACAACTTGCGTAGGATCCTCGACTTTAAATAGATTTTCGATGGCTTCCTTGACGCTGTATTTCATCTTTAAGTCATTTTCAAATGGTTTGTATTCAGTGGTGCGAAGCATCCGTGGTCCATGCTCTCGAAGCAGATTCATCGCAGCATCCAGAGTTCGATCTTGTGGTTCAAGTCGATATAAATATTCACAGATCTCGTGAGTTATTGAGCCACCCGCTAAGGCCGAAGTGGGCGGTTCCCGCCAGCCGGCAATGTAAGAAAAAAAATATTTCAAAGGACATTGTTCATACAAGGACATTTGAGAGTAAGAAACTCGTTTCGGCAGGCTTGCTGTTGCTGGCTGCTCTACTTCAATTCGCATTGCTTTAGTTACCACATCGAAACCTCTCTGACTGCCTTAACCGTACTTGCCAAACCTGACAAAAACGGGTTTTAGCGTGCTGCCAAACGTAATTTAATTTGATCATGTGGGATGGCATGCGAAACATTTCCATCACGGCCAATCATTGTTACGTTGTTTACTAAAGCATTCAAGACTGCTTCTTCGACGCTTTGGACCACAGCAGTATAGAAAGCATCAAGGTAATTCCAAGGTATGAAATCAAGTGTGCTTAATTTGGCATCGTGACGCGGCAAAGTAGGAAAGCCACTCGAAAGTGGGCCTGGGTTAGCAGTTGAAAAAGCTAAGAAGATATCACCACTGAAATGTCCACCAGCTGTTCCAGTGCGAGCTAAACCGAGCGGGACGCGGCGAGCTAACGCACGACATTGGTCTGGAAGAAGCGGTGCATTAGTCGCAATCACGGCAATCACTGAGCCGGCACCACCAGGGGCGATTCGCGATTTATCTTTTTCTATCCAAGTCGAATCTGCCATTGGATTTGGAACGTCTAGGTCTGACATATCAATTCCAGTTATTCGAAGTTCCTTGCGGTCACCAAAATTTGCTTGGAGAAATGCTCCAACAACATATTCTTTGCCGCCAAAATCTACCGCTCGAGACGCCGTGCCGTTACCACCTTTAAACGAATAGCAGTTCATTCCGGTACCACCACCAAACGAGCCTTCGAGTACCTCGCCATTTTTTGCCAAATCAATTGCGGTGATCGCGTGCTGAGTCGTTACATGTGGTCCGTTTATATCGTTGAGATAGCCATCCCAAGTTTCGGCAACAACAGGTAGTAGCCATTCCATGGCAGCTTGCGGATTATTTTGCTTAACCCATTCGATAACGCCACGATGCACTGTGCCAACAGCGTGGGTGTTCGTCAGCATTATGGGACCAGATAGACCACCCGTTTCAGAAATCCAATGCGAGCCAGTCATCTCGCCATTGCCGTTGAGTGAATAGATCCCCGCCGGAATAGCCTGCTGCATCCGATCGCGGCCGACGGGCAAGATAGCGGTTACGCCAGTGCGGACCGGACCTTTGTCAGGAACCAATTCACCTTCACCCGAAATCAAAGTAACCATGCCCACTTCAAGACCTGGGACGTCAGTGATGGCATTTAATTTTCCTGGGGTGCCATCACAAACTATTCCTAAATCGCGAGCGCGCATTTGAATTCCTTAACTCTTGGAAGTTTCTTCAATTATTCGCTTTATCAAATTGTTCTCATCAACTCGGTTACCTGTCAGGCAAACCACAACTTTCATTCCAGGAATGTTTCGGAAGTTAGTTAATGCAAACTTTAGGTCAGTAACCGTTGACACCTGCTTGGCTGGAATGCCAAGCGATTCAGCGATTACCCACAAGTCCTTACCGTGCGGAGTTCCAAAAATCTTTTCATAGTGTTCGCGATATTCGCTGGCACCTTGTTCTAATTGACTAAAAATTCCACTGCCATCATTATCAAGTACCACGATCGTTAAATTCGGTTCATCTTGATCTGTACCAAGATTTAATCCACCTATGTCATGCAGGAAAGCAATATCCCCCATGAGTAAGTAAGTGTGCTTACCGGAGCCAATTGCTACTCCAGCTGCTGTTGATATCAGTCCATCTATGCCATTAGCTCCCCGGTTACCAAATACCGTTAAGCCATTTCGCCTTGGCGCATAAGCTTCTAAATGTCGCACTGCCCAAGAAGCGGCAACAAAAATTTGATCTTCATCGTGCGCACTATTCCAAAGCGTCAATGCGCTACTCGGCCCACTCAAGGTATCTTGCGGTAGCAAACTCTTGATCACATCGCCTGTCTGTGAATCCAATTTCTGCCAGAGCCCTAACCAATTACTATCAGGGATATTTCGCAGCAGTGGCACCTGATCCAGAATTTGAGTTGCACTCGATACTGGATTTGGTAAATCTGGGCCAGAAAGTGAGCTGTGGATTGCTATGTGATTGGGGGAATTCTTTAGCAACGTCAGCACCGCGCGCGATAGCCCAACAGTTCCAAGTGTTACTACCACATCGGGTTGCGGAGCGACTCCTGCTTGCAGAAGTAGCACCCCATGCGAAATTGAGTTTGTCAAGGAGTGTGCATTCGCACTGGGCTCCCAAACTATTGGCCAAGCTAATTGCGTGGCAAGGTTCGCAATTTCTAGAACGGCATCTGCATCTGCGTTGTCACCTAAAACAAAAATGCCATTAGTTGCGACATTTAATTCGACAGGAACTAAAGTGCTAGATTTTTGATTTTTTACTTCAGCACTATTCTTGGCAGGCGTTTCGGGAGACCAGTCGAGTTCGTTGCTATCTGGCATTAGAGGCACATCGAATTGCACGTTAACTTGTACCGGCCCTGGACGCGTGCTTTGGGCGGCATTAAGTGCATGCGTCACGTTTTCAAAATCTTTTTGTGTTGACTCGACATCGATACTTACTTTGGCAAAACTGCCAAAAATTTCAAATTGCTTAATTGTTTGTGGCGCGCTCAGACCGCGAAATTTCGCAGGCCGATCGGCGCTTAAAACAATTAATGACACAGCGCTTTGATATGCCTCGACCACAGCAGGCAGCAAGTTTGCAACTGCGCTACCAGAAGTAACAACTACTGGAACGATTTGATGAGTTGCTTTTGCAATGCCAAGGGCGAGGAAGCCAGCATCTCGTTCATCAATTCGAATGTGAATTTTAATTGCCCCTGCTTTTTCTGCTTGCGCAAAAGCCCAAGCAAGTGGGGCATTACGAGAGCCTGGCGCAATAACCACATGCTTTGCGCCTTGGGAAATACAAGCTTGAACAATTGCTCTCGCGCACTGCGTTGCATTATTTATCGTCATGCCAGCACCGCATCTCGAACATCATTGGAAACCATTTCTTTTGCTCCACTATCCCACGCACGCACGATTCGTTCCTGCCACCAAAGACGATCTGCTTGGGTGACTCGCGCTGCAGCAGAGGTCAAAAGTTGGGCATCTGGTGAACTACGTCGAACTGGCAATTGACCATTTTCGGGTAGCGTCGTTGGGGTCACTAAATCTTGCGCAAAAAGTGTTCCAGTTCCAAGTCCGCAAGCACCATATAGCTCTGGCACGGCTGCTGCTAACGCGATGGAACTAGATAGGCCAACTGAACTATCAAGTGAGCCACTGACCACAGTCGGTAAGCCAATGTCATTAACGAGTTCGAGGGAGCGCTGCACTCCACCTAACGGGATGGCCTTAACAACGATAACGTCAGCAACCTCACGCAAAGTTGAAATATCAATTTGAGTCGCCTGCCGAATTGATTCATCGAGCGCAATTCGTACGGGTTGCGACCAAGCACTCATTTTGTTTCGCAATTTAAGTAATTCTTCGATGTCCGCGCATGGTTGCTCGACGTAGTCCAGTTCTCCAATTTCCGCAACGATTTGCGTTAAAGATTCAAGGGCGCGGGAAACGGTCCAGCTGCCGTTTACATCAATTCTAATTTTTCCGCCAACAACTATTTCGTCAAGCGTGGTTCGCACCATTTTGATGCGGGCTAAGTCAGCAGCAAATGAGACTGGGGAATCATTTGCAACTTTAATTTTGAACGTAGTCATGCCATGAATTGTCACTGCAGATTCAACTGCAGTTTTTGTTTGTGCTAGCCCCATGATTGGAATGATCGCATTTATGGGAACCGATGACCGAACGCGTTCGGGAAACTTTCCAAAAGCTGCCTCGAGCGCGCCAGCTAACCAACGAGCAGCAATTTTGTCGTCATATTCTGGAAATGGCGCAAATTCGCCCCAACCCGTTGAACCACTAATTAATGCGCCAGTTCGCACACCAATTCCACGAAATTCAGTAGTTAAATTCAACGAAAACGGCGCACACTGCCGTGCGATTAATTCGATCGACATTAGCTAGCGGTTCTCATCAATACGACAATTAAATTATTGATTGTTTGACTAAGGCCGCTTGGGAAATTGTTTAAAGTCTGGACGACGCTTTTCTTTATATGCGTTGCGACCTTCCTGAGCTTCTTCACTCATATAGAACAGCAATGTGGCATCCCCAGCGAGTTGTTGAATTCCAGCTAAGCCATCATCGGCAGCGTTGTGACTTGCTTTCAACATGCGAAGTGAAAGTGGTGATAACTGCAGCATCTCTTTACACCATTGCACTGTTTCAATTTCCAAATCTGCAAGTGGAACCACAGAATTCACTAGACCCCAGTCATATGCTTGCTCGGCTCCATACTGACGACATAAGAACCAAATTTCGCGTGCCCGTTTTTGTCCGATGTGTCGCGCAAGTAATCCCGAACCGTACCCACCATCGAAGGAGCCGACAATTGGTCCAGTCTGACCGAAGCGAGCATTGTCAGCAGCGATTGTTAAATCACATACGACATGCAGCACGTGTCCACCACCAATTGAATATCCAGCAACCATTGCGACAACTGGTTTTGGAATTCTTCGGATTGCAACTTGCAGATCGAGCACATTGAGTCGACCAACTCCGGCTTGTGCAATTGCATCATCGCCGATGTAGCCATCGTCTCCGCGAATCATTTGGTCGCCACCACTACAAAATGCCCAGTCACCTTTACCAGTGAGAATTACAACGCCAATGCTTGGGTCATCGCGCGCCACATCAAGAGCGTGTATTAATTCCTTAACTGTTTGGGGCCGAAAAGCATTTCGCTTTTCTGGTCGGTTAATTGTTATTTTGGCAATTCCGGAAACTTCCCATGTCGATCGTTCGAAAATTATGTCGGTGTAATCCCCTGATCTGACCCAGGTGCTGGCAAGTGTGATTGAGGAGTAACTTGGATTAGTCTTGGCTGGGCTATCGTCGGCAACTACTGGTGGCAGAACGTACTTTGTGCGAGTATCCATAACAAACCTTATAAAAATCTTGTGGGTTAATACTTCGCTCTAGGCTAGTCTCGATGACGCAATCTGACATATTTACTAAATCTCCGTTTGCCCGCAAACTAACTGCGGTAACGGTGCCACCTGGCGCGGCCGGGGTGGAAAAACTTGCCAGGGAATTAAGTCCTGCCCTATTTGGGACGGGACCCGCAATTTTGCCGATTGCTACAACTCCCGCGCAACTACTGCAGCAGAGTCTGGAAAGCCTCAAGCCCGATGATCCAAACTTCCCACTTGAGTCTGCTGACATTTCAATTGTTTGTGCGACTTCCGGATCAACTGGGACCCCGCGCGGAGTATTGCTAAGTCAACGCGCACTCGAAGCCTCTGCCTTAGCATTTGGGACGCGCTTTGGCACGAACAATCGTTGGGTGATTTCAATGCCGGTTCATCGAATCGCAGGAATCATGGTCTTAGTTAGATCCATGTTGCATGAGAGCCCATTTGAAATTGATCCCAGCGTGGGTGGTGCCCGTGCATTTGACGCTGCAACATTTGCTGAGACAACCAAGCGCGCCCAACACAAAAGTGCTGAAGACGGTCGTGCCCTGATGGTTTCGCTGGTGCCAACTCAAATTACCCGACTGCTAGATGCTGGCAGCGTCGGCATAGAGGCACTGCAAAGTTACGACTTAGTTTTAAGTGGCGCAGCTGCAACCCCACAACCCATGCAGTTGCGACTGCGCGAACTCGGCATCAAAGTTTCCATCTCATACGGAATGACGGAAACTTGTGGTGGTTGCGTGTTCGACGGAGTCCCCCTTGCAGGAGTTCAAATTTCTCTTGACACCAAAGATGAGATTGAGCCAGGCAGAATTACAATTTCCGGAAACGTCGTGGCAAGTGGTTATCGGCTTGCGCCGCAATTAACTGAAGTTAGTTTTGCTGCTGGCCAATTCCAGACCCAAGATACGGGCAATTTTGACTCAACTGGACTGTTACAAATTCTCGGCCGTCTCGATGACGTGGTAATTGTTGGTGGCGTAAATGTTGCACTTAGCGCAGTTGAGTCGTTGATCAGAGATCATCCCCTCATCAAAGATGTTGCGGTAATCGACATCCAAGATGACTTGTGGGGATCAATTCCAATTGCTCACCTCGTGACTCGCGCAGAGGTAATTGATACTGCGAACTTAATTTCTGAAATTCAAGACACCATTCGAAACCAAATTGGAAGCGCTGCTGTTCCACGAGGAATATATTTTGCGACATCCCTACCCATGCTCGACTCTGGAAAGATTGATCGGATAAGTTTGCGCTTACAAACGACATCTGACAACACGCAGGGGCCACACCAAAACCCAGGAACCCCGCAATAATTCTCGGACTTACCAAGTCCAGCAAAGGTAATGAAATGGCAACTCGCGAACAATGGCTAGCTGGCGCTCGACCAAAAACTCTTCCTGCTGCAATTGCCCCAGTTCTTGTTGGAACTTCGATAGCCGAATTCGAAGGCTCATTTCGACCCGTTGTTGCGCTGCTTGCTTTTGTCGTGTCACTTGGACTTCAGGTTGGTGTGAATTATGCAAATGATTACAGCGACGGTATCCGTGGAACTGATGATGATCGTGTTGGGCCCGTTAGGTTAGTGGGACAAAAACTTGCAAGTCCGGTACAAGTGAAGCGCGCTGCAATAATTTCCTTTTTAGTTAGTGCAGGTGCAGGACTTGCAATGGTCTTAATTAGCCAAGTTTGGCTATTAATTCCAATTGGAATTGCTGCGATCGCAGCTGCTTGGTTTTACACCGGTGGATCTAAACCATATGGTTACGCCGGTTTCGGTGAGTTATTCGTGTTCGTATTCTTTGGGCTAGTCGCAGTCGCAGGAACTAGTGCGAGTCAAACCGGCAAAGTTACCGCATTGGGATTACTTGGCGGTGTTGCCTGTGGCGCATTAGCCACTGCAATCCTGGTGGCCAATAATCTGCGAGACATTCCAACCGACGAACTCGCCGGCAAACATACCCTTGCAGTGCGCTTGGGCGATGCAAAAACTCGCGAACTTTATCGGCTCTGTATTGTCATAGGGTTTGCCATGCCACTTGCAATGAACTTTTTAGATAACGGACCAGTAAGTGCCTACATTGGGCTTTTCGCGATACTTAGTGCTCGCCGACCGCTGCAAATTCTTAGAAGTGGCGCCACTGGAATGGAATTGATTTCCGTACTTGGTGATACTGCTCGCTTGCTTTTGCTTTTCGCAGGATTTATTTCCGTGTCAATTTGGCTTTCGCCGAACGGATTTTAGAACTTATTCCGCTGAATCTTCTTTGCGTGAATTTGCATCGATCTTGGCGTTGATCCTGGCAAAATAATCTGCAATACGGCTACCAAGTTGTGAGCGTTGGTTGTTAAGAATTATTAGGGAAGCAAGTCCAGAACCTAGGAATCCCAAAATCAGCAGCAGAGGGCCACGCAGCCCAAATAAATAGCCAAGACCAAGGAAGATTGCCAACAGCACGATCCGCGCCAGAGTGTAGGAAATAAATGGTTTCACAGACTTAAGTTTAAGCCTGCGCGCAAACTTTCCAATTCTGACCTACGCTGTAGGCATGCCTAGATTTGTTTTGTATGTTCTGGTCATTGGACTGTCGGTTTATGCATTTGTTGATTGCCTGCAGACACCAAATCCTAAGGCGCTTCCAAAAATCCTCTGGCTAGCAATTATTGCGATCCTGCCAGTTGTTGGTCCACTTCTCTGGCTGCTATTTGGTAGGCCAGGTGGGCGAGGTTGGCGCCGAGACGATGACGATGTTTTTGCTCCGGATGATGACCCAAGTTTCATGCGCGATCTAACGCCTAAGCGTTGATCTAAAAATTACAGGCCTGAATATGAGTGCAATCCTTGCACATAAATATTCACAATGAAGTAATTGAAAATTATGGCGCCATATCCAGCAAGTGCAATGTAAGCCGCTTTACGTCCGCGCCAACCGACTGTTGCGCGAGCATGTAGATATGCGGCGTAAAACACCCAGGTAATAAACGCCCAAGTTTCTTTCGGGTCCCATCCCCAGTAACGCCCCCAGGCAGCTTCCGCCCAGATAGCACCAGCTATAACTGCGAAAGTCCAAATCGGAAACATAAAAGCGTGAATTCGATATGCCAGCAAATCCAAACGATCAGCCGCAGGCACGCGCTGTGCTATGGCTGCGCTTCGCCCGGGCGCAAGTCCGTTAGTGACCCGATCCTCTGCTGCTTGTGCCACAAGATATAAACCAGATAGCGCTGCCCCAACTGTGAATGCGCCGATGCAAACAGTTGCGGCAGCGACGTGAATCAATAGCCAATACGAATTTAGGGCGGGCACAAGTTGCGCACTCTCCGCGTAAAGCACTGTTATCGCAGACCCTAAATTGAGCAACACTGGGATCGTAATAAATAACCCGAGCCAGCGTAAGTCTCGCGTTAACGACATCACGCAGTACACAAGAGAAACTGCGAAGCCGGCAGCAAGTGAAAATTCATACATGTTTCCAAGTGGCCATCGGCCAACAGAGAGTCCACGAAAAGTTATAGCTAAGCCCAACAAAATAGTGCCCAGCCAAGTGAGTGCCATGCCGATATTTCCCGCACGACGACCTTCACCACGACCTCCGTCAACAGAAACTGAAGTTGAGACAGCTGGCTTGATTAAAGTTTCAGTCGAACCCATTCGAACTTGGTGCGAAGCGGTTGTTCGTTGCGCCGAAGTTTCTAAAGCCTCAAGTCTGCGGCCTTTGGCAAGTGAGATGCTGAAGGCAACCATGGAACCAGTGAATACTGTGATTGCGCCGTAGACCATGGCGTTACTTGCTTGCGCAAGAGTTTCATTCACTGTCATCAGTTTTCCTTTTTTGTATTAACTAAGTTTGCAAGATGGGAAATTTCATCCGCTAAACCAGGTGCTTCCGTTTTTGATAACCCAGCAACTTCAAAAAGATTACCGCCACCTGCTGCTGGCGTCACCCGCAGCCAAGCTCGTCGACGTGGAATTAACAGTGAGAGGGACAAACCTACGATCGAGGAAATTGCCGCGCCAAGCGCCCAACCTTTTGCTGGATCGCGCGTAATGGCAAAAGTAGCCCATTGGCGGTAACCCGTAAACTCAACAGTCATACCGCTATTTGGCAGAGTCCAAGTTTCACCCGGAGCTAATTCTTCAATTCCGATTCTTTCCATATTTTTCGTATCGAGCCGATACACGCTCTGCGGCATTCCGGAATCGAGACCTAAATCACCCTGCCAGGCACTGATGTAGACACCTGGATCATCGGCTGCTGGAAA
>ERZ888423.2513-NODE-2513-length-13535-cov-5.213650_pt1 | contig 13535 bp, 15 predicted proteins | sample MGYA00520523_ERZ888423 | MGnify/ENA primary metagenome ERZ888423 (study PRJEB32303, sample SAMEA104408611) | aquatic metagenome | biome: Brackish water; feature: Pelagic; material: water | place: Baltic Sea | collected 2014-06-08T10:24:00 | depth 30,27 m ...
CTGTGGCTGCCGGTGGCGATCACCTTCATCGTGCAGGTGCCGATCGCGGTGATGGCGAGGGTCTCGGGCCTCACTGCTCGATGCCCGCTTCTCGGGAGTGACGGATCGTCGGTAGTCTGAGGGAATGGAACTCGTGGACCGGTACGGGCGTGTGCACACCGACTTGCGGATTTCGGTGACCGATCGTTGCAACTTCCGTTGTACCTATTGCATGCCGGCCGAGGGTATGGACTGGTTGAACCGCACCGATCTGTTGACCTTCGAGGAGATCGAACGAGTGGCCCGGGTGCTGGTCGAACAGGGCGGGGTTCGCTCGATCCGATTGACCGGGGGAGAGCCGACGGTGCGGGCCCGGTTGCCGGTGTTGGTCGAGAAGTTGTCGGCGCTCGACATCGACCTGGCCATGACGACCAATGGTGCCACGCTCGGCCTGGTCGCCCACGATCTTCGTGCTGCAGGGCTCGACCGCATCAACGTCAGTCTCGACACCCTTGATCGGAATCGGTTCATCGAGCTGACCAAGCGGGACGAGTTGGCCAACGTGCTCGAAGGCATCGACGCTGCCCTGTCGGCCGGTTTCGATCGGGTCAAGGTGAACGCGGTACTGATGCGGGGCATCAACGACGACGAGATCGTGGATTTCCTGACCCTGGGTCGAACCAAGAACATCACCGTCCGCTTCATCGAATTCATGCCGCTGGATGCTCAGGGAGAGTGGTCCAACGACAGTGTCGTCACCTATGACGAGATTCTTGCCCGTGCCGCCGAGCGCTTTGCCTTTGCGCCGATCTCGCGGGGGTCGTCGCCCGCCGAGCGGTTCCAATACCTCGACCTGCCCGAGGGGGCACCGGGAGGCGAATTCGGCGTGATCGCCAGTGTCACCGAACCGTTCTGCGGAAGCTGCGACCGTATGCGCCTGAGTGCCGATGGTCAGCTCCGGAACTGTCTGTTCGGACTTGATCATGTGGACTTGCGGCAGATCCTGCGTTCCGGCGGATCGGACGCGGACCTTCTTGCCGCCGTTGCCGGCGAGGTCGATCGGAAATGGGCCGGTCACAGCATCAACCAGGTGCATTTCATCAAACCGAGCAAGGGAATGAGTCAGCTCGGCGGCTGAGCCGATGGGCGGTGGGTAACCGACTAGGATCCGATCGTGCCAGAACAGCGCTTGACCCATCTCGACCCGCTCGGCAACGCCCGGATGGTCGATGTCTCACCCAAGGACGTGACCGCACGACGGGCGGTGGCCCAGGGGCGGGTGTACATGACGCCCGAGACCACGGCGCTCGTTGCCGAACGAGCAGTGTCGAAGGGTGACGTCCTGGCGGTGGCTCGCGTCGCCGGCATCCAGGCCGCCAAACGCACGTCCGATCTCCTGCCGTTGTGCCATCAGGTGGTGATCGGGTCGGTCCTCATCAATTTCGAGATCGGTGATGCGCACATCGACATCGAGACCGAGGTCAACACGGTCGATCGCACCGGCGTGGAGATGGAGGCGCTGACGGCGTGTTCGGTGGCGGCGCTGACCATCTACGACATGTGCAAGTCGGCCGACAAGTCCATGACCATCGGTGAGATCGTGTTGGCCGAAAAGACCGGCGGGAAGTCCGGGCCCTATCGGCGGAGCGAGGCGATGGGCGCTCGCGACGGTCAGGAATGATGGACCCGGTGTGGTTGTCGCCCACGCTCGGTCGTAGTACGGTCCACGCCGTGGAGAGGTCAGCCGCCCGCTGGTTGGCCTTGGGTAGAGAACTGAGGGTTACCGTATGAACCTTGTCCAGACGCTCGCTCTTGTTGGTCTTGCGGCGGTTTGGGCCTGGGTATTGGGGCGTCCGTTGCTTCAGAACATGTTCAACGCCGCTCGTCGAGATCCTGTGGGCCACTTCAAACGACAGCAGTCGGTCCTGGGCAATGCCCCGGTGCGCTCCCTCGCCCATTCGACGGGTGTCAATCAGAGTTGGGGCCGTCAGCCGGCGAGCAAGCGTCGCCTGCAGTTGATGCTTGCTCTGGTCATCGCCACCGTGGTCGCTGCGGTGCTGGCAGTTGTTCTCCGCGGAATCTTCGTCTGGCAGCTGTCGCTGCTGTTCGTGTTGCTCCTCGCCTACGTGCTCCTGGCTGCTCGTGCCGGCGCTCGAGAACTCGAGCGGGGCTCCAAGGTGACGTACCTGCACTCGACATCGGAACGTCGGCCGGTGCAGATCCAGGCCGTGGGCGAACGCTGATCGTTCCTGGCACGATAGGATCGCACTCCCTTCGGGGCTGTAGCTCAGCTGGCTAGAGCGCCTCGGTCGCATCGAGGAGGCCAGGGGTTCGACTCCCCTCAGCTCCACCCCTGGAAACCCCTGGTCAACGGTCGAACCGTCGGATCGGGGGTTTCTTTCGTTCCGGTGTCACAGCCCGAGGACCCGGGCCGCGTTGTCGTACAGGTACGCCCGCTCGATACTGGCCGGCAGGTTCCAGCTCGACACGATCTCTCGGAGATCGGTCAACGGTCCACAGTTCGGATAGACGCTTCCGAACAGGATCTGCTCGGCTCCGTGCCGCTTGAGCGAATGTACGTAGTCGCCCGAGCCCGGAAAGTCGTAGTGCAGGTACTGCCCGGGGACGGTGAACACGTTCGGCTGTTTGTAGAGCAGCCCGATGGTTTCACGGACATAGGGCCAACCGCCGTGCTGAATGACGATGGTCAGGTCGGGAAAGTCGGTTGCGACGTGGTCGACGTACTCCGGCCGGCAGTCATCCATGTAGGGCCCCAGGAGGCAGCTCTGGGTCGTTGTCACCAACAGGCCGCCGGCCCGGGCCTCCTCGTACAAGGGATAGAGGGCCCGGTCGTGGAACTGCCGCCGGATCGTGGCTGTCGAGGGGTCGATGGTGACGCCCTTGATTCCGGCCTCGGCCATGGACCGAATCTCCCGCGCCGCAGCCGGTACATCCGACGGCTCGACCGATCCGAAGCCGATGAACCGGTCGGGGTGCTCGGCCACCAAGGGATCCACACTGGCTTGGCCCTTCGGGTCGAGCCCACGGATGTTGGTCGGCCCCGGTACACCGATGACGCCGATGGCGATTCCCGCTGCGTCCATCTCGCGGAACATCAGCTCGGCCGACTGTTGCTGGAACGAGGGGCAGGGCTCGAGGAACATGCGCTCGAGGTAGTGGAAGGTGGTGTCGCGGGTCCAGCTCTGCGAGCCGACCGGCCGGAACCGGAAGTCGATCACATCGTTCATGGCCGTCACTGTAGGTCGGCCGCCGGCCACGGCTGATGGTCAGAACAGGTCGAAGTACTCGCGCTGTTCCCAGTCGGTGACGGCAGCATTGAAGCGGTTCCACTCGCTGCCCTTGAGTGTGACCAGATAGTCGACGACACCGTCACCGAGCACGTCGCGGAACAGGGGACTTGCATCGAACGCGGCAATGGCATCACCGAGGGTTCGAGGCAACGGCGGACCGCCTTCGGGTTCGTACGGTGATTCGGTCGGAGGGGGAGGCGTGCGGTTGTGCTCGATCCCATCGAGCCCGCTGAAGATCTGCGAGGCGACCAGGAGGTAGGGGTTGGCGGCCGGATCGCCGACGCGGTTCTCCACCCGGGTCGCGGGGTCGCCCGGCCCGCCGATGACCCGCAACATGGCACCTCGGTGATCGCGACTCCACGAGACGCGGTCAGGCGTGATGGCGCGAGGGCGATACCGCTTGTACCCCGTGACGGTCGGGGTGGTGAGCAGACATGCGGCCGACGCGTGGTGGAGCAACCCGGCTACGTAGTTCCGACCGAGATCAGACAGCAGTCGGGTTGCATCGGTGGGCGTGAATGCGCTGGACCGGGTCGAATCGGCACAGGAGGCGAGCGATTGGTGCAGGTGCCAACCGCTCGGAAAACTCTCGCCATCGACGCGCGGTCGGCTCATGAACGAGGCTCGGAATCCTGTGCGACGGGCGATGTGGCGGATTGCGGTGCGCACCAACATGGCTTGGTCGGCGACATCGAGCCCTACGGTCGGCGCGAACGTCATCTCGATCTGGCTCGGACCGAGTTCGGCTTCGATGGTCACCGGTGGCAGTCCCATCGACACGAGGCCTCGGCGGATCGGTTCGATCGCAGGCTCGATGCGATCGAGCGTGCCCTCGCCCAACAGGTCCCATCCGGGGTGGCTGTGTGTCAGTTGACCCCCGGCGTCGACTGCGTAGAGATGGAACTCGAGTTCGAGTCCGGCGATGAACGTCAACTGATGCGCGTCGAGTCGCTCGACGGCGCGAGCGCAGATCCCGCGGGTCGAGTGGGGAATCGCTTGCCCGCTGTCGGACTCGAGGTCGCTGAGCACGATGGCGGTGCCGTCGGCCCACGGAAGCTGCCGAAGTGTCGACGGATCGGGGCGCATGACCACGTTGCGGGCGCCAACGAGCGCATCGAGCGTCGCGTCGCCGGAAGGCTTCCACAGATCGATGGCGTAGGTGTTGCCCGTGTCCTTGTGCAACAGCGATCCGGGGACCCCGATGCCGTGTTCGAACGCTCGCTCCATGGATGTCGCTGCCACTGTCTTGCCACGAAGCAACCCGTGTTGATCGGCGAACACGACGCGCACGCTGTGGATGTCGTGGCGCCTGATCTGTTCGAGCGCTTCCTCGACCCGAAGATCGGTCACTCGAACGAGATGGGCGGGGCCCACGAAGAGGTCGCGCGGCGGATGGTTTCGAGCTCGCGCCACGCCGTGTCGAAGTCATCGCCCGTCGTGACGGCGTCGATCGCGATCGGTCCTTCGACTCGAGTGTTGCGCCCGACCAGCCGATCGGCCGACGGATCCTCGGCCGCAGCGAGGAACATGCGGCGGTGCATGCGGATGCCGACATCGCTCGGGCTCAGGTGCTCGCGTCGGCGATCGTAGATCTCTCCCTGGGACTCGACCGCCCACTGATCGTGCACGTTGATGTCTCGACCCATACCGGTGTAGGACGACGTGCGCTGCTCCTGGGGATCGAACCCCCAGTTGTTGAAGCGACCGTTGCGTGGACGATAATCGCCCAGGGTGACCTGCGAGATGCGTTGGTCGCGCATGGTTCGGCCATCGACCTCGGCCCCGTAGCTGACGAACACCGAATACCAGTAGCTGCGGCGATCATCGATCGGCACATGCCACTGGGTGATGCTCATCTCGCGGCTCATGGCGATCGTGATGGCGTTCGGGAAGATGCAGTTGGAGAGGCGTACGTGGGTGAACTGATCGCGAACGTTCCGGGTCGTTCGCAGTCGGAAGCCGTAGGGCATGGGTTCGGCCTCGATCGTGGGCGCCGAGGCCTCGCGCATCAACTTGGTCATCGTCATGCCGGTGTCGGCCACGAGATCGCGGAACTGCTGGCCGTACTCCTCGGAATCATTGTCGAGGACACGGTGCAGGAACTGGGCGTGGGCCGGGTCGATACCGACCTCGTGCGATTGCAGCCAGTTGCAGTTCCACATGCCCTTGAACGCGAACACGTGCGACCGGGGTGCCACGAAGGAGTCGAGACCGGGTAGATCGGGCGGTTCCCCTTCACCCAAGTAGGCCCAGACGATGCCGTTGTGCTCGCGCACTGGATAGCTGAGGTTCCTCACGCGCGAGCAGAACTCGCTGGTCGCCGGTTCGGCTGGAGTCTCGAGGCATCGTCCCGAGACATCGAACAGCCATCCGTGGAACGGACACCTCAACCCGCCGTCCTCGAGGCGTCCGAAGCTCAGATCGACACCGCGGTGCGGGCACGGTCGACCGATCAGGCCCAGATCGCCCTGCTCGTCGCGGAACAAGACGAGTTCCTCGTTCATCAGCGTGACCGGTACGACCGGACGATCGTCGTTGAGTTCTTCGGTCAATGCAGCCGGCTGCCAGTACTGGCGCAGCACGTGACCTCCCGGCGTTCCGGGCCCTGATTCGGTGAGAACTCGGTTCACATCGGGACTGACCATCAGATCTATCATGCCACGATGGCCGACTCCGACAGAAGCGACGCCGCGGCTGGCAACGACGGTGTGGTCTGGTGGTCGGCATCGGCAACGGCCGCTCGGGTGGCGGCGCGAAGCGTCACTGCCGTCGAGGTGATCGATGCCCACCTGGCCCGTGTCGCCGCCGTCAATGGCGAGATCAACGCCATCACCCGGATCAACCCACACGCTCGGGCCGAGGCCGAGGCCGTCGACTTGGCTGTCGCCAACGGCGGTGAGCTGGCGCTTGCCGGCGTCCCCGTGACCATCAAGGACAACGTCGACGTCGCCGGCCAATCGACACCGAACGGCGTACCGGCATTCGATGTCAATGTTGCCTCCAGCGACGCTCCACTGGTCGCCAGTCTGCGCGCCGCCGGCGCTGTCATCCTGGGTCGGACCAACGCCCCGGAGTTCTCGTGGCGCTGGCACACGGACAATCCACTGTTCGGACCGACGCGCAATCCCTGGGATGCACAGCTCACCCCCGGCGGGTCGAGCGGGGGCGCCAGTGCCGCATTGGCCGCCGGGCTCGGCTGTCTGGCCCAGGGCAACGACGCCGGCGGATCGGTCCGTTGGCCCGCCACTTGTACGGGTGTGTCGGCGCTTCGGCCGACGATCGGCAGAATCGCCAGTCACAATGTGACTGCGGCCGGTGAACGGCCGTGGGGCATCGAGCTTGCGGCTGTCCAAGGCCCCATGGCGAGGTCGGCGGCCGATTGTCGAGCAATGTTCGAGGTGATGACGGCATCGACGTGGCGAGATCCTTCCTTCGTTCCCGCCCCCTTCGATCGACATCACCAGAAGCGGGTTGGTTGGCACCTGGGGGCGGGTGTCGAGCCCCACCCCGACGTCGTCGGTGCTGTCGAGTCGGCCTGCACCGCATTGGCCGATCAAGGCTGGACGGTCGAGCCGGTCACGGTCCCTGATCTGGAGGCATCGGCCCGCGACTGGGCGACGCTGATCAACACCGACTTCCACGTCACGAATCGCTCGAGCATGGTCGAACTCGGTTCCCCAGGGATCGCTGCCATGCTCGACGTCTTCGATCGAAGGGGACCCGCAGCCGATCTCGCAGAGATGTATCAGCTGCTTGCTCGACGGGCAGCCCAGTTGCGTGCATGGCAGCGCCTGCTGGTCGAAGACGTCGACGTCGTGGTCCTCCCGGTGGCGATGGAGCCGGCATGGCCGGCAGGTGACGACCTGACATCGCTCGCCCGTCTCGAGGAGATCTTTGTCGCCAACACGCCGTTGGTGGCGTTCAATTTCCTCGGATTGCCCGTCGCAGCTCAGCCTACGGGCGTGGTGCGGGGGCGGCCGACGGGAGTACAGATCGTGGCTCGTCGCTTCGCCGAGCACGTGGCGCTCGACGCGGCCGAGGCGATCGAATCCGCGCTGGGTCACTTCCGGGCTCCGACCGCGATCTGAAGACACCAGGGCCGGACGGTACGGCTGGACTGCAGAGTGAGGGGCCTCGGGCCCCGAGACCCGATGGATCGAGTCCACGAGGTTGTCGGGGCCGACCGAGCGCGAGCTACGGTCTCGGCGTGGGAACCTCGTGGACCGCACCTATCGAGAGCGGGAGTAGAACGCATGGCAGAGATCGTCCTGGCCGTCGCCGCCAGTCATGCTCCAGGCCTGGCTGGGTTGTACGAGGGTGCCCCCGAACGAACCAAGGCCGATGTCGACCAGATGTACGGAGCTCTCGAGGCCGAGATCTCGGCCGCCGAGCTCGATGCCCTGATCCTGATCGGCAACGATCATCTGGCGAACTCCAAGGTGCTGGAGTATCCGGACTTCCTGGTCGGCATGGCCAAGGAGCACACCGGACCGTTCGAGTGGTTCAAGCCTTGGCTGAACTGCCGGGACTACTCGCTGCCCGGAAGGCCGGACGTGGCCGAGGCCTTGCTCGCCGGTATGGCGAAGCGAGGCATCAAGTTCTTCGGGCGTCGGCAGAATCTTCGCTTCGATGACAACCTGTCGATACCGACCGTGCTCTGCAATCTCGACACCCATGGGGTCCCGGTGGTTCCGATTCTGCAGAACTGCACCGTGCCACCGATCCCCGATCAGCGCGACTGCTACGCCGTCGGCCAGGCACTGGGCGATCTCATCGAGAACGATCTGCCCGATGGTATGCGGGTCGGTCTGTTCGGGTCGGGTGGTCTCTCCCACGAGCCGGGAGGCAAACGGTACTTCTTCATCGACCAGGATTTCGACGACTGGTTCCTCGGCCTGCTCGAACATGGTGACCACGAGAAACTGTTGAACGAGGTGACCCCGGAACGGATGGAACGATCGGGCGAGGGTGGTACCGCCGAACTCTTCGCATGGTTCGTCGTTCTCGGAGCAATCGGGGGCCGTTCCTGCAGGCGGCTCGGCTACACCGCGTACGACAATTTCAAGTGTGGTGTCGGTGCCGTTCGGTGGGAAATGAGCGACTGATGGGGCTGGAAGCGTTCAATCCGAACCTCGTCTGCCACGAGCTGATCCAGGATCTGAAGTGGGACGCCGATCTGCGGGCCGAGTTCGAGAACGACCCGGCGTCGGTGCTCGATCGTTATCCACTGGCTCCCGACGAGCGATCGGCCATCGATGCCGGTGACTTCCGGGCCCTGTACGACATGGGTCTCCACCCGTACCTCGGAGGCCAGTTCGCACGGCTCATGTACGGGAACGCGGCGGGACCGGCGGCGACCAGGGCGGTCAATCGATTGGTGGCGTCGCTCACCGGAGAAGAGCGTAACGACGACCGGACGACGACCTAGCCGGTGGCAGTTCATCAACTCCCGGCCAATCAATCGACCGTCCGCGTCGGTGTCATCGATGCTGCTCATCGGCCGGTACTCGCCGTCGCCGATGGTGACGAGGTCGTGATGCAGACCTGGAGTCACTGGGGCGGTCAGGTCATCCCCGGTATGGGCATGGCCGAGCTTCTGACCCTGCGGGAGCAGGCACCGTCGGGCCCTCATTCGATCACCGGACCGATCGAGGTGGCTGGTGCGGCCCCCGGTGACGTGTTGCAGGTCGACGTGCTCGACCTTGTCCCGGGCGAGTGGGGCTTCAACCTGGCCCTGCCGAGCCCGTTGGGACGAGGCGTGTTGGCGGAGGAGTTTCCCCACGGGTCGTTACGGCATTTCCGACTCGATCGAGAAGCGCTCACCACCGAGCTCTTGGCCGGCATCCCGCTGCCCCTCACTCCGTTTCTCGGCATCATGGGCGTCGCACCGCCCGACGATGGGCCGCATTCGTCGGTACCTCCCGGGCCCTTCGGCGGCAATCTCGACTTGCGTGACCTGGTGGTCGGATCCTCGTTGTTCCTGCCGGTCTTCCGTCCCGGCGCCGGCTTCTACGCCGGTGACGGTCACGCAGCCCAGGGCGACGGCGAGGTCAATCAGACCGCCATCGAAACCTCGATGGATCGGGCTCATCTCCGGTTCGTGCTCCATGCTGCGGCCGACGTTCCGGCGGTGCTGCGAATGCCATGGGCGCAAACCGCGACCCATCTCGTGGCTCTCGGACTCGACGAGGATCTCGACGTCGCAGTTCGCAACGCGGTCGAAGCGTTGGTTCGTCAACTCACCGAGAGATTCTCGATCGCCGGTGATGACGCGTACGCCTTGGCCTCGTTGGCTGCCGACGTCGAGGTGACACAGGCCGTCAACCGAGTGAAGGGCGCACACGCCCGCCTGGCTTGGAGCCATCTCGGTTTGGATGGTCCTCCCGTTCTGACCGCAGCGAACTGACCAGTCCAGTCCGTGATCTACAATTCGGCCCGTAGCCACTGGGTGGCTTGCGTCATCAGTTGCCGGCTGGGTTCGGCCCGATGAGCCCAACCGAAGAACCCGTGGCTGGCACCGGCGTAGCGGACCGCGGCGGCTCGAACCCCGGCAGCGGCCAGCTTGTCGGCGTAGGCCTCACCCTCGTCTCGGAGCGGATCGAGTTCGGCGGTGACCACCAACGTCGGCGGCAGACCGGAGAAATCTTCGGCATGCGTCGGTGAGAGCCGCCAGTCTCTTGCGTCATGGTCCGACTGGTAGTGGCGGTAGAACCACCGCATCTCGTCCCGGGAGAGGAAGGGTCCGTCGGCGTTCTCTTCATAGGACGCGGAGGTCATCTCGGCATCGATCGCCGGATAGACCAAGAGCTGGGCCCGAATGCCCGGGCCGCTGCGATGGCGACATTCGAGCGCGACTGCGGCGGCAAGGTTGCCTCCGGCCGAGTCGCCGACCAGCCCGACGCGTGTGGGGTCGATCACGAGGCCCGTTCCGTCTTCGAGCAGGTGTCGGGTCACCGCCACGGCATCGTCGTAGGCTGCGGGGAACGGGTGCTCGGGTGCACGTCGGTACTCGACATTGAACACGGTCGCCCCCGAGCCGTCCGCCAGTTGTCTGCACTGCCGGTCGTGGGTCTCGATGCTGCCCAGTACCCAGCCGCCCCCGTGGAAGTAGACAACCGACGCGCCAGTGGCCGAGGCCGGTCGGTAGCGGCGTACTGGGACGCCGGCAATCTGCACGTCGGTGATCTCGGCCATGTCCGGTCCAGGAGGGCCGGAAGTCGCTCCCTCGAAATGTCGTACGCGTGCTTCGTCGACCGGCATGGTCGAGAACCGGGCCCCGTCGCGACCATCGAGGATCTGCTGAATGTCGGGGTGGACGGTCATGTGATCCACCGTAGCCGCCTTCGATGAACCGGCTTCAGACGAGGGCAATGGGTCGCAGTGGCGATCCCGTTGCGCCCACGATCGGGAGGGGGAGTGCAATGAAGGTGAACGACCTGACACCGGTCACAGCGAGTTCGTCGAGGTTGAGGTTCTCGATGATGTAGATGGCGTTGTCAACCAACAACAGGGCATGCACAGAATCGCCGGGGCTCGGAATGCACTCGAATGCCGGAGTGTCGGTTCCTGCCGCCTGGACCTGGTGATCGATCAGCCAGTGCGCCGCCGTTTCCTCGGGTCCTGGCCATCCACGTCCTGCGTTGTTGAAACGGGCCGGATCGTCCCAGAATCTCGCCCAGCCGGTTCTGATGAGGACAACGTCTCCGGGTGTGATGTCCAACCCCGCGGCGACGGTCTCCAGTTCGTCGCCGGTGATGGGCTCGGCGGCATCGAGGTTGTCGACGCCTCGGTGGCCGGCGATGTCCAGCAGAACGGCATGTGCCACCAAGGGAGGAATCTGCGCAGCATCGAGGGACGTCAGGCCGTTCGCCGTCTCGATCTGGTCGGCCGGGCACCCTCCGTGCAACAGGCCGTTGCGACTGAAATGACCCAGTGCATCGATATGGGTCGCGACATGGGTCGAGGTGACCAGCTGTTCGTTGGCAAAGCTCGAACCACCGGCTCGCGGGGTCGGATGTGAATCGCCTTGGCGACGGTGAAGGGTGATGCTGTAGGGCGGGTGGGGTCCGTACACGGGCATGGATGGTGTGAGTTGATGAGACAATTCCACCAAGCGACCGGTCAATGATCCGAACAAACGATCCACTTCGAGCAACATCCGGGACGTTCTAGCAGAGAACGGTGCCGCCCCAAAGAGGCTCGCCCTCTTCGGAGTTGCAGAGTGATCTCATCGGGCTGCGATACTTCTGATCATGCTCATTCGGCCTCATGACAAGGGCGTGACCCCCGACGGAACCCTCGACGAGGCTCGGTGGCGAGGGTTCGTGCAGTCACAGGGTTTCGGTCATCTGGTGGCCAGTGGTCGCGACCGCGACCTTCCGGTTGTCGTGCCGACGCAGTTCCTGCTGGAGGAGGACAAGGTCGTCCTGCACCTGGCGAGGCCGAATCCGATCTTCGAGCCGCTCGTCGAGAACCCTCGGTGCGTGTTGAGTGTGGCTGGTGACTGGGCCTACATCCGAGGAGCCTGGAAGGCCATCGGCGAGGAGGATCCCCGGTGGGGCATCCCCACGACCTACTACGGCGCCGTCCAACTGTGCTGCACGGCCACCATCGTGGATGAACCGGAGAACGTGGCCGCCATCCTCGCTCGACAGCTCGGCTCGTTGGAGCCCGACGGGGATTATGTCGACCCGGCCGAACAGGTGTCCAGCCTTCGTGCGATCCGAGCCATCGAACTCGCGGTCGATGACGTGCGGGCGAAGTTCAAGTACGGGGGCAACGTCGACGACGAGCATCGGGCCCACGTGGCTGCTCGTCTGCTGGAACGCGACGACCCAGGAGACCGGGCTGCGGCGTCGCACATGAAGACTTCGGAGTCCTGAGGTTCGAGGGCAACAACCCCCAGATGCAGGCTTCGGGAAAGCCGCCCAGGCAACGGTGCGGCGGCGGTGTCACCTGGGCGGCCGACGAGAAGCATGGCGGGTAATTCGCTTGGACGTTGTCCGAACATCAGGCGTGCGGCCGACCTGAGTTGTTCCGCCCATACAGCGAGTCTGCGAACGAGCCGAAGGAGATGGCATGAGACCGCCGCTTCGAATCCTTCGCCTGGAGCGGCGACGCACGGTCCGTCACCCCGTGGACCGAACGCGGGAGGAAGTCGTGGCGTGGTCGGTTGCGATCCTGAGCAGCAGCGCACTGTGCGTCTCGCTCCTGATGCAGTTCGGCTAACCCAGGTTTGACGGCCGGTCACCCATGCCGCCCATGGGGTGGCCGGTCGTCATCAAGCCCGGTCGTCGTCGGGCCCGCTGCCGCCCCAGACGGGCGGCTACGGCCCTCGGAGCGTGCATCGAAATGCATCGTTTCGATTGATGAAACATGGTGTTCATGCTTGTTGCCTAGGGTGCAATCATGACGTTCGAGACCTATCTGATTCGCGTGTGGCTCCCTGATCGACCTGGTGCCCTCGGGCTTGTCGCGTCGCGGCTGGGTGCGCTGCGAGGCGATGTCCAGGGTCTCGAGATCGTCGAACGAAGCGGCGGACGAGCCATCGATGAGCTGGTGGTCCGGCTGCCGGCCGACGTCCCCATCGAGTTGATCGCTCGGGAGGTGTCTGCCGAGGACGATGTCGAGGTCGAGGACATCCGACTCCTCGAGGGGACACAATACGACCCGCAACTCGACATCCTGGAGGCAGCCGCCATCTTGCTCGGCTCGGCCTCACGGGATGACTTGGCCCAAGCCCTGGCCGAACACGTGCGGCGCTGCGTGCGGACCTCTTGGACGTGCGTCCTGGACCAGGAAGATCCCCGCCTCGAGGAAGGAACGCTGGTTGGCGCCTCGGGGGCACATCCAAGTCCGGGCTGGCTCTCGTCGTTCGTTGCTGGGAGCCCGGCAAATCAGGATCTGGAATCCGATGTGGACACCGTATGGATTCCCTTGCCGTCGGCCCGAGCCGCCCTCGTGGTGGGACGATCGACCGTACTTCGGGCGAGGGAACGCCAGCGGCTCGCTGCGTTGGCCAGGATCGCTGATGCCTGGTTTCGTCGACTGGGCGAGCATGCAACACTCGAAGCCCTCCTTCTCCACCCGTCCCGAAGCTGACAGCGGCGCTGGCTGAGGAGAGCGACGCCGCTACTCTCGGCCGGTGCGAACTTTTCTCATCGACACCGATACCGCCTCGGACGACGCTGTCGCCATGATCATGGCCCTTCGCGAACCCGAGGTCGACGTCATCGGGTTCACGGT
>ERZ888423.2516-NODE-2516-length-13520-cov-14.678054_pt1 | contig 13520 bp, 17 predicted proteins | sample MGYA00520523_ERZ888423 | MGnify/ENA primary metagenome ERZ888423 (study PRJEB32303, sample SAMEA104408611) | aquatic metagenome | biome: Brackish water; feature: Pelagic; material: water | place: Baltic Sea | collected 2014-06-08T10:24:00 | depth 30,27 m ...
TTGCAGGACGTGAGAGTGTCGCGGCAGATAGATCCATGTTACGGATTCGCTTATCAGATGTCCGGGGAAACACTGTATTGTAGTACTCAACCAATGAATCCATGGTAAAGCGTTTGCTACCCAAGAACTTAGCCATCTCTTTGTACTGAGAGAACTTTTCATGAGCAATGCCCAGTTGTTCTTTTACCATATCGCCGTTGAACTCAGTACGGTGACCGACGCGGACACCACGCTGTGTTTCCTTTTCCAACGCCAGTGTTAGGGTGTTATTACATACAACACGGATAGGAGTAAAGCGAACATCAATTGACTTACCATATTGATGTGGGTTAGAAAATAGTAGAAAAGATTCAACTTCGTCACCTTTAAATAATTCAAAAGATTCTTTGACCTTAGCCAAAGCCCAGATCATCTGTCCACCCTTAAGTGAACCTGCCGTATGCATCTCCATATCGCCAGCGTATACATACTCTGAGAAGAACTCAAACGCTTGCTCATTCTGCACTGGTTTCCAATCAGCACCAACATTGGTGAGGACTTTGCCATCAGTGCCACGAACTAGGGATTTTTGTCCAGTAGGGATTTTTCGGTTATCAAACTCAACAAAGCTTTCAACCTCATGTACGGTCCAGTCGCAACCGGCCTTTTTCATCATCTGTGAAGGTGTTAGGTCATTAGAGACTGCCTCACCCAAACCGTGCCATGGGGTTTCACCAGCGTATGCCATTGTTTCCATCATATGTGCCATTACAAATACTCCTTAGTTGTGTTGGTCATAGAGTTATTATAACACAGCTAGTTTAAAAGTAAATACCTTTTTGTAATACTTTCGTATAAGAATGCAAAATTTATTTATGTTCGGGAAGCAAGACCTGAGAATATGAGTGATTCTATAACATAACGACCTGGATCGAATTGCCACCAGGTTCTACCGATTCTATAGTCACCTGGACGTGCATGGTGATTATTATGCCAACCTTCGCCGAAAGTCAGTAGTGACCACCACCAGACATTATGTGACTCATCTTTATCCCAATCTGCGGGCTTGGTGCCAAACATTTTGGAATGGTCGATCCAATTACTCATTCTAGAGGCAAGAGTATTCAAAAGAACTGGTATGAAGAACAAGTGAACCATTAAAGCCGGATCAATGAGCCAAGTTAGAATGATTACCGATAAAATCATGGGCACATAGTACATATGCATAAACTTATGGACTGGATCAACCACAAGATCTTTTACCATCCACTTATTAAACTCTGCCGAATAATCACCGCGCATTGCACCTAATGCGCCAAATATAACTGGACTGTGAGGGTCACCTGGTTTATCAGTGTACCGATGATGGGTACGATGCACAAATGTCCAACCTATAGAACTACCAGTGCAACCTAGATTACCAAAAAATGAAAATAGATATTCTAATGGCTTCCAAAGCTTATATGATTTATGTGCCAATAATCTATGAAAAGTTACGGTAACACCTACGCAAGTAATTAAAAAATATCCAAAGGCCGATAGTAACCACCATTCATAACTAGATTGCATGATGATAGCATAGACTAAAGCCACAGCAGATAGCAACTGTAGACAAATAAAAAATTTATTAGAAGGCAATAGATATTTTTCCATAATCCTATTTATTCTTTTCTAATAATTTTATAATCCACCAACCAGGGTCAAATTTACCTTGGCCAAAATTAGCCATCTGAGGATGTCGATGATGGTATCCATGCCAACCTTCACCAAAGCCGATGAGAACAATGAACCAATTATCACAAGCACGTTCTTTCTCATCTGGACCTAGATGACATAATGTATTACCTAGTGTCACTGTCATCCAACTCAATGCACCAGGTGCTAATACGGTTGCCACTGCCCAATCAATGCCGAATGGAATCCAAACAAATAAAAATCCAATTAAAGCAATGAGTAGATAATACTTATGAACAAAGGCATGGAATGGATCATTAGCAAGGTCTCTACCAAGATTAAAATTAACCTTTCCCTTGTAACTCATCATTGGAAAGTACTGTTGCCAAAAGTTATTAATCCATGGACTGTGTGGATCACGTCTGGAATCGGGCCAAGCATGATGTTGTCTATGAATTACAGTACGTGTAATATTTGAACCTGTAAAACTAAATACACCTAGCAGTGTGCCAAATATTTCAAACCATCGAGGTGCGTTCCAACTTCTATGGCTCAATAGTCTGTGATACGTCACTGTGCCGGCAAGCCATATATTCAGAATGTGCAACACTAACATCACACCAATCTGTGGCCATGAACAAAAGATAAGTGTATACAGTAGTGCGATGTGTGAGATACACACCACAGCAAAATGTTTATACCTATCTAGTTCAAACATCAATACGTCCTATTGAATTTAATTAACTTAATAAACTCTTCTTTTGTGATGGGTTTACCCTCACGGATAATGGCCGGTTCTTTATAACCAATGTTCTGTAAACCTTGAGTTCCATGCCCTAGTATCTTATCAAAGTTACATGTTTGTCGCAGGAGCACACGTTTACTACAGTCCTTGGTAGGTCTACGATGCACTGTAATGGTCTGATCCATCCAAATTATATCGCCATCTTCCCAGTCATGATGATAGGCATATTCATCTTTTAGAAAAGTATCAACCAACCATTTTAAAATTTTATCTGATTCTTCTTGGCTGAATCCTTTAAATGATTTAATTGTATTATAACTCAATCTAATACCATTCCGTCCTGTGGTGCTTTTACATGCTACAGGAACTTCACTATCATCAATCGGACACATATTCATTCGGACAATATTGTCTTGTGAACTGTTCAACCCCGGCGCAATCTTGCCTGGTGTGTAACTATGAATTGCTATCAACCCACTAATGAATTCTTTATCCTTATCGGACAATTTTTCATATGCGTCTGCTGTCTGTAAAAACTCTGTTGATGTATCTTGTGTACCCTCGACTGCCATTAGACCAATACAGGGACAGAAATTACCAGTACCTTGCCTATCACTATGCCAATCCAACTCACCATCGGCAAACATGCCCAAGTAATCACCATCAGCATCTTTTTTACCAGTGACCCAAATTTGCCCATTCAGATGATCAATGTCATGCCGAATCTTTAGCATTTCTTTTAGTACTCGAATATCTTGTCTATCGAGCTCACCGTTTTTTCTTTTTTCTTCAACTACGGTATACGCACTCTGTTTGGTCTCAATTCCACCGAAAGGGTCACCAAATATATTTGCAATATAGTTAAGTCGTTCCGATGTGAGTGAACAATTTTCTTTACGTACCAAGACTACAAGTTGATCTGCAACAACTTTACCGAATGTAATAAGGTCTTCATCTGATGCAGTTGTCAAGTCAAAGTCGGTAACCTCTACGCCTAAGGAACCAAACCCATTTAATTTTTTAATTATCATCTTCTTCTAACTTGTATAAATGATTTCGCATGCTATTTCTCATGCATATTTTTACTACCATTACTGCTACAGGCCATTCACGTTTCATCATAATGGCATCATGTAACTCATATTGTGACCTCTTACCGGCAGGAACAATTTCTTCTATATATCTAACCCAGTCATCTTTAATGCCTAAGGCAGAGAAAAAGTCTCTACCATTCCGACGCATCCGTTCTGGCCACTTATCTATTGATCTAGTATAATACGCTGTATATCTACCCTTCTTTGCCATATCAGTTGTAATTGCTTCCCAAAAACTTTGGGCCGGATTGCCAGACTCTGGTTTCCATGAAAAGGTTTTCAACAGATTGCGCTTAAGATAGTAAGGACCTATTAAGTAAGCAGGTTGTGATTTAAACTCTGCCACACGTGTGGCAGAAACCATTACCTCATCATTAAAAGAACCATAGTATTGGTCAAATGTTTTTTCCAAGTCAAGAGTTGATGCATCAAAATCTGACCGTTGCATTTTTGTATGCTGCAATACAAGATCTAAAAACTCTGGTAGATCATCCGATGTTAGGCGACGGGATTCCATATCGTTGGTTCTCACTATCAATATCAATAATCATATGTATTCTATCTGTATCAGCATAATTAATAGCACCATGTTCAGCTCTATTATTTAATTGACTTAAATAACCTACAGGCATATTAAGTTCTTTATGTGCCTTATTGATGAACACCATTTTATCAGTGGTCACCAATGGTACGTGGAATCTATAATGTTTTAAAAAATATTCACCTGGATCTATGTGTAAAGGTATTTTGCCTGTTGCACTGAGACGTACCAACATAATACGACCTAGATGTGTACCGTTTACATAATTATAAATCCATTCAGATAATTCATTTACCTTTGGATACATTGCTCTTGCAACAGTGTCTTTACATTCAACAACTGCAGAATGCGCTTGTATCGTCAAAGGCATGCCAGGTGTGATTGCATGGTATCTTAAATGACAAGTAGTTGAGGTTTCAAAAACGTGGCTATTTTCTTTTTGGCCATCAGATGTGTTTTTTCTTTTATCCTTGACTGGTAAATTATCCCAATCAATTTTTAATACTTCACTCAAAGCACCTTGGAATAAATCCTCAGGTATTTTGGTAATCACTTCAACATGATGATTCATCATAATTTATAATGTCAAAAGAACATCTCTAATTTCATTTATTGTATCTTCATCCGGATCATAAAAGCGTTCTTCAAAAGATTCTGATGGAGTTATCACCATAGTATGACCATTTGCTTCGCAATATGATTCACGACCTGGAGCGTATTCAGGGAACCTTTGACTCATTACTGATTTAAAGGCAAAATATTCTAACTGAGACTTAAAGGTAAGAGTTCTAATAACTTCAGAACCGCCCACAGCAAATGAGTCATCACAACTCATAAGTTCTTTATTGACAAGATATTGTCTCATTGCTGCAGAACCCGGATATAGACTATTTTCTACTTCATAGAAAAAAGGTTCTGTATTATCTTCGGGACGAGTAATTTTAATTGTAAGTTGCATGTTTAATAACCTCCATTTTCATATTTATATGTGCTGTACATTTGCGCGCCAAAATAATCTTTCTTCACCTTCTTGTAGCATACAATTAGATCTTCTATGTATAAGATTCCAATTATCATAAATGATTAAATCATAATTCTGCCATTGATGAGAATAAATTAATTCTTTTCTATTGGATAGAGATTTTAATATACCACCAATCACTTCCAAGTTATCTACTTCTTGGTCATTAAGAAAAGTTTTCTTTATCCAAGCCATTTTACTCCAGTCCTGCAACTTATTTACAAAATAATTAAGTCGTAATGATTTCACATTAGTAATGGAGTGTGTTTTTATAAGATCATTCAACACTAGTTCTTCACCAGTACGATACCAACTTTGATTTAACACTTTTATACTAGAATAATACTCAAGTTCTTCTTCAGTTGGTTTAATTGTATCCAACCGAATAGACGTAAAGTCAGTAATACCACCTTCTGGATTTGGATTATTCACCATATACAGACAGCGCCATGGGAATGAATACTCACCGTGATTAGGTATGTCTACATGCCACGGCATACTATTTCCACCTAAACGTGTAGCAGTCTTATTACTAAATTTGCTAATACAAACCTCAGACCCATTATATTGGATTGGCCACATATATTCGGTAGAATATTTGTACTTTTCTTTAGGCCATGGTTTACCAAACTTTAATAATAGACTATAGTATTCTTGCTCTGTAATTTGACCCAGGCCTCTAAACACAAGCATATCACTTTGATAACCCATCCACTGCAAATCCATGGACATAATTTCATCGTATGAACCGTGAATTATTACGCCCCATGAATCATGGATAGGTTCAATCTGCATATAGCATTTCTTTCAAACCAGGTTTAAACTTGCCATCAATACGAATGGCAAAAGAAAAATGTGGTACTGGGTCCGTACCATGAAAATCCATTTCATTCCACCAAACAAACTTTTTATCAGGTTCAGCATATGTCTTTTCCAATGTAGTATCATCCATTACAAAAACTGATTTGCTATTTGGTTTGGTAGTGAACCAAATAAAGTCATCATTCTCCTTCGTCAACCTTTGCTCCAAACTACCTGCATCATAATGAGGCACTGTCTGGTTATTTGCTTCAGTCATAAAGAATATCACACGACCAAAACTTTCAAATGGCATTTTTTCAATCAGTGCTTTTAGTTTAGGAAAGTATTGTATGTCATCAGTCCAATGGGAATCACTTGCAACAGACTTATTTGCAATCCTAGTTGGTTCTACCATTTTATTCTCTCGTAAGAAAATAAGCCAAAATGGATGCGGCTGTGGTATTAATGCATTAAGATACTTTAACTTTTGCTCAAGTCTTGGGAATGCTTTAAATACTAATATCTGTTCAGGTGTAAGATATGTTTCCAAAGCTTTTATGTAAGTAGATATTTCTTTATCCGCCCAAGCTTCATGTACACCACTTGAGACAAAAATCTTTTGCCATTTAGAGTAAGCAATACCACGACATACTTCGTCATGCAATTCATTCCAATTTATCGGACCCGGAATGAATTCATCCAAATATAGATGTGTTTTTTTATTAGGTCCCAAACCCAGGATCATATTTTCTTCCTAATGTGCCCATTAAGGGCGTTGTTATGATACATGTATTAGTTTTATTAGACATATTTATAAAATTATCATAGTATAATAGAGCAACATCTTCTGATATTGATTGAAATGGATACCAACGTCTAATATCGAATCCAGTTTCAAAAATACCGTTTGCTAAATCTATGTGATCTTCAGTCTGAAATTTATGCTCAAGATATTCGGCTGATTTCCATACCTCAACATAATCAATTGATTTTGATATTGGATTTAATACCTTGACACGCCAAATCAATTCACCATTATGCCATGCTTCTTCAAATATCTTATTATGGACTGACCATTTTTCGGATAGATGTTTTGTAAGAGCACGAACATTTAATCCTGCAGGACCAGAAATTGCATTCTTTGTTGCTTCATCTACTGGTCTAGGTTTAAAGTATTCTTTCAGAAACTCATCATTATTTTCTGGATATTGAATCCAAATATATCGTAGACAGTAATCATTGATACCATCTGGTTTTATTAGTGCTGTACGGCTTGCGCCATCTTCAAATTCAATTTTCATTTTAAAAATGGTAAAAATATAAGTGATGGATCAATCTCCCACCATTTCTTTCCGAAGTTAAAACTCATCGGATCGTGGTGATGATTGTTATGTAATGCTTGTCCCCAAGTAAATAGGGCAATCAATGGTTGGTTGTAACTATGATCTTTTGTCTCAAAATTCCTATAACCAAAAATGAGTTTCAGATGGCCGACTACATTAATAGTATTATCTTGCACATTGCCAATAAAAGCTGGTAGACAAAACATCATCATTGCCACTTGCCAATTAACTAATGCTACCAAAAATGGTACTCCATATAATATTCTTTTATAGTTATTATGGAACCACATATGATTTGATTTTCTTAATAAATCTGCTGCATATTTTAATGAGAAATTTGCAGGTAATTTGTAATGCCAAGTCAGCCATGATTTAAGTATACCATGAATGATTGGACTATGTAAGTCACGTTCAGTATCAGCACCGCGATGATGATATCCGCGATGTACTGCTACCCAAAATATACTGGAACCTTGCGCTGCAAAGATCGAAAAGAATAAAATGATATTTTCTTTCCATTTTGGCAAAGTATGTGTCTTATGTGAAAATACTCTATGATACCCAACAGCAATACCAAACCCGCTAATAAGTATCCACATCACAAGAGTGATCCACAGATATGAAAGTGGAATCATTCCAAAGCTTAATAATACTATCGTGACTGGGCCTAATATTAAAACCGGAACTTGAGTTAGGATCGAATCTTTCATGATCTATATTTTGCTTTTAATGATGTATGTTTTACAACAATATCAATAGGATAGGTCCAGTTAAAGAATAATTCTTCTTTGTGTTTAGGGTTTGGGCATTCGGAATCTTTAGGCACAACATATTCTTTAATCATTTCATATCTCTCATTTGCCCATTCACTAAAAGCAAACCCACGGATATTTTTTGAGTACGCATACATTGCATTCACACAAGAATAAAAATCGTATCTATGATTTGCTTCATTCAGCTGAATGATTTTATCAAACACCTTAGGAATATATATGCGCCCATTACCATGTGATCTCATTATACCAAAGTTCCAATATGATTCACCCGGTGGCGCACTGTAACCAATCACTGCCTTTATAATACCATCTTCAATATAGCCATACGCATCATTGTCTTGTAGATAATATTCACAGAATTGTTTATAATGATACGCCTTTACTTTTTCTTCAGTTCTATTACCAACTTCTTTATAAGATTCACGTGATGACATAAACTTAGTACTAACATAAAATAAATGTTTTACGTCAGCACTATGACTATGATCCAATTTTATAATCATAACAATTTAATAATATAGTAAGAAGGGTCAAACTCCCACCAATGCTTTCCTCCAGTGTGAAGTTCCTTAGGGTTATGATGATGGTTATTATGCCAACATTCGCCTAGGATGAATGGAAATAATATTGGATTATTTACGCTTTTATCTTTATCTTTAAAATTGGTATAGGTAAACACATTCTCAAGATGTGCTAATCTGACACTGTAATTAGTAATAAATTGGAAAAGTATGATGGGAAGTAGCCAAAAGAAATAAAATGCCTGCAGACTAATGGCCAAAAGTATAATTGGTACTATCAAAGAGTAGAGCCAATAGTATTCATTTAATCTTTTATCATAAGATGTGAGCAAATCTCTTACAACAAAAGGTGATATTTTTTCTGATGTATTATTCACATCATTCATTTGGAACATATTCCAATGCTCATCATAATATATTGTATGTGGATCTTCAAGTGTATCGGCAAATCTATGGTGCTGTCTATGCACATACGTCCAACCCAATGGACTACCTCTTAATGAACTGAGTACAATAAAATCAAATAGATATTTGACTATCTTAAATCTAAACTCAAATACTTTATGTGAATAGTATTTGTGGAGCATGATTTGACTTGCAAACATATAATAAAACAAGTACATGCCAAATGCAATAGCCGCCATTTGAAATGACCATGGCACAAACGGTGCCAGAACTAGGACCAGAACTCTTCCAGTCATGTTGGCCATTCTTAAACTCTTTGCTGAGGCTCTAAAATAATTCATTGATTCACCGATAACCTTTTTACCACTTGATGATAGTTTTCATAGTATATACCACGATATTGTTTTTGCCATTCGACGTTTTGCTTTAATGCTTCACACTCTGCCAATGGAGTATTAATCACAAACTCAAAACCTGCCGCCTTTTTACGGCCGTTGGTAAAATCATAACCTTCCATATTAAAACCAGAACCATTATTGAATACGTATGATTTACTGGAGTTAGTGCCCTGTTTACCAGGATATTTCTTATTTGCCAAGTCTTGAATACGAGGGTCTAATAAGAATGACAACATCATTTCTGGTGTGTAACTTAGTAAAAATGGACATCCTTCTAACTTATTTATTGTGAAATATTTTAGTATGGAATGAATGTATTCTAGTTCTTCAAGTACCCATTCGTCTTTATCTTTAAGATACTTTAAATACGGTGGGTCATTACCCATTGTGACAAAGCCGTCACACCAACTGGCAACTTTCATTGTGCTTGTCAACCACCAAGTGCCACAGTAAAATGATTTTGCTAGATCAAATGCTTCACCACTTTCAATAAACTTATCTGCATCCAAACAATATTCAATCGGTGTGATACCCAATGACCGACAGTGGTCAAATGCATATTGTGTCTCATGTATATTATAATCCTGGTCACTGTACCGACCTTGAAGTCGTATGATGACCGGTTTAAATTTAAACCCCAGCCGATGATAGACATTGAACACATACTGACTATCCAAGCCACCACTGTACAATAAATATAATTCACCAGTCTTATTCTCATACATGTACTTTGCCGCTTCCACGGTTTCTTCAAAGTATGATTTAACTTTACGCTTTGGTGGATCTATTTCAACATGCCATGTATCACCATGACCGGTGCCACGTAGATAATTATCTTTAATCAGTTGCATTTATCCATAACCTATATTGAGCTTGGCCTTTTTCAAGATTGTCAATCAACGCGGGAACAACAATTAGTTGTGCCTGATTCTTATCTTGTTCCCAAGCACATTCCCATATATCAGAATTCATTTTATATAAGTCGTCCGATTTTTCTGGATTCTTATATTTAAAAATATGTACATCAGTGTAACCATTAATCGTCTTACCGGCAACGGTAATGAATAATGAATCGTTCTGATATTCAATCATTGTATTGGGAAATACAGTGATCCATGCTGCTTTTACAGTATGTTCCGATAATACCACTTGCACATTACCCCAGTCATAATAATACCAATCTATATTATCTATGTCATTTTCTGTAATGCCAATTTTATCATACACACCTGGATGAACATGTCCGATGTGTTCAACATCCAGGAATAATTCTAGTATGCTTTCCTGTGTTGCTTTTACTCTATCAACTCTAGCTTCACGCAATATGTAATTATCAAATGATAAATCATTAAGACAATTATCTGATATTGGTACAGTAAATTGTAATCCGCGCCAGTCGTATAAGGGCCTTGTTTCTAAAGAATGAAACGTATTTATGCCAACACCTTTGTGATTAAAAGTCTTGCCGTGATAAGGGCATGTTCTATTTGAAGTATCGCCATTGCAAGTGCTAATTAGACTGCCTTGGTGTGGACAGACATTAGACACTAGGATACCATTGTACGCAACCCAACGATTGTCTTTTTGATTTACTATTCTGTACTGATTTTCTTTTAAACTATTCTTGTGTGATATAAACATAATAATCTTTATTTCAATTTGTTTTAATTAACCTAATTATATAGGCACTAATATCAACCTCCCACCATTTTTCGCCACAGCTAAAACTCTTTGGATGCCGATGATGATTATTGTGCCATGTCTCACCCCAAGATGCTATTGACCATAACCAATTATTAGTACTATCGTCGTTAAGGTTATAGCGACGGTATCCACCAAGCATATTTGGTTTGTGTCCGATGTAGTTTACCAAGTTGGACATGAATACAGTCACTACGGATGCCGTTAAATGTAACCATATCGCCAGTGGCAATCCACCTATAAGACATAGGACAGTAAACCATACGGCGATAATACCAAAATAGTATCTGTGCAGGAATTGATGAAACTTATCGGTCACCAAATGTCTCATTCGCCACTTGGTATCTGATGAAATACCTTCCTCATAGTCAAGATTAAATATTTTAAATCCATTATATTTTGGACTATGTGGGTCAGTGGGTTTATCACTTTTTAAATGATGATTGATATGGATTGCAACCCAAGCAATCGTGCTACCAGTTCCACCCAAAGCACCAAGAATAGAAAATATCTTTGTGATTAATGGATGAGTTTTATAACTATTATGAGTCAAGTGTCTGTGATATGTTACTACAACACCAAGTGATCCATACATGAAATAGCCAAGTATTACCAGTGATAATTCGGTTAAACCAAAGCCATAAGTATAGATACCAAACACTGTCATCAGTATAGATATTACAAAGAGGACTTGTGACCCCAAAGTGGATGATGTAAGAATGTTTTTCATATGAGCTATTTATTAAAAACTTATGATAATACTATGTATAATGATTTATGTGATCTTATACTTGATTCTATAGTTGACGATAAGAATAAAACTACACATAATATGGAAAGACTCATTGCTACATTACCACGATTTAAAATCTTTAATTTGGTCTATGATGGCAATAAACCCATAGCTTGTGGTGGTGCTTACGTAAGTGACTTTGACTCTAAGTTCGCTTTTGTTGGGGTTCGTTCATATGTATTACCGGAGTATAAAAATCTTTTAGTAATTAGAGATTATATTCTAACTGCTCATAAGAAATGGGCCATAGAGAATGGCATGAAAGCAATTGGTCTATCGTTTAATGAATATAATAAAAATATAATAAAGATATGGAACACACCACGATTCGGCCGTAATAAATTAAATCGACAAGCACAACATTTATTCTATCTTAATCTCAACGAAGTGCCGTTCCCGGTAAACATAAGGGAAACCAAACAATATGTTGCCTATGAAAATTTAGATTCTTGGGAATATGATTGGAATAAATTACGCTGGCAAGACAGTTAATGTTATAAATAGATCATATATCTTTTTCTACGGAGAATAAATGATCAAGAAGCTAGCAGTCTGTGCTGGCTTTATTATGGCTACATCACTTACGGTTGCGCAACCAATCGTTACTGAATCGACTTCAAATAGCACAGTAACATCAAACGGTAAAAATGAGACTACAGTAAAGTCTCCACCACCATCGGCGATTTCGCCATCCATTAATGCAAGTAACACAGACCTATGTACGGTCGGTGTGTCAGGTGCAGTGCAGACTCAGATCCTAGGAATCTCGGGTGGCACAACAGTGCGCGATATGAATTGCGAAAGATTAAAGTTATCCAAAACCCTTTACGATATGGGTATGAAGGTTGCGGCTATCTCTACATTATGTCAAGACCCAAGAGTGTTCGACGCAATGTTGATGGCAGGAACCCCATGTCCGTATGAAGGTAAAATTGGTCCAGATGCTAGAGAGGCTTGGAAACAAGCAGGTAAGACTAGCAATGTGGAATCACCGGTTGAGGATAAAGATGAAACTACAACGTATATTGGCTGGGGTCTTGTTACTCTTCTGCTTCTCGGTATCTAAAGCAGAAACTAGTCAAAACCTCATAGACCCACAAGCCTGGGATGGTGCCACATACGGCACTGACCCAGGCGGATGTTGCGCGTCTGTATCTGGTAGTGGTGCGTTATACGATAATAATACAAACACAATTATGTTCAGTTATGGGAGAGACGTTCTTGCCCAAACAATCGCTATTAATCAAGCATTGGCATCATCTGGTATTTCTGTGGATGGTTACCAGTATGAATGGACTTATCGTTTAATCGGTAAGCACGGTTCTAACAACTACTATCAAGTTCATAATGATACATTACAGTTTATTGTAACTGTCAAGGATGCGAATGGAAACCAGGTTGAACGATATGTTTATGACCGTAGTGGTGCCGTAGGTCAAACAATTGCGGGGTCTCAAAATTGGCAAACAGAATCAGGAACTGAACTTTTTCAACAATCATATCAAGATCCTCAGAACATTCAGTTACAAATTATCGGAGCAGATGGCGGATATTGGTCAGGTTACTATGGACCTGAGGTCAAAGATATTGCATTACGTTTAATCTATAGTGCAGATCCGTGCAGTGGTAATCCATTATTTGATCCGAGTTGTAAAGGGTATGCTGAAGCATTAGCAAAGATGTTATATGACCAGAACTGTGCTGCCAATCCAATCTATGATACAGGAT
>ERZ888423.2519-NODE-2519-length-13506-cov-6.085347_pt1 | contig 13506 bp, 14 predicted proteins | sample MGYA00520523_ERZ888423 | MGnify/ENA primary metagenome ERZ888423 (study PRJEB32303, sample SAMEA104408611) | aquatic metagenome | biome: Brackish water; feature: Pelagic; material: water | place: Baltic Sea | collected 2014-06-08T10:24:00 | depth 30,27 m ...
CGTGCACACGGTCCACGACGAGGAAGTCGCCGTTCTCGTCGTGCTCGTTCATCAGGAGATGCCCGATGTCGTGCAGGAGACTGGCGATGATCAAGGATTCGCTGGCCCGTCCCGCCATGGCATGGGAGGCGGTCTGCAGCGCGTGCTCCAGTTGCGTGACGACCTCGTCGTAGCGACTTTGACCCTTGTGCTCGTACAGGTCGATCAACGCATCGGCGACCGCGGCAGGCTCGACGAGCGAACGCCACACCGGCTGCTGCCGAGGAGCTCTTCGATCCGATCCGTCCGAGATGTCGATCGAATCGGCGGAGGTATTGGTCGTATTCATGCCGGTTCCGTTTCCGGGGCGAGCCCCTTGAAGTGTCCAATGGTGCTGACCCGAGCGCGGGACGACCTCTCGTGGCTCGCCAGCTGCCGGATCTTGTCTTGGTAGTAGGCCGTCCGAAGATCGCCCTGGGATCGGGCGTTGTAGGTGAGGAACAGCGCGCGACGGGGGCGATCGGTCCGGTTGGGCCCGCTGCGGTGAGGGGTCCGGGAGTGGAACCAGAGCACATCTCCGGGCCCGAGCGGGACCGGCTCCCACCGCAGATCGGCCGCCGCGTCGGGCGCGATGCAGCCGTCGCCGTCGGTCGGGAGAAGGGCGTGATGGTGGCCCCTGCTGACCTCGAGGCAACCGTTGGCCTCGGTCGTCTCGTCGATCGCGATCATGCACGTGAGATGGAGATCGACGAATTTGTAGGCCGTGGCATCCTGGTGGGGCTCGAATCCCGCTCCGCCCGGCATCTTGTGATTGACCTTCTCCTTGTAGAGGACGACCGGTTCCCCCATGAGCAGCGACCCCGACGCCGGGATCGGTCCCATGGTGACCATCGAACGGATTCCCTCGTGGTTGGGAACCAGATTCTCCGTCCGGGCCAGGGCCACCTCGTCACCGAGTTGTTCGAAATGCTGGAGGATGGGGCTCTCGGGGCGGCCGCCACCCGGCGGTAGCGTGCTCAATTCCTCGACCCAGCCAGTGAGCTGGAGACGAACCGTCGATTCCAACAACCGGGGGAGATGGAGGAATCCCTCCGTCTGCCAGAACGCCAAGTCCTTCGGTTCCATCCGCATCAGATGATCTGCTTTCGAATCCAGTTGGCCAGCAACTCGATGGCGTAGACGATTCCGAAGATGCACAGCACGATGCCCCCCATGACCTCGAACTTGAGTGTCTTGGCCGCGTTGTTGAGCAGGAAACCGATGCCTCCTGCACCGACGATGCCCAGTACGGTCGAGGACCGGAGGCTGATGTCGAGCAGGTACAGCATGTTCCCGACCATGGACGGCAACACCTGTGGTGTCACCCCCACCGCAGCCTCCTGCAGTCGGGTCGAACCGGTGGCGAACACGCCATCACGAGGTCCGGGACGAACCTCTTCGATGTTGTCCGCGAACAGCTTGATCGAGAACCCGATCATTCCTATGGCCAGGGCAATCGATCCCGCGGCCGGACCGAGCCCGATGGCGGCAACGAGAATCACGGCGATGACCAGGTCGGGGGCGGCCCGCAGCAACAGAGCCAGCAGCCTCGTGGAGCGGTAGACGAGCCGGCCCGGCGCAGTGTTCGACGCGGCCAGGAACGACAGGGGCAACGCCACCAGGAGGGCCATGAACGTGGAGGCGAAACCAATCGCGACCGTCTCCACCAGATCGCTGACCACATTGTCGGTCAGCCAGGTCATGTCCTTGGGCACCATCCGCCAGAAGACGCCGGGCAGTTCACCCAGAGAACCGAAGAACTCGCGCAAGGAGACGCCGGGAACGACGAACGACGCCACGAACAGGGCGATGGTTACCCAACCTGCGACGTGCAGCTTGATCCGATCGCGTGTCCAGGGCGCCTCGAGCGGCACGTCCGCCGCAGCAACCACACCGGTTCGCCGCACCGGTGCGGTCGAGCCGTCGGACGATTCGTCCTGTTTGACCTCCGAGCCGAGGATGGCCCGCCGGGCCATGGTCGACACCATTTCCATGCCGATGACCAGCACCACGATCAGCAAGGTGACACCGAGCAGCTCGGGATAACGAAGGTTCCCCTGGTAGCCCCGCATGATGACCCCGATCCCGCCGGCACCGACAAAACCCAGGATCGGTGCGCTTCGGAAATCGATCTCGAGTCGGTACAGCGCCAAGGAAATCGCCGAGGGCGTTATCTGGCTCCATACACCGGTCAGCAGTTCCTGCGTCGACCCGGCACCCGTGGCGATCACTCCTTCCCGTGGTCCGGGGTCGATGTTCTCGATGGCGTCGGCCAGCAGCTTTCCCAACATCCCGATGGAATGGATGCCGATGGCGAGAATGCCCGGGATCACCCCGATGCCGAAGACCCGCACGAACACCAAGGCGAAGACAATGGTCGGTACGGCACGGGTGAAGACGATCACGCCTCTGGCCACCAGCCGGACCGGAGCCAACGGCATGACATTGTTGGCTGCTGCGAAGGCCAGCGGGACAGCAAGGATCATGGCGATGGACGTTCCGGCGAACGCCATGAAGAAGGTGTCGAACACTGCCCGGGTGATCGTTGCCCGATCCTCGGCGGCCAGTCGCGGGGGAAGCATTCGTTCCAGCAGGTTCCGGGTCTCGGGCCAACCATCGATCAGGGCGAAGAGCGACAGGTCGACTCGACGGACACCCCACAACGACAGGACCACGGCTGCTGCGGCCACGAACGCAAGCATCGCTCGACCCATCGTCCACCGGGGCCGAAGGGGGAGTTGGTCGAGGGCCAGGCTCGGGGCCGCAGGCTTGTGCGGGCGGGGCGCCAGCGTTGTCATGAGGTCCGCGGATCGACGCTCGGGGCCCGGGTTCCGTTGTGACCCTGGTACTCGTCTGCCTTCTCGCCCGTAGGGTCGAGGCGTCGATACACCTCCATCACCCGGTCTTCATCGAGGCTCGTATCGACCGGGGAGTCGAGCACGACCTGTCCGTCGCGCAGACCGAGAAGGCGATTGGCCCACCCCAACGCAAGATCGACCTGATGGAGGCTGCAGAGCACCGTGATGTTGTCCTCGATGCAACACTGGAACAGCACTTCCATGACCTGGCCCGAGATCTCGGGATCGAGGGACGCGACCGGCTCGTCGGCCAGCACGATGCGGGGCTTCTGCATCAGCGTCCGAGCAATGGCCACGCGCTGCTGCTGACCACCCGAAAGGGTGTCGGTCCGCTGCCAGGCCCGATCGGCCAGCCCTACCCGGTCGAGTTGCATGATGGCGTCACGGCGCAGCGCCTTCGAATAGCTCGTGGCTCCGAACCGCGGGCCCCGCAACCGTCCCAAGGCGCCACTGAGGACGTTCTCGATGCACGTCAACCGGCCGACCACGTTGAACTGTTGGAAGACGAAGCCGATGTCACGGCGCAACAGCCGAAGGTCCTTGCGACCGGCGTGGCGAACATCGGTGCCCAAGACCTGCACCTCTCCCGACGTCGGCAGGTGCAGACCGTTGAGATGACGCAACAACGTGGACTTGCCGGAACCGGACAGCCCGATGATCACCATGAGTTGGCCCTCGGGCACGCGGAACGACACACCGTCCAGGGCCCGGACCCGACCGTTGTCGAAGGTCTTGACCAGGTCGTCGACTCGAACAACGTCGGGCCGGACCGCAGGGGCGGAATCGCCCGCCCCTGCGGTCACCGTGGTGACGTTGTCGGCCACGGTCATCTCCGAGCTCAGCCGCACTGGCTTGCCTTCGTGGTCTCGCACACCTTCCGGATCCCGTCGTAGAACGAGTCGTCCTTGCCGACGAAACCCCAGGTGTCCTCTTCGTCGGAGAAGCTGCAATCGTTGTCGTCGGCGGTTCCTGTGCAGTAGCCGTTGGCCAGGGCCCAGTCGACATTGATCTTGGTGGTCACGACCTCGACGAAGGCGTCGACGAAACTCTGGGGAAGCGAGTTGCTGATGGCCATCGGTGCGCCGGCGATGGTCTGGCTCTTCCAGATGATCTCCAGGTTGGCTTCGGACTCGTTGACCGTCTCGGTTCCTTCTGCGGTGTCGATGACTCCGGCGATGTCGCCCGAGTCGACCAGCTGTTGAGTGACCATGGAGTCGTAGGCGAACCCGGCATCGCAGTCACCGTTGGCCACCGAGATGGCCGAAGCATCGTGGCCACCGGCGAACGTCGGGTTGATGTCGGTCGACGTCTCCGATGGATCGAGGCCAACCGCCAGGAGGCCCTCCGATGGGAAGAGGAAACCCGAGGTCGAACCCGGATCGACGAAGCAGATGTTCTTGCCCGCGTAGTCCTCGAGCGAAGCGATGCCGGAGCCCGGTTGGGTGATGGCGTAGCTGCGGTAGCCAGGTTCGATGTCCGGGCCGTCGGTCATGACCCCGGCGACCGACACGTCCGCCCCGTTGTTGGTGGCGATCACGTAGGAGAAGCCACCGAACTGGGCGACGTCGACTCGCCCGGCGATGATGCCTTCGATCACGCCGGCGTAATCCGAAGCCTGGAAGAACTCGATCTCCTCCAGCCCCAACTCGTCGATCAGGATGGCCCGGGTGGTCGAGAAGTCGGCCTCCAGTGAGTCGGCTGCCTCGGCCGGAACGGCACCGAAGATGATCGAGGTGGGCCAATCCGCAGGTCGAGCATCCGGTGCTGCTTCCTCCTCGGCCATCTCCTCGTCCCCGGCTGCCTCGTCCCCGGCCTCCTCGGTGCTGGTTTCCGAGGGTACGTCGTCGGTCGCGGCGGCGACGGTCGAACCAGCATTGTCGACCACATCCGTCACGGTCTCGGTCGAATCGCCACAGGCCGCTGCGGTCATGGAGCCCGCAGCCAACAGCGCCACGATCCGAAGCCACTTCTTGGTTTTCATCAGATCCTCTGCCCTTCATCACGACGGTGATGCACACGTCGGTCGACGGTTGCGCCGACGACGAGAACTTACGAGGCGATGCGAAACCCGGACTGAACCTCGAAGGGCAACGGCTTGGCCGTTCGCTGAACTCTTGGCGTCGTGCACATGGCGTCGGCATGAACCGGGTCCACGACTCGAGTGACCGGACCATGACGAGAGGGTGAACGACCTCGGTCGATCGAGCTGTTCAACGGTCGAAAAGGGCCCCGCCCGGGGTCTCACTCGTCAGCTGCCTGCTCGGACCGGCACCGTCGAAACCTTGTTGTCGCCACGCCTCGTAGACGACGATGGCGACGGCATTGGCGAGATTCAGACTCCGATTGTCCGGCCGCATGGGAATGACCAGCAGGCGGTTGGGTTCGATGAGGGCCCCTGCCTGCGGACTGAGGCCGACCCGTTCGGCGCCGAACACCAGCACGTCGTCGGAGCCGAACTCGACGTCGCTGTAGGAACGAGCTCCCCCGGAGGAGAAGCCGTACCAACGCCCTGCGTGGGCCAACGCCACCGACAACGCGGCCAGATCGGGATGCACGCTCACCGCTGCGTACTCGTGATAATCGAGCCCGCCTCTCTTGAGCAGGCGATCATCCAGGTCGAAGCCCAACGGTTCGACCAGGTGCAGGCGGGCTCCGGTATTGGCACACAGCCGGATGATGTTGCCCGTGTTCGGCGCGATCTCCGGGTGGACGAGGACAACGTGCACCGTCGAAGGCTAGGCATCTAACGTCAGCGAATGACCGAAGTACAAATCGACGTCGACCATCTCTTCTCGCTGACGGTTCAGGTCGGTGATCGCACGCACGCAGTGATCCGCAACGGACCGGCCGGAACCCGAATGATCGCACCGGTCACGGGGGGTTCGTTCACCGGACCGAAGGTCTCCGGCACCGTCATCACCCCGGCCGGGGATTGGGTGCACGTGCGGAAGAACCGGACGCTGCAACTCGATGTTCGGCTCCAGCTCGTCACCGACGACGGGGTGCCGATCCTGATGACCTACCAGGGCATCGGCACCGCCAACAGCGACGGCACCACCTCGTTGCGCACCGCTCCGACCTTCGAGACCGGCGACGAGAAGTACAACTGGCTCAACGATATCCAGGCCGTCGGTATCGGCTCCGCCGACGCGGACACGGTGACGTATGAGATCTACGCGCTCAGATGAGACGGTCGAGGACCTGTCGAGTGATCTCGGCGAACTCGGGCCGACAGATCACCAGCCCTCGCACGATCGGCTGCGCCTTGTTGTAGATGATCTCGTTCCCGGACAGATCGCTGACCACGAGGCCCGATGCCTCGGCCACCGCAGCCGGCGCGCAGACATCCCACTCGTAGAGACCGCTGGCATGGACGTAGATGTCGACGGCCCCGCTCACCACCAACATCGCCTTCACGCCAGAAGAGCCGCATGCCGTCAGCTTTCCACCGATGGCCTGAGCAACCTCGCCACCGAAGTAGCCATTCGAGCGGCCGCAGATGACCAACGGCTCGTCCCGATCGGTACGGTCGGCATGGCTCCCCGCGTCGGTCGAGAAGACCTGGTCCAAGCCGGGAACGGCCACCGCCGCCGCCGTTGGGCGCTGATTCTCGACCAGGGCCACGTGGACGGCCCACTCGATCGAGTCCAGGAACGGATAATCGTGAGTTCCGTCGAGCGGGTCGACGATCCACGTTCGTTCCGCCTGCATGCGTCGAGGGTCGTCGGCACCCTCCTCCGACATCACGATGTCATCGGGCCGTTGACGCCGGAGTTCGGCCATCAACAGATCATGGGCCAGTCGGTCACCGGCGTCTCGCAGATCCCAGGGATCGATACGGCCCGGACGTTCGGCTTCGCGCAGTTCGACCAGAGCCCGACCGGCCGCATCGGCGAGATCGGCCGCCAGCCGATGATCGTCGGACTGATCAGGGTTGTGGACGCGGGGGTCGGACAGGTCGCTCGTGCCGACGAAGGGTAGCGACCCGGGTCGTCGACTCGTGCCAACCATGCCGAACCGAACACACTGTGGCTCATGCCTGCCCCCACGCGACGCGATCCCCTGCCTCGGCAACCCGTCGGCCTCGATTGGCCGACGGCGTGGTCTCGCACCGATCCAGCTCCCGACGTCGATTCCCGGCTCCTGTACCAGGCCCTCGATCGCGCCCTGCCCTCCGAACCCGAGACGGCACAGGACCTCGATGCCGAGCTCGATATGACCTTGGCCGTGGCCATCGCACATCGGGGTCGCGTGGTGGCCGAACGCTACGGGCCGACGGCCGGGCCCGATGAGCCGCTGATCTCGTGGTCGATGGCCAAGAGCGTGGTGCACCTCTGGTGTGGCCTGCTGGTCGCTGACGGTCGTCTCGACATCGATGCGCCGGCCGCTGTGGCCGAGTGGGCCGGCGACGAACGATCACGCATCACGATGGGCCACCTGCTGACCATGACCAGCGGCCTCGAGTTCTGTGAGGACTACGTCGACGACGAGACGTCACATGTCATCGAGATGCTGTTCGGTGACGGCAACCAGGACGTGGCCGCCTACGCCCGATCTATGCCTCTGATCCACGAGCCCGGCACTCGTTTCAACTATTCGAGCGGCACCACCAACATCATCGCTCGTCTCTGCGGCGACCTGATCGGCGACCAGGCCTCGGTCGCCGGCTATCTGCAGGAACGCCTGTTCGCACCCCTCGGCATGACCTCGGCCGATCTTCGCTTCGACCCGGCCGGCACCTTCATTGGTTCGTCGTTCCTCTACTGCACGACCCTCGACTTCTTGCGCATCGGGTATCTGGCACTCCGGGACGGCGTGTGGGGAGGCCGACGGCTGCTTCCGGCCGGATGGATCGATCAGGCACGGACCCCGGTCTCGGTGGAGGTCGACGAGGACTTCTGGTACGGAACGCATTGGTGGTTGTGGGGTGACCGGACCGGCGCCTTCGGCGCCCACGGCTACGAGGGCCAGTACACCATCGTGGTACCCGCCCGCGACCTCGTCGTGGTCCGACTCGGCAAGACCCCGTCGGATCGCAAGGCGGCGGTCACCGAGTGGATCGGCGACATGATCGACTGCTTCCCCGAGGCCCCCTGACATGGCCGAGATCCTGCACGGTGACCGCATCGGCGCCAGCGCGACACTGAAGGTGGGTTGCGCCGCCGTCGTCTTCGACGATGATCGCCAGAGCGTTCTGCTGACGCAGCGCACCGACAATGGACTGTGGTGCCTACCCGGGGGCGCCATGGACCCGGGCGAGAGTGCTGCCGAGGCGTGCTGCCGCGAGGTTCGAGAGGAGACCGGGCTGTTGGTGGAGGTGATGCGATTGGTCGGCGTGTACAGCTCGCCCCATCGGGTCACGCGGTACGCCGACGGCAACACCCACCAGGTCGTTGCGCTGTGCTTCGAGGCAACGGTGATCGGCGGCGCGCTCGGTCTCAGCAACGAGACGACCGACGTCGGTTGGTTCACGGCGCCCCAGATGAACGACCTCGAGGTCATGTCCAATCATGACGAACGAGTACGCGATGCCTGGCGCAACGATGTGCGCACGGTCATCGGATGACCGTGCCCCAACCTGTCCCACCTGCCCCGATGACCGGCGTTCGGGCCGCGACCCGAGACACGTTCCGGTCGTTCGGCAACCGGAACTTCCGCTACTTCTTCGCCGGTCAGCTCATCAGCCAGGCCGGCACCTGGATGCAGTCGGTGGCCCTCATCTGGGTCGTCCTCCAGCTGACCGACGATGGCTTTGCCTTGGGTCTCACCACGGCGGCCCAGTTCTTGCCGGTGTTGATCTTCGGGGCCTGGGGCGGTGTGCTGGCCGACCGGGTCGACCGACACCGGTTCATGATCACGACCCAGACCACCTTCACCCTCGTAGCCGGGGTCATCGCCATCCTGATGGTGATCGACCGCCTGACCATGCCGGCGATCTACGTCCTGTCCCTGCTGTACGGGTGCATCACGGCCATCGACAACCCGACGCGACGGACGCTCGTCGTCGATCTGGTCGGCGTCGACGAAGTGCCCAACGCCGTGGCGCTCCATTCGGCGATGATGACGGGTTCACGGGTGATCGGTCCGTCGATCGCCGGTGTGCTGATCACCACCGTCGGCGTGCAGTGGTGCTTCATCGTCAACACCGCCAGCTACTTCGCCGTGATCGGCGCGCTGTTGATGATGGACCGCTCGAAGATCCGTCCCGCTCCTCGGGTCGCGCGAGCCCGCGGACAACTACGCGCCGGCCTTCGCTACGTGTGGTCCCAGTCCGAGCTCCGCAACGCCATCGTGCTCCTCGCCGTGGTCGGCACCTTGGCCTTCGAGTACCAGGTGACCCTACCGCTCCTTGCCGAACGCACCCTGGACGCGGGCGCCGGTGGCTTCACCCTGCTCTATTCGGCCATGAGCTTGGGATCGGTGGTGGGAGCGCTCACCATGGCACGACGCCGCACCGTCGAGTTGGGGTTCCTGGTGCGGGCCGCATGGGCCCTGGTGGCAGCGACCACCGTCTTGTCGTTCGCTCCCAACCTCCCCATGGCAGTGCTGGCCGTCGTTCCCGTCGGCGTGGCCACCATCCTGCTGGTCTCGGGTGCAAACTCGTTGGTGCAGTTGAAGGCGGAACCCACCATGCGGGGCCGGGCGCTGGCCCTGACCACGGTGGTCTTCCTCGGGTCGACACCGATCGGCGGGCCGATCGCCGGATTCGTGTCCGAACACGTCGGTGCTCGGGCCGGCCTGATGCTGGGGGGTCGGGACGGCTGCGGTCGTGCTCTGGGTCGGCCGCTCCATGGCTCGGGCCGACGCAGGTCTCCCGAACCCGCTTTCCGATCCTGTGATCAGGCCTGCAGGAAGCGAAGCAACGCCTGGTTGAAGGCCTCGGGCTGTTCGAAATAGGGCGAATGGCCGGCATCGGCGATCTCGACGAACGTGGCCGAGGTCAGAAGCTGGGCCATGTTCCGAAGCGGACCGGGCGGAAAGATCGGATCACTGTCGCCGGCCAGCACCAGCACCGGAACGCCGAGAGCCGAGACTTCCTCAGGAGTGTGGATCGTCTCGCTCAGGACCGTGCCGATTTCCTGCAGGGGTGGCGTGTGGAAGGTCCCGAGCTGCTGGTAGAGGAAGCCTCGGGTCGTATCGGCTCGGCCGGCGGCGATCGTCGCACCCACCTGGGCGGGACCTCCACCGCCGGCCAGGCCACCGCGGCGTCCGAACTCGACCATGGCTTCCCGCAATTCGTCGGTGAAGAGCGACCCGATGGTGTCACACAGAGCGAGCGAACGCGTGCGCTCGGGACGGCTCAGGGCGAACTCGGTGACGTACCATCCGCCCATCGACTGCCCAACCAGATGCACGGGCTCGCTGATCTGGAGTGCATCGAGGACCGCCTCGAGGTCGGACGCGGCCTCGGTGGCCCCCAGGGCACCCGATCGGTAGGTGCTGTTGCCGAACCCTCTGCTGTCCCACGTGACCACGCCGAAGCCGGCGTCGAGAAGGGCCGGCACCTGTTGGAACCACACGGCATGGCTTCCCCCTGCCCCATGGGTCAGCACGACGACGGGTTGCTCGATGTTCGGATGCCCATCCGATGTCGGCACCGCCGAGTACTCCCAGTAGATGTCCTCGCCGCCCGAGGCAACGATACCGGTGGTCCAGGTGGCGGCCATCACACGGCCGGTCCGGCCACGATGCCCTTGTCGTGGAGCAGGCCGACCTCGTGTTGGCTCATGCCGAGCTCCTCCATCAGGATCTCGTCGGTGTGCTGACCGAGTTTGGGTGCCGGGGCCGGTTGATGTCGATCGATCTCATGGAAGTTGAGCGGCGTTCGGGGCGCCAGCACCCGACCGACGCCGGGCTGGTCGACCATCGCGAACATGGGATTGGCCGTCGAACAACGAGGGTCCTCCTCGACCAGCTGGAGGAACGACTGATAGGGGCCCCAGCACACACCGAAGTCGTCGAAGATCGTCCGCAGGTCGGCCAGATCGTGGCGAGCGATGAACGGAGCGATGAAGGCGGCGACTGCATCGCGCGCTTCGTACCGATCGCCCTCCTTGCTCAGGTCGAGGCCCAGCGCTTTCTCGATGACGGGAAGGTGTTCGGTGATCTGGGTCGCGTCGACCAGACTCTTCCACTGCCGGCCGCTGATGGCGACGACCATCACCCGCCGGCCGTCGCGGGTCGGAAAGTCTCGACCGAAGGCTCCGTAGAGATCGTTACCGACCGACACCCGGTCCTCCCGCAGCAGCTGGGCCTGGGCCAGATAGCCGAGGTTGGAGACCATGGCGAACGCCACATCGGTCAACGACACCTTCACCAGCTGACCGACCCCGGTGCGGGTCCGATATCGCTCGGCGGACAGAAGCCCCAGAGCCGCCGTCAGTCCGGTCGCGGTGTCCCACGCCGGCAACACGTGGTTCGTCGGCATACTCGATCCGCTCGGTCCGGTCGCCATGGCGAACCCCGAAGCCGGGTTGACGGTGTAGTCGACAGCTGTCGACTCGTCCGGGTTCCCGATGATGTTGACGTAGATCAGATCCTCACGTTCGGCCCGGAGCGCCTCGTCGCTCAACCAACCCCCCTCGGGGAAGTTCGACAGGAAGATGCCGCAGTCCGGTCCAGGAGCCGTGATCAGGTTGACGATGAGCTCGCGCCCCTCGGGGCTGCGCAGATCGACCTGGATCGACCGTTTGGCCTTGTTGAGCCCGGTCCAGAAGAGACTGACACCCTCGTGGGTGACCGGCCAACGATTGAAGTCCAGCCCTCCCCCGATGTTGTCGAACCGGATGACATCGGCGCCGAGTTGGGCCAGGGTCATGCCACCCAGCGGAGCGGCCACGAACGCCGACCCTTCAACGATACGGAGTCCTTCGAGCACGGGAGTCATGGAGTTACCTTCTGTCGAGCTTCCATTTGGAATGGCACCGACGCTAGCGACAGACTGCTCCTCGTGCCGAGCCGACCATTGCATCCCCGACTGATGAGGGTCGGGCCACCACCGGTGCTGCTCGGCCAGCGCTGCCAAGACTGCGGACGCGTGGCCTTCCCTCCCGACCCCTACGGCTGTGAGCAGTGTGGGGCGACTCCCGACCGACTGGCATCGGTCGATCTGGCGGCCCGGGGCCGCATCCGGGCCGTGGCCACGGTGCACCGCCACCATCACCCCGAGCCCGCGACCCCGTTCACGGTCGCAACGGTCGTGCTCGACGATGGTCCGATGTTGAAAGCCGTACTGGTCGCCAATGCCGATGACCGAGCCGTTGGTGCCACCGTTCGGGGGATGACGGTTCCGGTTTCCGGCCGACTCGACCGTCCCGACGACGACTCGACCGACGACTCGACCGATGGTGACCGCGTCGACCTCCGCTTCGAGATCGTGCCCGAAGGCGATGCGGCCACGCCTCCATCTGTTGGAACGCCTCCCGCTGCTGGGATGACTTCATGAGCCGCAACCTGCTGTCGGAACGGGCGACCTATGTCGTCGGCATCGGTCTGCATCCCTATCAGCGGCGCTCGGCAACGACCTACGTCACGCTCGGATTGACCGCAGCGCGCCAAGCGCTTGCCGATGCCGGCATTGCCTGGACCGACGTGGACGCTGCCTACACCGGCACCGCGCTCCTCGGTATGGGCGCCAGCCGGATCATGCTCAGCCGTCTCGGCTCGACCGGCATCCCCATGACCCAGGTGGAGAACGCCTCGGCATCGGGATCGAGCGCAGTCGCCCAGGCCTGTCTCGACGTGGCTTCGGGACGCTCCGATGTCGTGCTGGCTCTCGGGGTGGACAAGCCCCGAGGCGGACTCGGTGCCGCCCCGGGCAGTGCCGGCATCGAGAATCTCGAAGGTGGCACCGTCGTCCCCTTCACCCATTTCGCCCTGCTGGCGTCGGAGTACATGACCGCCCACGGGATCACGGCCGAACAGGTGGCACGGGTGGCGCTCAAGAATCATCGCAACGGTGCCAACAATCCGAACGCGCAACGGCAGAAGCAACGAACCCTCGACGAGATCCTGTCCGAACCCATCTCGGGATCGATGACCCGGCTGCAGTGCTGCCCGGTCGGTGAAGGGTCGGCGGCCGTGATCGTCGCGTCAGGGGACGCCATTGATCGCCTGGGTCTGGACCGGTCCCGGGCCGTCCGAATTCTCTCGTCGACCACCCGTACCGAACGACTGTACGGGCCGGGCGAAGGCATCGATGCCGCGCTCACGGCCGAGACGGCGGCCCTGGCCTTCGACCAGGCCTCGATCGCCCCGACCGACATCGATGTCCTCGAGGTCCACGATGCGTTCAGTATCGAGGAGCTCCTCTATACCGAAGCGCTCGGGTTGTGTCAGCCGGGCGAAGCGGCATCCCTTGTCGAGTCCGGTGCATTCGACCTCGGAGGTCGCTGTGCCGTCAGCCCTTCGGGCGGACTCCTGGCCATGGGTCACCCGATCGGTCCGACCGGGACCGGACAGGTCGCCGAGATCACCCGCCAGCTCCGAGGCGAGGCGGGAATCCGTCAGCAGCCGCACGCCCGCACCGGGCTGGCCCACATGGTGGGTATCGGCGCCGTCTGCGTGGTGCACGTCCTGCAGAAGCAGTGAAACGCACCGAATGAGACACACCGAGTGAGACGACCAACGA
>ERZ888423.2520-NODE-2520-length-13505-cov-9.558810_pt1 | contig 13505 bp, 17 predicted proteins | sample MGYA00520523_ERZ888423 | MGnify/ENA primary metagenome ERZ888423 (study PRJEB32303, sample SAMEA104408611) | aquatic metagenome | biome: Brackish water; feature: Pelagic; material: water | place: Baltic Sea | collected 2014-06-08T10:24:00 | depth 30,27 m ...
GTGATGCAGCCGGACCCCATGCCGGCGGACCGCCTCGAGCACCGAGAACGTGCCGACGACATTGCTGCGCAGGAACGGAGCCGGGTCGGCCAGCGAATTGTCCACGTGGGTCTCGGCGGCGAAATGCACCACGGCGTCGGACTCGGCCACCAGTCGGTCCACCAGTGCCTCGTCGGTGAGATCGCCCTCGATCAGCCGGATCGCGTCGCCCAACGTGGCCAGCGACTCGCTGCTTCCCGCGTAGGTCAGCGCATCGACGACGGTCACGGCGACGCCGGGGCGCTCCCGCACGGCGCTGTGGACGAAGTTGGCGCCGATGAACCCGGCGCCTCCGGTGACCAGGAGTCGCATCGGCCCACCTTAACGGTGGCCGACCGGCCTCCGGCGGGGCCGGGACGGCCATTTTGGCTCGGGGACTCCCAGCGGGTATCGTGGACCCACGGTGCGGTTTACGCGCCGGCTCTTGCGTGCACAGTCCTCAGACCCTCACGTTTTGCAGTCGGGCGGACGCTGCCCACGTCGATACAAGCAGAATCTGTGAGGTTATGGGCAAGAAAGACGGTGCCATCGAGGTCGAGGGCCGCGTGGTCGAGCCCCTGCCCAATGCGATGTTTCGCATTGAGTTGGAGAACGGCCATAAGGTGCTCGCCCATATCAGCGGCAAGATGCGGCAGCACTACATCCGCATCCTGCCCGAGGACCGGGTCGTGGTGGAGCTGTCTCCCTACGACCTGACCCGGGGCCGCATCGTCTACCGGTACAAGTAGCCGGCGACGAAGCCAGACCACACAGCGTAGGACCAGAAACATGACGACCGAGAACAGGATCAACCAGCCGTGAAGGTGAACCCGAGCGTCAAGCCGATCTGCGACAAGTGCAGGGTGATCCGCCGGCATGGGCGGGTCATGGTGATCTGCTCTGATCCGCGCCACAAGCAGCGGCAGGGCTAGACGCCCGCCACTGGCGCAGCACAACTGAATACACACCTCCCAGTACCAGCGCGCATCGCGCGCCCACGCCCGGATCGGAGGCCGGGCCCCGTGCACACGCGGGAGCGGACTGGGAACAGACCTTCGACAGAAAAAGAGGAACAGCCACCCACATGGCCCGTCTAGTCGGCGTTGACCTGCCGCGCGATAAGCGCATGGAGATCGCGCTCACCTATATCTACGGCATCGGCCGTACCCGCTCCCAGGAGATCCTGGCGGCCACCGGCATCGACCGGGACCTGCGCAGCAAGGATCTCACCGACGACCAGCTGACCCAGCTTCGCGAATACATCGAGGCCGGCCTCAAGGTCGAGGGCGACCTGCGCCGCGAGGTGCAGGCCGATATCCGTCGCAAGATCGAGATCGGCTGCTATCAGGGCCTGCGGCACCGCCGCGGACTGCCGGTGCGCGGTCAGCGCACCAAAACCAACGCGCGCACCCGCAAGGGCCCGAAGCGCACCATCGCCGGTAAGAAGAAGGCCAAGTAATGCCACCGAAGAAAGCCACCCCGTCCGGCGCCAAGAAGGGTCAGAAGACCCGCCGCAAGGAAAAGAAGAACGTCCCGCACGGCGCCGCGCACATCAAGAGCACGTTCAACAACACGATCGTGTCCATCACCGACCCGCAGGGCAACGTCATCGCCTGGGCCTCCTCCGGCCATGTCGGCTTCAAGGGTTCCCGCAAGTCGACGCCGTTCGCGGCGCAGTTGGCCGCCGAGAACGCCGCCCGCAAGGCGCAGGAGCACGGCGTGAAGAAGGTCGACGTCTTCGTCAAGGGTCCGGGTTCGGGCCGCGAGACCGCGATTCGTTCGCTGCAGGCTGCCGGCCTCGAGGTCGGTGCGATTTCCGATGTCACTCCGCAGCCGCACAACGGCTGCCGTCCGCCCAAGCGGCGCCGGGTCTAGGTCGGGATCGGGAAGGAAGAGGAAGACTAATGGCTCGTTACACCGGACCCGCTACCCGCAAGTCGCGCCGCTTGGGCGTCGACCTCGTCGGTGGGGATCAATCATTCGAGAAGCGCCCCTACCCGCCCGGCCAGCACGGCCGCGCGCGGATCAAGGAGAGCGAATACCGCCAGCAGCTGCAGGAGAAGCAGAAGGCCCGCTTCACCTACGGCGTGATGGAGAAGCAGTTCCGCCGCTACTACGAAGAGGCGAACCGCGCCACCGGCAAGACCGGCGAGAACCTGCTGCAGATCCTGGAGACCCGGCTGGACAACGTCGTGTACCGGGCCGGTATCGCCCGCACCCGGCGGATGGCACGTCAGCTGGTCAGCCACGGTCACTTCACCGTCAACGGTGTCAAGGTGAACGTCCCGAGCTACCGGGTGTCGCAGTACGACATCATCGACGTCCGCGACAACTCGCTGAACACCGTGCCGTTCCAGATCGCCCGGGAACTCGCCGGTGATCGCCCGATTCCCGGCTGGCTTCAGGTGGTCGGTGAGCGTCAGCGCATCCTGGTGCACCAGTTGCCGACCCGCGAGCAGATCCAGGTTCCGCTGGCCGAGCAGCTCATCGTCGAGTTCTACTCGAAGTAAAGAAACATTCGGGGGGCGGGGCCCCCCGAAGACCCCCCAAGAGAATGACGGACCCCTCCGGGGACTGGCTTTCAAGTAAATCCACACGGCATCAAATAGCGGGTGCCGAGAAGGAGATAGAAGAACACCATGCTGATTTCCCAGCGCCCCACCCTCGGTGAAGAGGTCATCGCCGAGGACCGCTCCCAGTTCATCATCGAACCGCTGGAGCCGGGATTCGGTTACACCCTTGGCAATTCGCTTCGCCGCACCCTGCTGTCGTCGATCCCCGGCGCAGCCGTCACCAGCATCCGCATCGACGGTGTGCTGCACGAGTTCACCACCGTGCCGGGGGTGAAGGAGGATGTCACCGACATCATCCTGAACCTCAAGGGCCTGGTGGTGTCCTCGGAGGAGGACGAGCCAGTCACCATGTACCTGCGTAAGCAGGGCCCGGGTGCGGTCACCGCGGGTGACATCGTGCCGCCCGCCGGTGTCAGCGTGCACAACCCCGATATGCACATTGCGACCCTCAACGACAAGGGCAAGCTCGAGGTCGAGCTCGTCGTCGAGCGGGGCCGCGGTTATGTGCCGGCCGTCCAGAACAAGGCCTCCGGTGCCGAAATCGGCCGTATCCCGGTCGATTCCATCTACTCGCCGGTGCTGAAGGTGACCTACAAGGTCGAGGCCACCCGCGTCGAGCAGCGCACCGACTTCGACAAGCTGATCCTCGACGTCGAGACCAAGAACTCGATCAGCCCGCGGGACGCGCTGGCCTCGGCCGGCAAGACCCTGGTCGAACTCTTCGGCCTGGCCCGCGAGCTGAACCTGGAGGCCGAGGGCATCGAGATCGGCCCCTCGCCGCAGGAGGCCGACCACATCGCCGCGTTCGCGCTGCCGATCGACGATCTGGACCTGACGGTGCGGTCGTACAACTGCCTCAAGCGTGAGGGTGTGCACACCGTCGGCGAGCTGGTTGGCCGCACCGAGTCCGATCTGCTCGATATCCGCAACTTCGGTCAGAAGTCGATCGACGAGGTGAAGATCAAGCTGCACCAGATGGGTCTGGCGCTGAAGGACTCGCCGGCCACCTTCGATCCGTCCGAGGTCGCCGGTTACGACGTCGCCACCGGGACCTGGAGCACCGAGGCCGCCTACGAGCTGGAGAACGACGCGGACTACGCCGAAACCGAACAGCTCTAACAGAATCAGAAGTCGTCCCGGTCCTACCTGATACGGGGGCCGGCCCCACCTAGGAGATAGCCGCAATGCCCAAACCCACGAAGGGACCCCGCCTCGGCGGGTCGTCCTCGCACCAGAAGGCGATCCTGGCCAACCTGGCCACCTCGCTGTTCGAGCACGGCCGGATCAAGACCACCGAGCCCAAGGCCCGGGCGCTGCGACCCTATGCCGAGAAGCTCATCACCCACGCCAAGAAGGGCACGCTGCACAACCGGCGTGAGGTGATGAAGAAGATCCGCGACAAGGACGTGGTGCACGCGCTGTTCGCCGAGATCGGGCCGTTCTTCGCCGATCGCGAGGGCGGTTACACCCGGATCGTCAAGGTCGAGGCACGCAAGGGCGATAACGCCCCGATGGCCGTGATCGAGCTGGTGCGGGAGAAGACGGTCACCTCGGAGGCCAACCGGGCCAAGCGTGCCGCCGGCAATGCCGCCAAGGTGGCCCCGGCCGCCGCGGCGCCCCAGGAGGTTGCCGAGGAGATCCCCGCCGAGGAGATCCCCGCCGAGGAGGCCCCCGCCGGGGAGACCCCGCTGCAGGAACTCGAGGATGCCGACGCCGGGATCGCCGACGCGCAGACCGCCGAGGCTGCCGACGAGCAGGCCGAGGATCCGGACGCTGACAAGTCCTGACCCGATGACCGCGACCGTGCCCGCCACCGACTCCGGTGGCGGGCACGTTCGTCTCCGCCTCGATATCGCCTACGACGGAACGGATTTCGCCGGCTGGGCGGCCCAGGACGGCCAGCGCACCGTGGCGGGCGTGCTTGAGGACGCCCTCTCGACGGTGTTTCGGGTCCCGGTTCGGCTGTTCGCCGCCGGACGCACCGACGCCGGTGTCCACGCGAGCGGGCAGGTCGCCCATCTCGATGTGCCGGCCGGTTCGCTGTGCCACGCCTTCCCGCGCCAGCACCGCCCCGGGGAAACGGAGTTCCTTGCATTGGTCCGGCGGCTGGGCCGGTTCCTGCCCGACGATGTCCGGGTGACCGGGATCGGCCGGGCGGCGGCAGGTTTCGACGCCCGGTTCTCGGCACTGCGCCGGCACTACGCATACCGGATCTCGCTGGCGGCCTTCGGTGTCGAGCCCCAGCAGGCCCGGTTTGTCACGCCCTGGCGCCGGGACCTGGACCTCGACGCGATGGCGGCCGCGTCAGCGGGCCTGCTGGGCTTACATGACTTCGCCGCGTTCTGCCGGCACCGGCCGGGCGCGACCACGATCCGGGACCTGCAGCGGCTGGACTGGATCCGGGCGGGCGATCTGGTCACCGCCTATGTCAGTGCCGATGCCTTCTGCTGGTCGATGGTCCGGTCGGTCGTGGGCGCGCTGCTGGCGGTGGGGGAGGGCAGGCGTGAACCGGCTTGGTGCGCAACACTATTGGGTGCGACCCACCGCTCAAGCGATTTCGCCGCGGCTCCGGCGCGCGGGCTGACGTTGATCGGGGTGGACTACCCGCCCGATGATCAACTGGCGGCGCGGGTCGCGGTGACCCGCGACGTCCGCAACCTCGATCAGAGCCGGGCGGCGACGAACGCCGCGGCCTGGTCGACCAGACCCGAGTCGATATAGGCCGCATGCAGATGCGCCGGCCAGTTATCCGCCCAGGTCTCCGGCTCCAGATTGTCATTGCAGACCGGATCGTCCGCGGTGCACAGGTCGATGGTCTTATTGCCCCACCGCGGGATGATGTCGGACAGCGGCCCGAGTATTTTGCGGGTTCCGTTGCCGAAAAGCGCCACCGCGGCAACGTGATCGTCCATGCCCAGCGGTAGCGGTTTGGTGTAGCCGAACATCGCCGACGGCACCGCCAGCACCACATCGGTGACCGCGGCGCCCAGGGAGTACCCGCCCAGCACCAGTCGGGTGTCCGGGCAGTTGGCCGCGGTGGCCTGGATGTGCCGGCTCATGTCGTTGGCGCCCTGGATGACCTCGGTGTCGGCCGGATAGTTCACCGCGTAGTAGGAGACGTTCTTGTCGGTCTTGGCGCGCAATGCGTTGATGAAGGCCTGACCGATCTGCCCGGTGCCCGGGGGTTCGATGCGGCCCCGGGCGAAGACCACCTCGACCGGGGAGCACGGTGCGGCACCGGCCGCCGGAACCCCCACGGGCATCACCAGGGTCGCCGCTGTGACCGAAATCACCACCAACACCATTGAGCACAACTGCCTCACGCGCATCAGGCCATGGTATCGGGCCGCCCCTGGCCCGGCCACATAAGAATTGTCTGGCAGCTCTTAGAGCAGGGCGGATACAAAGCCGGCGGCCTGGCTGACCAGCGGGCTCTTCTCGTAGCTGGTGTGGGCCAGCGGGTTGCGGCCCTGCGAGCAGATCGGGTCGCCGTCATTGCAGAGGTCAATCGCCTTGCCGGCGAACGGCGCGACCGCCGTCGACACCGGATTGCCGAACTTGGTGGCCGGGTTCCCGAACACCGCGACCGCCGCGACCCGGTCGGCCAGGCTGAACGGCAGCGGCGGGGCCGAGCCGACATCGCCGACCTTGGAGCCCAGGGGCGGGATCCCCATCAGCATGTCGACCACCGCGGCGCCCTGGGAGTAGCCGCCGAGGATGAAGCGGGTGGACGGGCAGGTCTTGGCCATCGCGGCCATCCGATTGGTGGCATCCGCCGCACCGTCGGCCGCGGCCAGGAAGTCATAGCTGGCCGGGTAGTTCACCGGGTAGATCCCGAGGGTGCGCCCGCCCAGATTGGCCGCCAACTGGGCGCTGAGTGCCTGGCCGACCCGGCCCAGGCCGGCCGGCTCGCTGGTGCCGCGGGCGAACACCAACTCCACGTCGGGGCAGGGCGCGGCCTGTGCGGGTACCGCCGCGACGGCCAGTGTTGCTCCGACAGCCATCAGGCAGGCCGAAATCCCCGAGATGATCCGCATACGGCTCATAGTCACATACCGCCCGTCGGGCTGCGAAACCGTATGGTCAGAGCAGGTTTGCCACGAAGGTGGCGGCCTGCCGGGCGGTGCCGTCGGGGCCGTAGCTGCGGTGGGCCGGGACGTCGTCGCCGGGTGAGCAGATCGGGTCGCCCGGGTTGCACAGGTCGATGGACCTGGTTCCGTAGACCGGGCTTGAGGTCAGCGGTATGCCGATCCTGGTGGACGGGTTGCCGAACACCGCCAGAGCGGCGATCCGGTCCGAGACGTAAGGCGGCAGCGGGTTGGTGAAGCCGATCACCGGGAACGGGACGGCGGCGAGGACGTCGATGATCGCCGCACCCTGGGAATAGCCGCCCAGCACCAGTTTGGTGTTCGGGCAGGTGCTGGCCACATTCTGGATATGGGCGCTGGCGTCGTTGGCGCCGTCGGCGGCAGCCAGGAAGTCATAGCTGGCCGGGTAGTTGACGGCGTAGACACCGAGGCTGCGGCCGCCCACCAGATTGCGCAGATCGTTGACGAAGGCCTGGCCGACCCGGCCGATGCCCGGGTCCTCCTTGGTGCCGCGGGCGAACACCACCTCGATGTCATTGCAGGCGACGGCGTTGGCCCGGGGCAGGGCCGAGGACAGCGTCAGGGGTGTGGCGATGGCTGCCGATGCGGCGAGTACGGCCGCGGCCACCGTGCGCAGGGGAACAGACACGAAGGACAATTTACCGCGAAGCTTCCGATGCGCCACCTGCCACCGACTCCTCGAGCGGGCCCGCGTCGGGCCATGCCACCGCCGCCACCTCGGGACTGCGGTCACCCTGGCGGGCCAGGACCAGGCCCATCAGCACGACGATCCCGCCGACGGCCTGGGTGGCGCTGACGCCCTCGCCCAGCAGCAGCCAGGCCATCAGCACCGCGAACAGCACTTCGCCCAGGCCGACCAGCGAGGCGAAACTCGGTCGCAGCCGGGCCACCCCGCTGATTCCCAGGGTGTAGGCGATCGCGGTGGAGATCACGCCGAGCAGCAGTACCGGCACCAGCCAGGAGACGCTCGTTCCGCCGATCACCGCGTCGTTGGCGGTGAAGTGCAGCGGCATCAGTCCGGACAGCCCGAGTGCCGCGATGGCGATGGCGGCCACCACCAGTCCGCCGGCTGCCAATGTCACCGCATGCAGACCGGACCCGTCGGCGGTCACGGTGTCCGACATCATGAAGTAGCAGACCGCGCAGATCGCCGCGCCCAATCCCCAGGCCACCCCGACCGCGTCCACCCGGGTGCCCCCGGGCGACGCCGAGAACACGTTCAGCACCAGGGTGACGCCGATGACGGCCAATGCGACGCCGGCCAGCGTCAGAGGGCGCGGGCGCCGTTTCGTGGTGGCCCACACCCATCCGATGACCAGTACCGGGGCGGTGTACTCCAGCAGCAGGGCGATGCCGACCGATAGGTGCGACACCGCGTTGTAGTAGCAGAGTTGGGCCCCGGCGACTGGGATCAGCCCGTAGAGCACCACGGTGCGGGCGTGGGCGCGGGCCTCCCGGATCCAGTCCGGCCTGACGATCGTGGCGACCGCGGCCAGGACCAGCGCACCACCGGCGAGCCGGGCGGCTACCGCAGCCGTCGGCGACCAGCCGGCCACCATCAGCGATTTCGCCAGCGGTCCGGACAGCCCGAAGGTGAAGGCCGATCCCACGGCGAACAGCAGGCCGAGGCGAAACTGGTTACGGCCCTGGGTCGGGAACACCGGACACCTCCTCGCGTGATGGTCACGCCGATACCGCGGCGAAACCCTGAGTCATGAGTAAAATAATGATTGGTCATGACGCTACGTCCTGAGGGGTTCACGGGTCAAATGCTTTTCACTCATGACACCGAGCTGACCCTGCGGGCTGCCGGAGTGCTGATCAACAGTGACCGGGTCGATGGCGAACAGCTTTCCGATCAGGCTGCGCTTGACGGTTACCTGGACGGCTACGGCTGGACCGGACGCCGTGACCGCGACGATGCCGAACTGGCCGCCGTGCACCGGTTGCGGGACCGGCTGGGCCGGATCTGGGCGGCGGCCGACGATGAGGAGCGCACCGTCGAGGAGGTCAACGCCCTGCTGGCCGACACCGCGGCATCTCCCTGGCTCACCAGGCATCCGGAGATGCCCGAATGGCACCTGCACCTGGCTTGCACCGAGGATCCGCTGGCCCAGCGGATGGGGGCCGAGATGGCGATGGCGCTGGCCGACCTGATCCGGGCCGGGGAGCTTCGCCGGCTCAAGACCTGCGCTGCCCCGGACTGCCGGGCGGTGCTGATCGACCTCTCCCGCAACCGCTCGAGGGTGTTCTGCGATACCGGCAACTGCGGCAACCGCCAGCATGTCGCGGCCTATCGGCAGCGTCGGTCGGGGCGGCGCTGAAGCCTGTGGATGGGCGTCACCCGCCACGGCCCGGGCCTCTAGCCTGGCGTGATGACGAGGGGGACCGGTCCGACGGTGGTGGAGGTGGGACCCGACACGGTGCGGGCACTGGCCGGCGGTACCGGCTGCCCGCCGCCCCGCGCCCTGGTCGGTGCCGCCCTGGACTGGATCGATGACCCGATCGGCCTGCTCGGCGATGCCCCGGTCGCGGTGGCCGATCTGTGGCACGAAGTCATGGCGGCCTGTCTGGGCGGGCCGTGCGAGTCCGTCGTGGTGGTGCACCCGGATGACTGGCCGGCCCCACGGGTCGGCCGGGTCCTTGCCGCGGCGAACGCCTTCGCCGACCGGGTCGCCGCGGTCAGCCGGTTCGACTGGACACCGGATCGGGCTGACACCGGGACCGGCGAGGAGGCCTGGGGCGAGTCCGGTGTCGAATCGCCCGCCGACCGCCCCGGTCCCCGGCGGCCGGCCGGGCGGATCCGGCCGGTAACCGTCGCCCCGGGCCTGGTCGTCCTGGTCGTCCTGGCCGGACTGGGTGTCCTGGTCGCCCTGCCTCGCCCCGGCACCGACCGCGTCGCCCCGCAGTCGACAGTCCTGACGGAGGGCCGCATCGAGGTGCGGACCCCGGCGCACTGGACGGTCGAACGGATCACCGGCGGACCCGGATCGCGGCGCGTGCAGGTCAGTTGGCCCGCCGACCCGGCGGTCGCGTTGCACATCACCCAGTCCTACGCGCCCGAGACGACGCTGGCCGAGTCCGCCGGGGTGCTCGCGCGGGCGATCGCCGGGCGGCCGGCCGGGGTGTTCGTCGACTTCCGTGCCGACGATGCGGTGGCCGGGCGCCCGGCGGTGACCTACCGGGAGGTCCGGCCGGGCCGGGTCATCCGGTGGGCGGTGCTTCCGGCCGGTGCCACCCGGATCAGCATCGGCTGCCAGAGCCCGCCCGAACGCGAGGCTGCGGTGCAGGCCGCCTGCGATGAGGCGGTGCGCTCCGCCCGGGAACGGGGAACCGAATCCGCGCGGTGAACGTCGAATATGAGGGATCCGGCCTCTGTGCGGTCTCGGCGGAGGAGAGCCGTCGGGACCGCACAGGGACCCTCCAGGGGCCGGGTCGATCGGGACGTTTTGACCTGCGCGGATCCCCGCCGGTAGGCTCATGCGCTGGCGTGCGGTACGCCGTGGGGCAATCCGCGGGGTAAGCCGGGATCTCGGGTCATTGTTGGTCGCCGAGAACTCATGCCCGACCGCTGACGCCCGACCGGCACCCGGTTCGCCCGGGATCCACCCGAAAAGGAGAGGTAAGCGCCTGTGCCCACATACACGCCGAAGGCCGGTGACACCACCCGCACGTGGTACGTCATCGACGCCACCGACGTGGTGCTCGGCCGGCTCGCCGTCGCAGCAGCCAATCTGCTGCGCGGCAAGCACAAGCCGACATTCACGCCCAACGTCGACGGCGGTGACTTCGTCATCGTCGTCAACGCCGACAAGGTCGCCATCGGAGGCGACAAGCTCAACAGCAAGATGGCCTACCGCCACTCGGGGTATCCCGGCGGTCTGAGCTCGCGCACCATCGGCGAGCTGATGCAGAAGCACCCGGACCGGGTTGTGGAGAAGGCGATCGTCGGGATGCTGCCGCATAACAAGCTCAGCCGGCAGGTGCAGAAGAAGTTGAAGGTCTACGCGGGTCCCGATCATCCGCACACCGCTCAGCAGCCGATTCCGTTCGAGATCAAGCAGGTGGCCCAGTGACCGATAACGAGAACGACGTGACCGAGACCGTCGAAACGGTTGACGAGGTCCTCGCGGAGGCCCCCGCGGACCCCCCCGTGGCCGATCCCGCACCGGAGGCCGCACCCCGGCCGCCGGTCATCATCGACCGGCCGATCCAGACTGTCGGGCGCCGCAAGGAGGCCGTGGTGCGGGTGCGCCTGGTGCCCGGCACCGGTCAGTTCAACCTGGACGGGCGCTCACTGGAGGCGTACTTCCCGAACAAGGTGCACCAGCAGCTCATCAAGGCGCCGCTGGTGACCGTCGACCGGGTGGACCACTTCGATGTGCACGCCCATCTGGACGGCGGCGGTCCGTCCGGTCAGGCCGGGGCGCTGCGGCTCGCCATCGCCCGCGCGCTGATCCTGGTGCAGCCCGAGGACCGGCCCGCACTGAAGAAGGCCGGCTTCCTGACCCGTGACCCGCGTGCCATCGAGCGCAAGAAGTACGGTCTGAAGAAGGCCCGCAAGGCGCCGCAGTACAGCAAGCGCTGATCGCCTACCTCACCCGCCGGGCGCGGTCCAGTTCGCTGGATGCGCCCGGCGTGCGTGTTGGTGGGCCGTGTTGGTGTGGTGTCATGAGCCGGTAGGTATGAGAGGTTTGACCGCATGGGCCGACTGTTCGGGACCGACGGGGTGCGCGGGGTCGCCAACCGCGAGTTGACCGCGGAGCTCGGTCTGGCGCTCGGCGCGGCCGCGGCCCGTCGGCTGGCCGCCCCGCCCGGATCGGGACATCGGTTCGCGGTGGTCGGCCGGGACCCGCGGGCCAGCGGCGAGATGCTGGAGGCCGCGGTGATCGCCGGCCTGACCAGCGAGGGTGTCGACGCCCTCAAGGTCGGGGTGCTGCCCACCCCGGCCGTGGCCTACCTGACCGCGGCGTATGGCGCCGACCTGGGCGTGATGATCTCCGCCTCGCACAATCCGATGCCCGACAACGGCATCAAGATCTTCGGCCCGGGCGGGCGCAAACTCGACGATGACATCGAGGACCGCATCGAGGAACTCCTCGCCCAAGGGCCGGGCCTTCGGCCGGTCGGAGCCGAGATCGGCCGGGTCCGCGGGGCGCCGGATGCCCTGGACCGCTATCTCCGGCATATCGTCGGCTCGGTGCCGACCCGGCTCGACGGGCTGACCGTCGTGGTGGACTGCGCCAACGGCGCGGCCTCGGAGGCCGCCCCCCGGGCCTATGCCGCCGCCGGCGCGCGAGTGGTCGCGATCGGCGCCGACCCGGACGGCCTGAACATCAACGCGGGGTGCGGTTCGACACATCTGGAGCAACTTCAGGCGGCGGTCCCGGCCCACGGCGCCGACCTCGGTCTCGCCCACGATGGCGATGCCGATCGCTGCCTGGCCGTGGACGCCTCCGGCCGGGTTATCGACGGCGACGCCATCATGACGGTTCTCGCGCTGGCCATGCGCGACGCCGGGGAACTGGCGTCGAACACGCTGGTGACCACCGTGATGAGCAACCTCGGCCTGCACCTGGCGATGCGGGAGGCCGGTATCGCCGTGCGCACCACCGCGGTCGGGGACCGCTACGTTCTTGAGGAACTGCGGGCCGGCGGATACACCCTCGGCGGTGAGCAGTCCGGACATATCGTGATGCCGGCGTTCGGCACCACCGGCGACGGCATCCTCACCGGTCTGCGACTGATGGCACGGATGGCGCAGACTCATCTGTCGCTGGCCGACCTCGCCGCCCCGATGCAGTCGGTCCCGCAGGTGCTGATCAATGTGGAGGTCGCCGATAAGGCCGGCGTCGCGCAAGCCCCCGCCGTCCGGTCGGCGGTCGCCGAGGCCGAGGCCGAACTCGGTGACACCGGCCGAATCCTGTTGCGGCCCTCGGGCACCGAACAGATCGTGCGGGTCATGGTCGAAGCGGCCGACGCCGACACCGCCCGTCAGGTGGCCCACCGGGTCGCCAGGTCGGTCACCGCCGCGGGCTGAGCAAGGGAACCGCCGGCGGGACAGCTGCGTCGAATCCGGTATGGGCCCTCGAACCACGGCGGTGGATCCGCTGGCGTTACCGATCGCCGCCGCCCGACTGGACGCCGCGGCCGATCTCCTGCTCGCCGCGCTGCGCACCCATCTGGCCGATGTCCGATCGGGTGCCGAACTGGTGGCCGGGGTGGCCCGCTGGGAATCCTCGGTGCGGGAGGCCGCCGCCGCCCTGCGTATCGCGGCCGACCACTATCTGGAGTCCGAGGCGCACGGCGCCGCGGCGCTGCGATGACGGCGGACGCGGCACTTGAGGCACTCGGTGCCGATTGCGTGGCACTCGACGCGGCGGCCGCGGCGGCGCAGGACGCGCTGTGTCTGCAGCGTGAGGCGCTCGCCGTGCTGGTCGAGGCGTGGGGCGGTGAATCCGGTTCGGCGGCAGCCGATCTCATCCGACGACAGTGCGCCGAGGGGGCGGATGTGGTGGCGGAGCTGCAGCGCGCCTCGGGTGATGTGGCGCTGCGGCGGGACCGGCTGGCGGACGGGTCCGACCCGGGGATGTTCGACGTCGGCGCCGCCCGGGGCGAGGCGGCTGGCATGCCCGCTGCCCCCGCCGTGCCGCCCGCACAGCCCGTGCCGCCGCCGGCTCCGGGGGCCTGGGCGCCCGCCGGGATGCCGCTTGCCGCCGGACCGGATGTCGGCGGCACGCTGGCCGCTCTGGTCGCGCAGTTCGCCGAGCTCATCGGGTCGGGTGTGGATCTTCCGGCCGAGGAG
>ERZ888423.2521-NODE-2521-length-13503-cov-9.405190_pt1 | contig 13503 bp, 9 predicted proteins | sample MGYA00520523_ERZ888423 | MGnify/ENA primary metagenome ERZ888423 (study PRJEB32303, sample SAMEA104408611) | aquatic metagenome | biome: Brackish water; feature: Pelagic; material: water | place: Baltic Sea | collected 2014-06-08T10:24:00 | depth 30,27 m ...
AATGAAGAATCAAAATTATTACAATCTAATTATATAATTTTGAATGAAGAACTTGAAAATACTCAAAATCAAGTAAAAAAAATTCATAATATTTTAACAAAAAAAATAGATTACTTTTAAGAATCTGTAAATTAATTGTTAAAAAATACTTAAATTTAATGTAATTTTGTTAATTTTTAAAAAAAAGTTCATTTTGAATTTTTTTATCACGTAATTTTGATACAATGGGTAAAAAAATGTTTATTATTATTGTTGTTCTAATGAGTGTTTCCTTAATTGGAATCATTACTGTTCAACTTTATTGGATAAATAATGCTGTTCAAAGTAGAAAAGAACAGTTCAAAAATGACGTTCAAAAATCGTTAGGAAGAGTTGCTGAGAGAATTAACGAAAAAGAAGAAAGGCTTATTGAAATTCAAATTCAGGATTTTATCGATCACAAAATACTTGCAGACAATGCACAGATAAAAAATTATCTTTTTCAGCAAATTGATACTGCAAACAATCGAAAAATTACTTTTGGAACAACTGTTTTAGAGGAAAATTTTGAAATTCCTTTAGATTTTTTAGACGATGAAAAAATAATTTTCACAAGACTTACTGGAAAAAAAGATTTTTTTAAAAGCACTTTTATTAAAAGCCCTGATAATATTTTTACTTCAGAAGAAAACGAGCGTTATACCTTTTTAGGAAGGATGAAAAGTTTAGAAAAAAGCCAGTTTTCTCAAATAATGAAAGATTATAAACGTTTAAACCCTCTAAATCAAAGAGTTAATAATAGAGAATTAAATGCTACAATTAAAGAGGAACTTACAAAAACTAATATTGATTTAGATTTTAAATATGGTGTTTATACGAATGAAGGTTTGGCAACTGAATTAAAATCTGGATATTATACGATAAATATTGAAGAAAGCTATGAATACCCCCTTTTGTATGATGCAGAAAACAGCCCTGAGCATATTTTATATGTAACATTTCCAACAAAAAATGACCATATTTTATCAGGAATTTCAAATATTTTATTGTTATCATTATTTTTTATTTTTGTAATTATTATTGCTTTTTCGAGTTCATTATATCAGTTAATAAAACAGAAAAAAATATCTGAAATTAAGACAGATTTCATAAACAACATGACTCACGAATTCAAAACTCCAATTGCAACTATAAATTTGGCTTTGGATTCCATAAAAAATCCAAAAATTATTGTAGATTCTGAAAAAGTATTACGTTACGTTAAAATGATTCGCGACGAAAATAAAAGAATGCATTCGCAAGTTGAAAATGTATTACGAATTTCAATATTAGAAAAGAATCAATTGACAATTAGTAAGGAAACTTTTGATATTCAAGACATAATAGAAGATGCTATTAACCATATAAGTTTGTTAATAGACGATAGAGGTGGAAGTATTGAAAAGCATTTTCAAGCCATTACTTCGGAAATTTCAGGCAACGAATTTCATTTACTGAATGTGATTGTAAATATGTTAGAAAATGCTATTAAATATTCGAGTGAAGCACCTAAAATAGATGTTTATACAGAGAGCACAAACAAGTTTTTTATTATAAAAATAAAAGACGAAGGAATTGGAATGGGAAAAGCGGCTCAAAAAATGGCTTTTGATAAGTTCTATAGAGAGCAAAAAGGAAATATTCATGATGTAAAAGGACATGGTTTGGGATTGGCCTACGTAAAAGAAATCGTAGAAAAGCATCACGGAACAGTATTTGTAGAGAGTGAGAAAGGAAAAGGAAGTATATTCACAGTTAAATTACCTTTAAATTAATTATAAGATGGGAAGTAAAAAGATTTTATTAGTAGAAGACGATCCTAATTTTGGAACCGTTTTAAAAGACTATTTAGCATTAAATGACTACAATGTTACACTTGCAAAAGATGGTATTGAAGGTTTGATAATGTTCAAAAATAGCGATTATGACATGTGTATCTTAGATGTAATGATGCCACGTAAAGATGGATTTTCATTAGCACAAGACATTCGAGCAACCAACAAAGAAATTCCAATTATTTTCTTGACAGCCAAAACTTTAAAAGAAGATGTTTTGAAAGGATATTCAGTTGGTGCAGATGATTATCTAAATAAACCATTTGATTCTGAAGTATTATTATACAAAATTAAAGCAATTTTACAACGAAAAGAATCAGACAAAACTTCGGAGTCAGATCAGATTTTTGAGTTTACAATCGGCGGTTTTTCATTCAATTCAAAATTACGTTATTTATCCTCGGCTGCAATTGAAGAACCAATTAAATTGTCTCCAAAAGAGAGTAAATTGTTGAGAATGTTAGCCATTCACAAAAACGATTTAATGCCTCGTGAATTAGCGTTGACAAAAATTTGGAGAGATGACAATTATTTCACATCAAGAAGTATGGACGTTTATATTGCAAAATTACGAAAATACCTGAAAGATGATGAAAATGTAGAAATTTTAAATATTCATGGAGAAGGATTTCGTTTGATTGATAAATCATAGAAATTAATAACTTTCCAACATAATCTAAGCTCTAATTGTGGAAACAACTAGAGTTTTTTGTATTTTATTTTATGGCAGAATTTATCAAGTTATATAACGAAAACCCAAATCAAAAAACCATTGATAAGGTTGTCAAAGTATTAAAAAATGGGGGATTAATTATTTATCCCACAGATACAGTGTATGGTTTGGGATGTGATATTACTAATACAAAAGCGCTTGAAAAAATTGCTCAAATAAAAGGTGTGAAACTTGAAAAGGCAAATTTTTCATTTGTTTGTAACGATTTAAGCCATTTGTCAGATTACGTAAAACAAATTGATACACCAACTTTTAAAATTTTAAAGCGTGCATTACCAGGGCCTTATACATTTATTCTGCCAGGAAGTAATAATTTACCAAAAGCATTTAAGAAAAAAGACACTGTAGGAATTCGTATTCCGGATAACAATATAGCAAGAGCAATAGTTGATACTTTAGGAAACCCAATTGTTTCCATGTCAATTCGCGATGAAGATGATATTATTGAATATACTACTGATCCAGAATTGATTTTTGAAAAATGGCACCATTTAGTTGATATTGTAATTGATGGTGGTTATGGAGATAATTACGCATCTACAATTATCGATTTAACTACTACTGAGCCTACTATAATAAGAGAAGGAAAAGGTAGTTTGGATATTTTATAGCGTTATTTTAAATTTTCAAATTTTTTTCTTCTTAAAACAAAATATTGCCAAACAATACTGATGTGAGAAAAATAGAATTGCTTTTTTTGAACTTTTCTTCTCTTGTTTAAAAAAAGGATTAAATTTTTATAAAAACTTAGGTGTGCTCTTAAAATTGCGAAAGTGTGAATAGGTCTCAATTCAATTAAAAACTTAATTCCTGCAATTCCATCTAAAACCAATCTTGAAAATACAACAATCAAAAACCATCTTTTAGGGACATTTTTAACCACATTTAGCAAACTATTTCTAAAGTTTAAAAATGTTTTATTAGGATTTGTTTCTTTTAAAGTTGCACCTCCAACATGAAAAATCGTCGAAGTTCCAACATAATTTATTTTGTAACCAATGTTGTTCGTTCTCCAACACAAATCGATTTCTTCCTGATGTGCAAAATAATCCTCATCAAAGCCATTTAATTGATGAAAAACTTCAGAACGAATAAAAAAACAAGCACCAGAAGCCCAGAAAATTTCAGAAATGTCATCAAATTGGTGGGTATCTTTTTCTAATGAATTAAAAACGCGTCCTCTGCAATATGGATATCCAAAAAAGTCAATAAAACCCCCAGCTGCTCCTGCATATTCAAAAGTTGTTTTTTCTTTAAAATCTAAAATTTTTGGTTGAATAATCGCTATATTTTTATCTTTTTCAAAAACTTCTAAAACAGGAGTCAACCAATTTTCAGTAACTTCAACATCCGAATTTATCAAACAGTAAATATCAGCATTTACATTTTGTAAAGCATCGTTATATCCTTTTGCATAACCACCATTAAAAATATTTTTAATTATTTTTACGGAGGGATAATAAGCTTTAATAAACTTTAAGGAATCGTCAGTAGAAGCATTATCAGCCACATAAATTACAGCTTTTTCTGAACTAAAGTTTATTATTGAAGGCAAAAATGTCTTCAATAATTTTATTCCGTTCCAATTTAATATGACAATGGCAGTTCTCAAGTGTGCGAATTTACATTATAAAATTGAGTTAAATTAAAAAGTTTTCTTAATATATTTAGGAATTTCTTTTAAGAAAATATAGGTTTCATTTTCAAAATCTATCTGACAATAAAAATGGTCTAAACCATTCGTCACAAAAAGATAATTCGCCTTAATTTTTAAATTATATCTGGCAATTTGATCAAAAGTTTCTTGTGTAATTTTTACAGTTGGAGCTTTGCATTCTACCATGATTTCAGGATTGCCAGATGCATTAAAAATGATGATGTCAGTTCTCTTTTTCAAATTATTGACAAGAAATTGTTTTTCTATTGAAATCAAAGAAACTGGATATTTTTTTTCTTCTAATAAAAAAGAAGCAACATGCTGCCGAACCCATTCTTCAGGAGTTAATAATACATATTTTTTCCTGAATTTGTCAAAAATAAGCGTTTTATTTTCCTTACTTTTGAGTTTGAATGAATACGTTGGAAGATTGAGTTTTATCATCAATCAAAATTACTAAAATGAACGAAATAAACGACATTGTAGCAGATATAAAAAGAAAAAACATCAAACCTATTTATTTTTTAATGGGAGAGGAACCTTATTATATTGATCAGATTTCTGATTTTATCGAGAAAAATATTCTTGATGAGTCTGAAAAAGGGTTTAATCAGCAAGTGATGTATGGAAGAGATGTAACTATTGAAGATATTATTTCTGCTGCAAAACGGTATCCAATTATGGCTGAAAGGCAGGTAATTATTGTGAAAGAAGCACAAGATTTAAGCAGAAATATTGAAAATTTAGTTTTCTATGCTGAAAATCCTCAACCTTCAACAGTATTAGTTTTCAATTATAAATATAAAACGCTTGATAAAAGAAAAAAATTACACAAAGTAATTTCCAAATCAGGGCTGATTTTTGAAAGTAAAAAATTGTATGAAAATCAAGTTTCTGATTGGATTAGAAGAGTTTTAAGTGGTAAAAAATATCAAATTGAGCCAAAAGCAGCATTGATGTTGATTGAGTTCTTGGGAACGGATTTGAGTAAAATTTCTAATGAACTGAATAAATTGATGTTGATTCTTTCAGAGGGAAGCATTATCAATGACAAACATATAGAGGAAAATATTGGAATTTCAAAAGACTTTAATAATTTTGAATTACGAAAAGCAGTAGGAGAGAAAAACACTTTGAGAGCGAACAGAATTATCAATTATTTTTCTGAAAATTCAAAAAATAATCCTTTGGTTGTTACGATTTCGTTGTTAAATACTTTTTTTACACAGTTGCTTTTTTTTCATGGTTTACTGGATAAATCAAAGAAATCAGTTGCTTTAGCTCTGGGAATCAATCCTTATTTTGTGGATGAATATTTTTTGGCAGCAAGAAATTACCCCATCCAAAAAGTAACATCTATTATTTCCTTTTTGAGAGATGCAGATGTGAAAAGTAAAGGTGTTGGAGCGAATCAATCACAAGAAGATATTTTGAAAGAATTATTGTTTAAAATTTTACATTAATTTTTTTAGTTATTTCACTAGTAATATTTTATGTAAAAAATAGTTTAAAAACGATACATTTTTTCGTATAAATCTTTATAAATTTCTTTAATGACCTCACGTTTCATTTTCATTGTTGGAGTTAATTGACCACCATCAATTGTCCATTCATTAGAGGTTAATTCGAAACGTTTTATTTGTTCCCAATGACCGAATTTTTCATTACAAATATTTATAGCATTTTGAATTTCTTGAATCACTTTCGGATTTTCAATCAAATCTTTATTTGATGAAAAAGTAATCTTTTGATCTTTTGCCCAATCTTTTAAATATTCAAAATTTGGTTGGATAATTGCAGCTGGCATTTTTTCACCTTCTCCAACAACCATAATTTGTTCTATAAATAAAGACTGTTTTAATTCTCCCTCTAATAATGGTGGAACTATATATTTTCCACCAGAAGTTTTAAACATTTCTTTAGTTCTTCCTGTGATTTTTAAAAATCCATCCTTATCAAATTCTCCTTTATCTCCAGTATGAAAAAAACCGTTTTTTAATGCTTCTGCAGTTTTTTCAGGATCTTTATAATATCCTTGCATTACATTATGACCTTTTACTAAAATTTCACCATTTTCTGCAATTTTAACTTCAATTCCATCAATAATTTTCCCAACAGTTCCTACTCTAAAACCAGTATTATTTTGATCATTTACCGATACAACTGGAGAAGTTTCAGTTAATCCATAACCTTCCATAATTGGCATTCCTGCAGCTGCAAAAACCCTTGTTAACCTTGGTTGTAAAGCTGCACTTCCAGAAACCATTAATTTTAAATTACCACCTAAGGCTGCTTGCCATTTTGAGAAAATAAGTTTTCGTGCAAGTCCTAATTGTTTTTCATACCACCAACCATTTGCTCCATAAGGCTCATATTTTAAACCCAAATCTAAGGCCCAGAAAAATAATTTCTTTTTAATTCCATTTAAATCTCCACCTTTTAAAACAATTTTGTCATAGATTTTTTCATACAATCTTGGCACGGCTGTCATCACATCAGGCTTTACTTCTTGTGCATTTTCAGATAATTTCTCAATAGATTCTGCAAAATAAATGTCAACACCACAATATTGATATAAATATAAAATCATGCGTTCAAAAATATGACAAACAGGCAAAAAGCTTAATGCTTTCGAATTTCCATATTCAAGTGGCACTCTTTGTTTTGAACAAATCACATTTTGAACAATATTATCATGTGTCAACATAACCCCTTTTGGCTTTCCAGTTGTTCCAGAAGTATAAATAATGGTGGCTAAATCAGTTGATTTTACTACGTTTTTTCTGGTTTCAACTTCTTCTTGATTGCTATCATCTTTTCCTAATTCTAAGAGTTCTTTCCAACTTTTTTCTCCTTTGATATCATCAAAAGTAAAAATACCTTTTAATTGAGTGTTTGCTTTAATTTGATTTATTTTTTCAATCACAGTGATATCTGAAACAAAACAGTAAATAGATTCTGAGTGATTGATGACATATTCATAATCCTCTTTAGAAATTGTTGGGTAAATTGGGATAGTTTGTGCACCCAATTGCAATAAAGCAATGTCGCAAATATTCCACTCAGTTCTATTGGTGGTTGAAATAATGGCAATTTTGTCATTGGGTTTTACTCCCGATTTTAATAAACCTCTGCTCAATTGATTGGATAAATCTACATATTCTTTGGATGAAATGGAATTCCATTTTCCTTCATATTTTGTAGAAAATGCATTTTTGAGGTTATACGTATGAAGTTGAAAATAAGGGATATCAAATAATCTACTAATTCCTGTTTGCATATTGTTCATTTTATGATACGCCAAAGTAATAAATTTACCTCTCTTTTGCAAATACTTATGAAACTACTTGATATTTTATGAATTATATATTTTTTGGACTAAGTTTTTATATTTTTCTTGGATAACTTTTCGTTTCATTTTCATTGTGGGCGTCAAATGTCCTGAATCAATTGTCCATTCATCAGGCGTAATTTCAAATTTTTTAATCTGTTCCCACTTGCCAAATTTGAGATTATAAAAGTCTACTTCTTTTTGAATTCTTTTAAGTATTTTTTTATCAGAAGTGATATCAATAATGCTGTGGTTATGACGTATTCCCCAATTTTTTATAAACTCAAAGTTCAATTGAATCAAAGCAGCAGGCATTTTTTCAGATTCTCCAATGACCATTATTTGCTCAATAAATCTCGATTGTTTAAACTCACTTTCCAAGGCTGCAGGTGCAATATATTTTCCTCCAGAAGTTTTAAAAATCTCCTTCTTTCTGTCAGTAATTTTTAAAAAACCATCTTCGTCAATAGTTCCAATATCACCCGTGTGTAAATATCCATTAATAATAGTTTCATTTGTTAAAGTTGGATTTTTATAATATCCCAACATTATATTTTTTCCTTTGATTAAAATCTCACCATCTTCTGCAATTTTTAGTTCAACGTCTTCCAGAGGTTTTCCAACGGTTCCAATTTTAAAACCGTTGTTTTTCAGTTCATTTAATGTTCCTGCAGGAGAAGATTCTGTCAAGCCATAACCTTCAAAAATGGTAATTCCTGCTGCAGTAAAAATCCGAATTAAACGTTCTTGCAAAGGCGCACTTCCTGAAATCATAAATTGCAAGTTTCCACCCAAAGCTTCTTTCCATTTTGAAAAAATTAATTTTTCGGCAATTTGTAATTGAACATCAAACCAAAAGCCATTTTTTTGAAATGGTTCGTATTTTTCTGCTAAATGTAAAGCCCAAAAAAACAATCCTTTTTTAATTCCATTTAACTGACTCCCTTTGTCAATAATTTTATCAAAAATCTTTTCCAATAATCTTGGAACAACTGCCAAATAATGTGGTTTTACTTCTTTGATGGTTTCACCAAGTTTGTCGATACTTTCAGCAAAATAAATTTCAAAACCCATGAATTGGTTATAATAAGATGCTGCTCTCTCAAAAATATGACAAATAGGTAAATAGCTGATAATTTTTGAGTTATTTTCTGTTAAATCAATTCTTTTTGCAGTTTTTAAAACTGTAAAAACAATATTTTCATGGGTTAACATTACACCTTTTGGTGTTCCTGTAGTTCCTGAAGTATAAATAATTGTCGCTAAATCCGACGGTTTTACTGATTTTTTTAATGCTGAAATTTCATCAATAAAATCGCTAGAAGTTCCAATTTTTAAAAATGAATTCCAATCATAATTAGTGTTACTATTTTCAAGAGAAAATACTTTTTTAAGTTGCGTTTTGTTTTGAATAGAAATTACTTTTTGATACAAATCATTGTCAGAAACAAAACAATATTTTGCATCGGAATGATTTAAAATATATTCGTAATCTTTTTCAGACAAAGTTGCATATAAAGGGACATTTTGAGCTCCAACTTGCAAAATTCCAATATCTAAAATATGCCAATTTGGGTTGTTATTTGAACTAATTACTGCAATTTTATCAGAAGGTTTTATGCCCAAATTCAATAATGAACTACTTACTTTAGTTGCATCAGAAATGTATTTTTCAGTGGAAATTGCTTCCCATTTTTGCTCATTTTTATAATTAAAACATCTTTTTGATGGATGATTTTCCAATTGATAATAGGCAAAATCAAAAATGCGAGTGATAGTAGTTGACATTTTTCTCATTTTTATTCCGCATAATTTACTTAATTTTTTTTAAAAAAAACAACAGGTAATGCCTTTTTTTTAGTGAAATATTATAATATGGATATATTATTTAGGAATTACTGTTTTTCAATCCATTTTCTAGCATTTACAAAAGCTTTCAACCAAGGAGAAACTTCGTCTTTTCTACCTTTTGGATAGTTTGCCCAATTCCACTGAAAAGTGGAACGTTCAATATGTGGCATTGTCACCAAATGACGACCTGTTTGATCACACAACATTGCTGTATTAAAATCAGAACCATTTGGATTATTTGGATAGGTTTCATATCCATATTTTGCAACAATTTGATAATTTTCTTCAGTTTCTGGCAAGTGGAATTTTCCTTCTCCATGCGAAATCCAAACTCCTAAAGTTGTGCCTGCCAAACTTGAAAGCATTACTGAATTATTTTCCTGAATTTTCACTGAAGTAAAAGAACTTTCGTGTTTTTTAGAATCATTATGATGCATTTTTCCATGAACTTTGTGCTTAGGATTAATGAGTTCTAACTCCATAAAAAGTTGACATCCATTGCAAATTCCCACAGACAAAGTATCTTTTCTTTCAAAGAAATTTTTAAGTGCTTTGTTTGCTTTTTCATTGTATAAAAATGCACCAGCCCAACCTTTTGCAGAACCTAAAACATCCGAATTTGAAAATCCTCCAACAGCACCAATAAACTGAATATCTTCCAAAGTTTCTCTTCCAGAAATCAAATCGGTCATGTGAACATCTTTAACATCAAAACCTGCCAAATACATTGCATTTGCCATTTCACGTTCCGAATTGGACCCTTTTTCACGAATGATAGCTGCTTTCGGACGTTGATTTATCGGAGTATTTTTTCCAACAATATCTGCTAATTTTCCGGTGAAATTTTTAGGAAAAGTGAATTGCAACGGTTGCTTTTTATAATTTTGATAACGAGCTGTTGCTAAGTTATTTGCAGTTTGTTTTTGGTCTAATAAGTAAGAAGTTTTATACCAAATATCTCTGGTTTTAGCAACATCAAAAGTAAATATATCTTTGTTGTTTTTAATGATAACTTTTCCTGAATTTGTGGCTTTTCCAATATTGAAAATTTCAATGCCATTTTGCTTGCATTCTTCTTCAATAGTAGCGCTTGCCTGAAAAACCAATCCTGCATTTTCAGCAAAAAGCAACTTTATCACATCGTTTTCATTCAAAATCGAAAGGTCAAATTCAGCTCCTAAATTTAATTCTGCAAAACACAATTCTAACAAAGTCGTAATCAATCCGCCAGAAGCAATGTCATGACCACTATTGATTTGGTCATTTTTGATAAATTTTTGAAGTAGATTGAACGTTTTTTTTACGAATCCCACATTTTTTACATCGGGAGTTTCATTTCCAATGGTGTTTAAAATTTGGTTGAAAGAACTTCCTCCTAATTTATACGCATCTTGAGAAAGGTTGATATAATAAATATTTCCTCCATCAATTTGCAAAATAGGTTCTACCACTTTGGTTATTTCACTGCAATTTGCAGCAGCAGAAATGATTACTGTACCTGGAGAAATTACTTCTTCATTCGAATATTTTTGCTTCATAGAAAGCGAATCTTTTCCAGTTGGGACATTGATTCCCAATTCAATAGCAAATTCAGAAACTGCTTTTACAGCTTTGTATAATCGTGCATCTTCACCTTCATTTTTGCAAGGCCACATCCAGTTTGCTGACAATGAAACTGAATGCAATCCGTCTTTTAAAGACGCCCAAACAATGTTTGTTAGAGCTTCAGTTATGGCATTTCTACTGCCGGCTTCAGCATCAATCAATCCTGAAATAGGAGAGTGGCCAATACTTGTAGCAATTCCTTCTTTTCCTCTATAATCCAAAGCCATCACGCCCACATTGTTCAAAGGCAACTGCAAAGCGCCCAAACATTGTTGTTTAGCAACTTTTCCCCCCACACATCTGTCCACTTTATTAGTTAACCAATCTTTGCAAGCAACTGCCTCTAACTGTAAAACCTGAGCTAAATATTCATAGATTTTTTCTGATTTGTAGTCCGAATTTTTATAATTTCTTTGAATGATTTTATCAGTCAAAATAGTTTTGGGTGATGAACCAAACATGTCTTCTAAGGCGAATTCCATTGGTTTTTGATGATTTTTTTTCGATTCGAAAGTAAATCTTTTATTGGCAGTCACAGTCCCAACAGTATACATTGGTGAGCGTTCACGTGCAGCAATTTTTTGAAGGATTTCTATATTTTTTTCCGCAATCACCAATCCCATTCTTTCTTGAGATTCGTTGCCAATAATTTCTTTGGCTGATAAAGTTGGATCACCAATTGGCAATTTGTCTAAATCAATATTTCCACCAGTTTCTTCTACCAATTCTGACAAGCAATTTAGGTGGCCTCCAGCGCCATGATCATGAATTGAAACGATAAAATTCTCTTCACTTTCCACCATTCCACGAATCGCATTTGCAGCACGTTTTTGCATTTCAGGATTGGAACGTTGTACAGCATTTAATTCAATTCCAGACGCAAATTCTCCGGTATCTGCAGATGAAACTGCAGCACCACCCATCCCAATTCTATAATTTTCACCTCCTAAAATAACGATTTTATCTCCTTCTTTTGGACTTTCTTTGATTGCTTGAGTTGCTTTTCCATAACCAATTCCTCCAGCTTGCATAATAACTTTATCATAGCCTAATTTTCTTGGGTTTACTGAAAAATTATCTGAATTTTCATCATGCTCAAATGTGAAAATAGAGCCACAAATCAGAGGTTGACCAAATTTATTTCCAAAATCAGAAGCCCCATTTGAAGCTTTGATTAAAATATTTATTGGAGTTTGATACAACCATTTTCTAGCTTCAAATTGCTGCTCCCAGGGTCTATCTTTTTCCAAACGAGAATAAGAAGTCATATAAACAGCGGTTCCAGCCAAAGGAATCGATCCTTTTCCGCCTGCCAATCTGTCTCTGATTTCTCCTCCTGAACCCGTTGCAGCTCCATTAAATGGTTCTACAGTGGTTGGAAAATTGTGTGTTTCTGCTTTTAAAGAAATGACAGAATCATAAGAAGTAATTTGGTAAAAATCTGGTTTATCAGCAGTCTTTGGAGCAAATTGATCCACTTTTGGTCCTTTTATAAATGCCACATTATCTTTATATGCGGACACAATATCATTAGGATGTTGCTTAGAAGTTTCCTTAATCATTTTGAATAATGAAGTAGGTTGCTCTTCTCCATCAATGACAAAAGTTCCGTTAAAAATTTTATGACGACAATGTTCTGAGTTTACTTGACTAAATCCAAAAACCTCGGAATCAGTCAGTTTTCTGCCAATTTTATTTGCAACATTCTCTAAATACTGAACTTCTTCATCACTTAATGACAATCCTTCTTGCTTATTGTAAGTAGCAATATTTTCAATCTCTAAAATAGGTTCTGGTTGGATATTGATGGTAAAAATAGATTGATGCAATCCTTTAAATTTCTCTGAAATCATAGGATCATACTCAGCGAAATCATAGGAACAAGCTGTAAACTCTTCAATTCTGATGATGCCAGAAATGCCCATATTTTCGGTAATTTCAACAGCATTTGTACTCCAAGGAGAAATCATGGCAGCTCTAGGTCCAATAAAAAAGGCGTCAATAGACGCCACGTTTATTTTGGGTTGATTCCCAAACAACCAAGTCAATTTTGAAATAGTTTCGTTTGAAAATTCTTGAGAAGATTGAACAGCAAATAAGGTTGTTTTTTGATCGCCAAAGAAATGAATCATGGATTGCTAATTTGATTAAAAATAAAGTGCAAATTTACTTTTTTTCAAATGATTTCTAACGCATAACTTCACAGAAATTTAGGAGTTATTCACGATGTTTTGAACAAAAGTTAAATTTTAGAAAATCCTTATTTTTTAATCAACTTTTTAGTGATAGAAATTTTAGTAGAGGAAATTTTTACCAAATAAATTCCAGATTTTAGTGAGGTGATATCCATTTGAGATGTTGATTCATCAATCTTTTGAGACAGTATTTGTTTTCCTAAAATCGTAAAAACCTGAATAGTTATAGTTTCAGAGATTTTGAAAAAGAGTGAATTTCCTTCTGCGGGATTTGGATA
>ERZ888423.2522-NODE-2522-length-13499-cov-11.069920_pt1 | contig 13499 bp, 14 predicted proteins | sample MGYA00520523_ERZ888423 | MGnify/ENA primary metagenome ERZ888423 (study PRJEB32303, sample SAMEA104408611) | aquatic metagenome | biome: Brackish water; feature: Pelagic; material: water | place: Baltic Sea | collected 2014-06-08T10:24:00 | depth 30,27 m ...
AGCCGTTTGCATCGCAGCCGTCGTCAGCTACTGGTTATGAGTCTGGAGCCTAAGACTGGCTTGATCGATCTCAATAGGGTAGAGCATGACGCGCTCATTTGGGCGCGCCATCCTCTAGAAGAACTTTAGCGTCTGAGCGCGCCATCCCCAGGCAGGAAAAAGGGAGCGACCGCGATGCAATCGACTGACATCATTCAGGACTGGCATGCTCACGTGTATTTCGACGCGGCGACAAAGGCGACCGCGACAGCCGTTCGCGCCGATGTGGAGAAGGGCCTGACAGGTCTGCCGCTCGGACGGATGCATGACGGTCCCGTCGGCCCCCACCCTTTCGGCAGCTTCCAGGTCTTGATCCCGAACGGGCGGCTGGCCGAAGCGACGGCCTGGTTCGCCCTGAACCGCCAGGGGCTGACCGTGCTGCTGCATCCAAACACCGCCGACGACCTGAAGGATCACCGGGATTACCCGATCTGGTTCGGCAGCGCCCCGAAACTCAACTACGAGATGTTCGAGAAGTGAGCGCGCTGCCGCCCAAGGGCAAAGACTGGCGCCTGAACGCCGATCCGCGCTTCGCCGCCGCTCAGGCGTTCGCCGAAGCCAATGAAATGCCGTGGGACCGGGACCTCGGCCAGGTGATCGGCAAGGGACACTTCGAGCGGCCGCCCTGGAACGAGATCATCGGCCATGTCCGCCCGCGCGGCGGCCCGTCGGGCGTGATCGTGCGCGGCGGCGAGATCGTCGCGGAATGGGGGGACGCGAACCGCCCAGACATGACGTTCTCCTGCGCCAAGTCCTGCATTTCCATGACAGTCGGCCTGGCGCTCGACGAGGGGCTGATCCCGGACGTCCATGCCCCGATCCACGAGCTGGTGGCGGACGGCGGCTTCGACAGCGCCCAGAACCGGCCGATTACCTGGGCGCATATGTTGCAGTTATCGTCCGAATGGGAAGGCGAGCTTTGGGGCAAGCCCGATATCGTCGACCGGAACCGCGACCTCCGCGTCGAAGGCGCCGGGCGGGACAAGGGCAAGGAGCGCCCGCTGAAGGCCCCCGGCGCCTTCTGGGAATACAACGACGTGCGCGTCAACCAGTTGGCGCTCGCCGCGCTCAGGGTCTGGCGCCGCCCCTTGCCGGAGGTCTTCGCCGAACGCGTCATGCAGCCGATCGGCGCCAGCGGCGAATGGGAATGGCACGGCTACCGGAACAGTTGGGTCGAGATCGACGGCAAGGCGATGCAATCCGTCTCCGGCGGCGCCCATTGGGGCGGCGGCATGTTCATCTCCGCCCGCGATCAGGCCCGCATCGGCCTGCTGATGGCCCGGGGCGGCTGCTGGGGCGACGCCCGGCTTATCTCCGAACGCTATATCACGCAGGCGACGACGCCAGCCCCGACCAATCCGGTCTATGGCTGGCTCTGGTGGCTGAACACGGACCAGGCGCGCTATCCCGCCGCGCCGGCGCACGGCTTTCAAGCCGTCGGGGCCGGCGGCAACTCCATCTGGGTCGATCCGGCGGCAGACCTGGTCGTCGTCTCGCGCTGGCTCGATCCGGCGAAGACCGATGCGTTCCTGGGCGCGGTCTACGCGGCGCTATAGCTCGCGCGCCGGCATCTTGGCGAAGCGAGCGCGCCGACGGGCGCCCTCTTCCAGAAGCGCCTGGGCATCCTCCGGGCGGACGCGGTTGTAGACGGTCCGCCAATCGGGCACCCCCGGCCATGCGTGGGGCGCGCGCACGGTCGTCCGCGGACCGGTCGCGGTTTCCAGCAACCGGATAGCGCGTTCCGCGATATCCCGCTGCATCGGCCGGTCATAGGGCGCGCCCCCCGGGTTCCCGAGCGGAAAATCGACGAACAGGAACCGGGCGACGGATGCAGCTTCGACGATATCCCTGGCGGAGCCCAGGACCACGGTCGGCACGCCATTCGCTTCCAGATGTCGGCTGACCAGACTCACGGTCTGGTGGCAGACGGGTCAGAGGGCGACGAGCAGCGCCGCGTCGGCCTTCTCGGCGACGACGCGGCGGAGGATTTCCGGCGCGTCGAATTCGGTGGTCTCGCGGTGACTGTAGACCGTCGGCACGCCATGGAAGCTTTCGGTCAAGCCGCCGATCGCGCCAGCCTCGGCCAGCGCCTGGAGCGCCAGCAGCGGCAGATAGCTCTCGCGGTCGCGGGTGTGGGTCGATTGCTTGTCCCAGGCGAGATTCCGGTTGTAGAGGTCAGCCGGCGCGTCGGCGACGCCGCACGACCAGACGGCTTTCTTCGGCGGATTGTCGTCCGACCAGTCGCCCGGCGGGAACGACGTGACGATCAAGGCAAGCCGGGCTTCCGACAACGGCTTCCGGAGCGGGGCGAATGGCGCGTCGGCATTCTGGGCCCAGCGATAATCCCCCTCATAGCCAAGGGCGCGATAAAAGGCGCGCGTCCGCGGGATATAGGCGATGGGCGCGTCGTCGATGGCCGGATCTCGATCCATGCGGTTCCTCCGCTGCAAAACTGCGGGACGCCATAAAGGGTCGACATCCCGCGCGCATGGCTTAGCTTATGCGCGAACCTCGCCGTCTTTCCAGTCTCTCGATGAGGACCGCCATGCGACTGAAGCCCGAGACGGCCTTGCTGCCCGACCTGTTCGACCGGACCCGCGCTCGGACCGAAGCGCTTACGGCCAACCTCGAGATCGAGGACATGGTCGCCCAGTCGATGGCGGACGCGAGCCCGACAAAATGGCACCTGGCCCACACGACCTGGTTCTTCGAGGAGTTCATCCTGCGGCCGCACGCGCCGGGCTATCGCTCGCCCGACGACCGCTTCGCCTATCTGTTCAACAGCTATTACGTCCAGGCCGGGCCGCGCTTCGCCAGGGATAGCCGGGGCCTCCTCACCCGGCCGACGGTCAAGGCGGTGATGGCCTACCGGGAAGCCGTGACGGCGGCGGTCGTCCGCCTGATCGCCAAAGGCGACGCGCCGCTCGATCTCGTCGAGCTAGGCTGCCATCACGAGATGCAGCATCAGGAACTGCTGTTGACGGACCTGCTGCATCTCCTGTCGCATAACCCGCTCGACCCCGCCTTCAAGGCGCCGTCGCCGGCCGCCATGGCGGAAGCGGCGCCGCTCGCGTGGATCGACTGCCCCGGCGGCCTGGAAGAGATCGGCCACGACGGCCAGGGCTTCGGATTCGATTGCGAGACGCCGCGCCACCGGACGTTCGTTGCGCCCTACAGGCTTGCGTCCAGGGCTGTCACAAATCGGGAATGGATCGCCTTTATCGAAGCTGGCGGTTACCGGGACGCGACGCTCTGGCTTTCCGACGGCTGGGCGACGGCGCAGCGCGAGGGTTGGGCGCATCCGATCTACTGGCGCCATGAAGACGGCGCCTGGCAGGGCTTCGGACTGCGGGGCGCGCAACCGCTCGATCCGGACGCGCCGGTCGCGCACATCAGCTATTATGAGGCTGACGCTTTCGCCCGCTGGGCCGGCAAGCGCCTGCCGACCGAGGCGGAATGGGAACTGGCGGCGGCCATGCCGATTGACGGGAACTTCCTCGAGACCGAACAATTCCGCGCCCGACCGGCGACGGCGCCCGGCCTCGCCCAGATGTGGGGCGACGTCTGGGAATGGACCCAATCCGCCTATTCCGCCTATCCCGGCTACAAGGCGCCGCCCGGCGCGATCGGCGAATACAACGGCAAATTCATGGCCAATCAGTATGTCCTGCGCGGCGGCTCCGCGGTCACGCCGCGGGCGCAGATGCGGGCGAGCTATCGGAACTTCTTCTATCCGTTCCAGCGCTGGCAGATGACCGGCCTTCGCCTTGCCGAGGACGCGGCATGACCGGCGCGGCATCGCCCTTCGGCCTGTCGGTCCTGAAAGGCCTTCAGGCGTCGCCGAAGCGGCTTGAGCCGAAGTTCTTCTATGACGATATCGGCTCGCGGCTGTTCGAACAGATCACCGAGCTTGAAGCCTATTACCCGACCCGCACCGAGCTTTCCATCCTGGAAGCCCATGCAGCGGCCATCGCAGCGGGCATGGGGAAAGGCGCGGTTCTGGTCGAGCCGGGCGCGGGCGCCCTTCTGAAAGCCGGCATCCTGCTCCGCGCGATGGACCGTCCGGCGGCGTTCGCGCCGGGCGACATCTCGGCCGACCATCTGGCGGCGGCGGCGGCAGGCATGGCGGCCGATTTTCCTGGCCTCGCCATTCGTCCCTTCGCCGTCGATTTCGACCGCCCCTTCACGCTGCCCGCCGGCGTCGCGGAGCTTGGTCCCGTCGCGGTGTTCTTTCCCGGCTCGACCATCGGCAATTTCGAGCCCGACCGCGCCCGCGACCTGCTGGGGCGCTTTCGCGCGATCGCCAGCGCCGACAGCCTGACCATCGGCGTCGACCTGAAGAAGGACGTGGCCCGCCTGGAGCGCGCCTATGACGACCTCGAAGGCGTGACCGCCGCCTTCAACCTGAACATCCTGGCGCGCGCCAACCGCGAGCTGGACGCCGATTTCGACCTCGCCGGATTCCGCCATGTCGCGCTTTGGAACGCGGCGGACGGCCGGATCGAGATGCACCTGGAGAGCCTGGCCGCGCAGACCGTCACGATCCGCGGCCGCGCCATCGCGTTCCAGGCGGGCGAACGCATCCACACCGAGAATTCCTACAAGTACACGATCGACGATTTTCAGGCGCTCGCCGCCGCCGCCGGGTGGCGGTCAGGAGACGTCTGGACCGATCCGGATCGCCTGTTCGCGGTGTTGCAGTTCCGGGCGCCCTGACCTATGCCGCTATCGGCCCGCGCGTCGCGCTGGCGATAGCTTCAGGCGGGTGACGGCGATGCGGCTTTCCATGATTTCTGCGGCGCTCGTGGCGGCGATTATCGGCTATGGCTCGACAATCGCGCTCGTGCTGGCGGCGGCGCAGGCGGTGGGCGCGACTGCCGAGCAGACCACCTCCTGGGTCGCGGCGGTGTGTTTCGGCAAGGCGATAGGCTCAGCCTGCCTCAGCACGTGGTCGCGGGTTCCCATCGTGCTCGCCTGGTCGACGCCGGGCGCGGCCCTGATCGCCGCGACGACGGGCGTCGATATTCATGCGGCCGCAGGGGCCTTTATCGCCGCCGGCCTCGCGATCGCGCTGACCGCCTTGATCCGGCCCCTCGCCCGCGCCATCGATGCGATCCCGGCGAGCCTCGCCGCGGCCATGCTCGCCGGCGTGCTGCTGCCGTTCTGTCTGGCGATCGCCGTGCAAACGGCGGCGGCGCCAGCGCTAATTCTGCCGATCGTGGCGGTCTTCCTGGTCGTGCGCCTGATCAGCCCGCTCTATGCGGTGCTCGCGGCGCTCGCCGTCGGCGTCGGGCTGGCGTTCGCGGGCGGCGGCGCGGGGCCGGTCGATTTTTCCGGGTTCGACCCCCTGCCCCTGACCCTGGTCCGGCCGGATTTCCGGCTGGACGTCATCGTCGGCCTCGGCCTGCCGCTCTATCTCGTCACCACGGCGTCCCAGAACCTGCCGGGCTTCGCCGTGCTGCGCGCCAACGGCTATGAGCCGCCGGTGCGCGCAGCGCTGCTGACGACGGGGCTTGGCTCGGCCGCAGCGGCGCTCTTCGGCGCGCATACCTTCAACATGGCCGCCATCACCGCCTCGATCTGCCTTGGCGACGACGTCCATCCCGACCGCAGCCAGCGCTGGCGCGTCGGCCTGGCCTATGGCGGCTTCTGGATGCTGTTGGGGTTCGCCGGGCCGCTGGTGGTCGCGGTTGTGCTCGCAATGCCATCCGGCATCGTCGCCACGGTCGCGGGCCTGGCGCTGACGACGCCGTTGATGACGGCGGCGGCGGCGGCGCTCGCTGAGCCGGACCATCGCTTCCCAGCCGTCGCGACCCTTGTCGTCACAGCCTCGGGCATTGCGGTCCTGGGCGTCGGCGCCGCGTTCTGGGGCCTTGCGGTCGGCCTCGGCGCGCTCGCCATGGAGCGAGCGGCGCGCCGCATCAGGCAGAGCTTGCCGTAACGCTTCGAAGCTCGCACTCTCCAGGCAAAGGCGACGGGGGACTGAGAATGGCCGATACAAAGCGCGGGGCCGGCGGACGGCTGGCGATTGAATTGCTGCAGGTTGCGCCGCTGGCGCCGATCCTGCTGGACCGTCTGAAGCCCGACTACATCATCCACGATTACCTGGCCGCCAAGGACCCGGACGCGCTGCTGTCGGATGTCGGTCCCCGGGTGCGCGGCATTCTGGCGGGCGGCATGAAGGGGCCGAACGCCAACCTGATCAACAGCTTGCCGAAGCTGGAGATCATCGCCTCCATGAGCGTCGGCTACGACGCGACGGACGTGGTCGCCGCCCAGGCGCGCGGCGTCATCGTCACCCACACGCCGGAAGTGCTGACCGGCGATGTCGCGGATCTGGCGATGGCGTTCATCCTGATGGCCCCGCGCCGTATCGCCGAATCCGAACGCTATCTGCGCGCCGGCAAATGGACGTCGGGCCGCATGGGCCTGGGCACGACGGTGCGCGGGAAGCGGCTTGGCATCCTGGGGCTTGGCCGGATCGGCAAGGCGGTCGCGCGCCGGGCGGAGGTTTTCGGCCTGAACATCGCCTATTTCGACGTGAAGCCCATGGGCGACCTGACCTACCGGGCCTATCCGACCTTGCTGGATCTGGCGGCGGCGAGCGACATTCTGCTGGTCGCCTGCGAAGGCGGCGCCCAGAGCCGCGGGATTGTCGATGCGGGTGTCTTGGCGGCGCTTGGGCCGGAAGGCTACCTCATCAACACGGCGCGCGGCCCGATCGTCGATCAGCCGGCGCTGATCCGGGCATTGGAGACGGGCGCGATCGCCGGCGCCGCCCTCGACGTACTCGACGGCGAACCCCAGGTTCCGGCCGCCCTGATGGCGATGGAAAACGTCGTGCTGACGCCGCATATCGCCAGCTCAACCGTCGAAACCCGCCGCGCCATGGCGGATCTGGTCATCGACAACCTGGCGGCTCACTTCGCCGGCAAGCCCGTGCTCACGCCCGTCCCGCCGCAGGCCTGAGATCAATCGGCGGCCGGGTCGCAGACGATCAGGAATTCCTGCAGGATGTTCGGCCCGAAGCTGTGAATCAACGGCACATCGGAAGCGTCGCGGCCTTGCGCGATCAGGATCCGGCCGATGCGGCGCTTGTTGTTCCGCGGATCGAAGATGCGCCACTGCCCGCCCAGATAGACCTCGATCCAGGCCGCATGGTCGCCCGGCCCGAAGGGCGGCGTTTCGCCGATATCGCTGATATAGCCCGTGCAATAGCGCGCCGGAATGTTCATGCAGCGGCAAAACGCGATCGCCAGATGGGCGAAGTCGCGGCAAACCCCGCGGCCGTCGCGGTAAGCCTCGGCTGCCGAGCGGGTCGCGTCGGCATAATTGTAGTTGAACTCGATGTGGCGATGCACGAAGTCGCAGATCGTCTGCACCAGCGCCCAACCGGTCGGCCCATTGCCGAAAAGCCGCCAGGCTTCCAGTGTGAGGCGGTCGGTTTCGCAATAGCGGCTGCCCAGCAGATAGGCCAGCGTTTCCGCAGGCAACTCTTCGACCGGATGCTGCCATGCCGAAAGATCGACCGGATCCGGCAAGCCGCTATCGCGAATGACGGCGCTGGTCGCGAGCGTGAAGCGGCCAGCCGGCGCGACCAGGCGGTTGCACCAATTGCCAAAGCCGTCCCGATAATTCGTCACCCGGACCCGAGGCGTCGTTGCGAGCTGATCGGACGATTCCAGGTCGCCGAACCGGGAATAGTGCACATTCAGAAGGGCGATCATCGGCGTCGCCTGCGGCAGGTCATAGGTGAGCGACGATCCAATCTGAATACGCAATTTCAATTCCTTTCAGGCGTTCACTGGACCAGTGCGCTCTTAGCCCGAAATGCCGAAGTGCGGATTGATCCAGATTATTTTGACGACGCAGCCTTCGGCCCGCGCCCGGCTAAACCTGCGGCTGGACAGGCGGCGCGCTGGGCGCGCTATCGTTCGACGCCAAGCTGAAGGCGCTCTGGCCGGCCGGCGCGAGGCCGAGGTCGCCAGACGCTTCGGGCGTCTCAAACATGTTCAGAATGAGGAACAGCGCCATGCCTGCGACGGCGGCATAGAGCGCCAGTCGGAGCGGCGATGTCGGCGCCGCGGCGCCGGCCCCCGCTTCTCCCTGGCCCTGGCCCGAAGCCGCCGGGGCGGCGCCCGGGGACGAGCGATCCTTCCAGTTGGGCAGTCGCGCCAGCAAGCCGCCCGCCAGCGATCTGGCGTCCGCGGCCTTCCAGGTGCCATCCGGCAGCGCTTCGATCAGGTCCGTCATGACCCGAACCGCCGCCTCGCGCGGCAACTTGCAGAGGCGTTCGGCTTCGGTTCGCGGTTCGACGCCGATGCGCGCCAGGGCGGAAAGAACCGTCAACGGCAAGCCGCGCGGGTCCTCGCCGATCTCGGCATACAAGAACGGCTCCAGTTCCGGGTGGTCCGGACCATAGGCTGACAGTGGGCGCATCGTATTCTCCCTTGTGTGGCGGGCGGCGCGCGCCGAAAGAATATCGTCGCTGTCCCCGGAAGCTCGGTCGAAGCGCCTTACATGCCGCGCAGCACGGCGCCTCGAACGAGAAATCTCCGTCAAGCCCCCCAACAGCGTCAGCGGCGCCTTGGAGCATGGCGCGTCCAAGTGGACATACGAACCATGCTCTATCTTATTGATAACGATCAACTTATCCCGCATTTGGCGCTGCCGCCAAATGCGGGGTCGATTTAGCCAGCTTTGCTCGACGCGATGGCGGCCTCTGTCGTGATCATCAGGCCCGCGATGGACGCGGCCCCTTGCAGCCCCATGCGCACGACCTTCGCCGGATCGATGATCCCGGCCTTGAACATGTCGACAAATTCTCCGGCCTGGGCGTCAAAGCCGTAGTGATTGTCCTCCCGGTCTATGAGCTTTCCGACGATGATCGAGCCATCCTCGCCGGCATTGGCGTAGATCTGCCGGGCCGGCGCCTGGAGCGCGCGACGGATGATGTCGATCCCGACCTTCTGGTCGTCGTTCTCCGGGTTCAAGCCATTCAGACAGCCCGCCAGATTGAGCAGGGTGACGCCGCCGCCGGCGACGACGCCTTCTTCCGCCGCCGCACGGGTCGCATGGATGGCGTCGTCGACGCGATCCTTGCGTTCATGGGCTTCGGTCTCCGTCATGCCGCCGATATGGATGACTGCGACGCCGCCGGACAATTTCGCCAACCGCTCCTTCAGCTTTTCCTTGTCGTAGTCGGAATCGGTCAACTCGATCTGGGCCTCGATCTGCTTGCAGCGGCTGGCGATCGCGTCCGCTTCGCCCGCGCCGTCGACGATCGTCGTCGTGTCCTTGTCGATATTGACCCGCTTGGCCCGGCCGAGCATGTTCAGGGTGATGTTCTCGAACTTGACGCCGAGATCCTCGCTGATCACCTGGCCGCCGGTCAGGATGGCGAGATCGTCCAGCATGGCCCGGCGCCGGTCGCCGAAACCGGGCGCCTTCACGGCCGCGACCTTGAGCGCGCCGTTCAGCTTGTTGACGACCAGGGTCGCCAGCGCCTCGCCCTCGATGTCCTCCGCGACGATCAGGAGCCCTTTGCCGCTCGCCAGAACCGCTTCGAGCAATGGCAGCAGCGTCTGGGCTTTCGGCAGTTTCTTTTCGTGCAGCAGGATGTAGGGCGCCTCGAGCTCGACGCGCATCTTGGCCGTGTTCGTGACGAAGTACGCGGAAAGGTAGCCCCGGTCGAACTGCATGCCTTCGACCAACTCCAGCTTCGTCTCCAGCGACTGCGCATCCTCGACCGTGATCGCGCCGGCGCTGCCGACTGCCGCCATGGCCTTGGCGACCATCTCGCCGATCTCACGGTCGCCATTGGCAGAAATGCTCGCGACCTGGGCGATTTCCGCATTCGTCGAGACGGGCTTCGAGATCGCCTTGAGTTCGGCGACGACGGCGCGCACGGCCATATCGACGCCGCGCTTCAGGTCCATGGGGTTCATGCCGGCTTCAACAGCCTTGACGCCTTCGCGCATGATCGCGTGCGCCAGCACGGTCGCGGTCGTCGTGCCGTCGCCCGCGAGGTCGCTGGTCTGGGAGGCGACTTGCTTGACCAGTTGCGCGCCCATGTTTTCAAACGGGTCCGAAAGCTCGATTTCCCGGGCGACGGTCGCCCCGTCCTTGGTGATCCGGGGCGCGCCGTATGCCTTGTCCAGCAGGACATTCCGGCCCTTCGGACCAAGCGTCGCCTTGACGGCGTCAGTCAGGACTTCGACGCCGCGCAACATGGCGTAGCGCGCATCGCTATGCATTTTCACGTCTTTGGAATTCAAAAGGATTGCTCCAGTACAGACGCGCCCATCTTTTTTATGGCGGAGCGCCTAGCCACAGCTTTTCTCTACGGAGCGCGGCCGCGGCGATCGGAGCAAGTCTGACCGATTTGATGTTTTCAGCCCAGCGCGCTGAAATATCAGGTAAAGTCGAATATCAGATTTTCGTTCGTATCGACTTCGATCTCCACCATTAAAAACATATATGAATTCGATGCTTTATTTCAAGATTTATATATTTTTGGACGAGCGCCTTTTCATAACCTGCAGCTATTTTCGAGCCAGACCGCGCGCTCCCCTGAGCGCAGCCTGCTAGACCCGCCCGGCCGAAACCCCGCCGTCCGCCATGTAGACGCCGCCCGTGCAGAAGCTTGCTTCATCGCTGGCGAGGAACAGCATCAGCGCCGCGATCTCTTCGACCGTGCCATAACGCTTCAATGGCGTGCCCTGGGCGAGCGGCAGGGCGGCGCGTTGGTCCGCCGGGACGCCGACCTTGTCCTCCATCGCCGCCATCATCGCCGTATCGACCGGCGACGGGTTGACCGTATTGACCCGGATGTTGTTCGCGGCCCCCTCCAGCGCCGCCGAGCGCATCAGCCCGATCACGGCATGCTTCGACGCCGTGTAGGCCGAGATATTCGGCAGCGAGCGGATGCCAGCCGTCGACGAGGTGACGACGATGCTGCCGCCGGAGCCCGCCATCGCCCGCATGGCGTACTTCAGCCCAAGCCAGACGCCGCGGACATTGACCGCCATAACCCGGTCGAACGTCTCCGTCGGGTAATCGATCGTCGGCATGACGGCGCCCTCGATGCCGGCGTTCAGCAGGACAGCATCGACGCCGCCGAAGCGGGCGACCGTCTCGGCCACATAGCGCTGGGTCTGGGCCTCATCGGCGACGTCGGCCGCCACATAGGCGGCGTTGGCCTCGCCGAGTTCGGCCGCCAGCGCCGCCAACGGCGCCTCAAGCACGTCGACCAGCATGACGCGGGCGCCTTCCGCTACGAACCGCCGGGCGGCGGCCGCGCCGATTCCCCGCGCGCCGCCGGTGATGATCGCGCGCTTGCCTTGCATCCGTCCCATGATCGCTCGGGTCCTACTTCAGGAATTTCAGGACAGCTTCGGCGAGCGCCGCCGGCTGATCGATATCGACGAGATGCCCGGCGTTCGGGATCTCGAGGATCTCCGTCGGCCCCGCGATCCGGTCGGCGAACTTGCGGGCGTAGCTTTTCGGCACGACCCGGTCGTCGGCGCCCCAGATCAGCAGCGTCGGGCAGAGAATGCGATGCAGGCGCTTGACGATGCCCGTATCGCCCAAAGGCCACATCATGCGGGCGGAGGCTTCCCGCGCCCGGTTCATGACGATCGGCCACTCCACGGGATCGGCGTCATTCGGGCGCCTGAGGAAATCCCCATAGGCCGCCGTGTCGTTGCAGAACAGCGGCGCGAACTCCTGGCCCTGCTGGGCCCAGGGGTTCGCTGTCGGCTCATTCGCGTCATAGATGCCGAAGGGCGCGACCAGAACCAGCTTCTCGACCTTGTGCGGCCACATCGCCGCGACCTCTGCCGCGAGCGTCGCCCCGATGGAGACGCCGATGAGCGGCGGCCCCTCCAGATCGGCGCCGTTCAGAAGCTCCCGCATGGCGACGATCCAGTCGAGGGTCGTGTCCAGCGCCTTGTGGCCGTCCGCTCCCGGAAAGCCCGGGATCGACGGCGCGATCACAGTGCGCTCGAGCGCCAGCGCGTCGGCGAACGCCGGCCATTTCGGCAAGCCCGCGAGGCCGGCCAGATAGCCGACCGGCGCGCCTTGGCCTTTGCTCCAGACCCGGCAGTCGTGCCCGTTCACCCGGACGGCGGCGGCATGCAGCTCAGTCATCGTTCCGGCTCCGTCACTCAGCCGCCTGAAGATTGCGCGCCAAGGGCACGGCCCGGTCCTTGGCCGCCATCGGCTTCGGCCACCACTTATTTTCCCATTTGTCCTCCCAGAGGTCCTTGATCTGGGGCATCACCTGTTCCGCGTAGAGCTTGGTGTTGTACATGGCTGTATCGCGGCTCATGTTGCCGAATTGCAGCAGCAGCATCAGTTGCCCGACGTTCAATTCAGTCGCGACCTCACGCAGTTTCTCCGCGACCTGGTCCGGCGTGCCGATGATGACATAGCCGTTCTCCAGGATCGCATCGAACTCCCGGGCTTTCTTGTCGACGCTGGCGAGCGCCTGCTTGCTTTCCCGGGCGGCGCGGCTGACCTGGCCTTCGATGCCGGCGCGCATGGTCGCCTCGGTCGTGTAGCCGGGCGGGGTCGCGAAGCGCGGGTCGATGTGCAGGCAGCGGCCGTAGAAATACTCCGCCGGCTCCTTGTAGAGCTTGTAGGCCTCTTCCTCAGTCTCCGCGACGCCGACGAACTGCAGGAACCCGGCCCGGTAGGGGTTCGCGTCCTTGCCAAGCCGCTGCATCTCTTCCCAGAAGCCCTTCATCGTCGCCATCCCAGCCTTGTAGCCGTAATAGGAGAGATAGCAGTAGACGTAGTCCATCTCCGCGCACCAATGCCAGGTCTCGACCGAGCCGCCGCCCGGTATCCAGACCGGCGGATGCGGATCGTCCTGGACCGGACGCGGCCAGATATTGACGTAGCGCTGCTGGTTGAAGCGGCCGTTGAAGGCGAAGGTGTCCTTCTCCGTCCAGGCCTTGATGACGAGATCGTGCGCTTCGAGATAACGCTCGCGCAGCATCGAGGGGTTCTGGCTGTAGGCGTAGCAGGTATCCATCGGCGAGCCGACAGGGAAGCCCGCGATCAGCCGTCCGCCGGAAATGCAGTCGATCATCGCGAACTCTTCCGCGACCCGGGTCGGCGGATTATAGAGCGCCAGGCTGTTGCCCATGACGCAAAGCGCCGTGTCCTGGGTGCGCCGGGCGAGCGACGAAGCGATCAGGTTGGGGGACGGCATCAGGCCATAGCCGTTGGAGTGATGCTCGTTGACGCAGATGCCATCGAAGCCGCAATCGGCCGCGAACTCCAACTCGTCCATGAAGTCGTTGTACATGGCGTGGGCGCGTTTGGGATCGAACAGGCTGGAATGGACGTCGACCCAGACCGAGGGGTGTTTCTCCCGGAAGTCTTCCGGCAATTCGGTATAATACCAGCCTGCGGTGAGGCAGACTCATTTTCGGGATTCCCAAAGCGTTCGA